>OGRN01003964.1_pt1 | contig 10070 bp, 2 predicted proteins | sample 1553401 | NCBI WGS metagenome assembly OGRN01 (sample SAMEA2580096, study PRJEB22360) | human gut metagenome | biome: human gut; feature: human-associated habitat; material: faeces | place: Denmark | collected 2008/2010 | reverse complement strand
CGATGCGGATACCCCGGGGGCCGCCCGGGGCAGATGCCGCGCCTGCAGCTCCTGTCGCCGTTGCTGCAACTCTTGACACCGGTACGGACGAACAGCAGGATGGCTCCCAGAGCGTGACCCAGCAGGGCTCGCTGAGCCTGCCGCTGAGCGGCGAGCAGCAGCCTGAGCAGCCGCAGCCCGGCGATACGCCCACGGTCACCGTTACATACGAGGGCGAGCCGACCTATACCGAGGAAGGCAAGCTCGCGGTGAAGTACACCATCAAGGTGACCAACGACAGTGAACCACAAAGCCCAAGCACCGGAGACGAGGAAGAGCCAGATGACTCGGAAGGTTCTGTCACGGTGAAGATTGAGCAGTATTTCAATGCCAAAGGCTTTTCCGAAGAGAAACCTAAGGTGGAGCAGACGGATGAACAGGCACAGTGGGATAGAGATAATCAAACCCTCACCTGGAACGATGTTACTATTGAAGCCGGGGAAGAGTGGAGCCAAACTATCACCGTCTTGATTGATACTGCAAATCTGACAAGTATAGATGCTCTGCCGACAAATTTGATTTCTCAGGCTAAGGTTTTTGATGCAGAGAGCGAAGACCCGGAAAACGAACCGTTGGCAACCAAGGAAGCAGAAGAGATCGACCTCAAAACTTTTGTCGGTGAAAAAATCAGCCCAGTGGAGGGCTTGGAGAAGGAGTTCGAGCAGGACGTCTACTGGAAGGACAACAACGACACAGAGAACAGGCCGAGCCAAGCTAACTTCCTCTCTGAAATCGGTTTGCAGTACCGAATTTATAAAGGTGAATCCGGTGAAGGAGAACCCAGTGAGGAAAGTTGGATAACGCTGGATGAAACCATGGCGGAAAAGCTGGACCTGACATGGGGCAAGATTGTCAAGAATGCCAATCCGGACACAAACGAAATGTGGGCTCTCTCTGCGACACTGCCGACAAAAATTCAGTATGGAGATGGCAGCGACGAGGGGCTGCAATTTGACATCGCCTGGCGCTTTGCCGCACCGGAAGCTGACAAGGTTGGAAAGCTGCCTGGCTACTATTTCTACCCTGTCAAAAAACGAAAACGAGAATCAGACGGACTGGTACTACCTGAAAAAGCAGGAGGTCACCTTCAACATCGATTTCCGCGATGCAGTCTACGACGAAAAGATTACAGCAAAAGAAGTGAAGCAGCTGATAGAAAAACATTTTGTTCTCTATACTCAGCCCGGCGCGGACCCGGACACAGAGGTCAAATGGAACGAAATTGACTGGGAGGTGGAGGGCAGTAACGGCAACTTTACGCTGAAGTTGGAGAACGCGGTCTACTACACCATCAACAACGAGGTTGTCCATTACTACCTGCTGGCGAACAGTGAAATGGGGGGCACTATCCCGATCAATGAAGACTGGCCTGGAAACGATCAGGGCGACAGCTACAGAATCGAGTACGACAACCACGACAACCCAAATGTCGGGACGGTGACGGATAAGGTCTACAGCGGCGGCACGCTGGTACTGACCCGGGAGGGTACGGTCGAGTACAATGCCACTAAGATTTGGATTACCCCGGAAAACAGAAAAGAAAATAGGCCGGACGGCTATTTCGAGCTGTACCGCTACACCTATCCGGGCGGAAGTTACCAGACCGCGGCTCCGGTGCATGGGGTGGAGACGGTACCCTTTGCGGGTGTTCAAGATGATGGTAAAGTCGTTTTTAAAAGTACTGATGGCAGTGAGCTGGAACTCCCCAAATATGACCCCGAGGGTAACCGCTATGTTTATGTCATGAAGGAGGTCCTTACCGACACAGGAGAAGACAAGGACAGCTACGAACAAATCTTTGGTAAAGTCAGTTCAGATGGTGAAGTTGTGGCTGATTCGGACCAGGGACCTCCGGAGGATGTGAGAGAAGGAAACTGGGAGCGCGAGTCGAATGACAACTTTGTCTACAACGGCGGCACCATCACCAACCGCATCGACGAGCAGAAGACAGTTTCGGTGACCAAGGAGTGGGATGCATCTTCCTTCCAGGCAGGCCTTGGGAATGTGGAGGTCGAGATGACCCTGTACGAGCGCGTCAAAGGAAGCACGGATAAATGGGTCAAATCGAATCCGGAAAAAATTATCAAGATGGATGAGTTCTCTGCTGTCAATGCTTCGATGAGCGGCTCCACAACAGTCCCCACCTATAACGCACTGGGGCAAGAGATGGAGTACCGTTTCTTTGAGACGAAAATTACTCAGGAAGATAAAGTATACGACGTCACTCCTACAGAACAAGAATTGCAGTCTGGGGAGATTGAAGACAAAAAATTCGAGCTTACTTACAATGGCAACACCGTTGACTTTATTTCCAAACAGCCGACCGACACAGATATCGGAGAGGGAAGTGCCACAATCGTCAACAGCATCCAGGATGAGATCACCTACACCATCGACAAGATTTGGGTTGATCCTCTGGAACCTAAAGAAGTAAGTTTTGCCCTCTACCAGCAGGGCCAGAGCCAGGTCAATACCTATGTCGGTACGGTGACCTTGGATGGAGAAGCGGATACGGGAGACCAAACGGGTGATTGGAAAGGAATCAATGACACAACAAAGGCGGTTCTGACAGTTGGCGAAAAAACCTACGACATCACCTACCAAGTCACAGAAGGCAATTTTGAAGAGCTTGTTATTGAAGGCCTGCCACGGTACGACGAGCACGGCTACAGCTATGAGTACGTTATCTTGGAGACCCCGGACACCAATTATGTGGCCGACTACGAGACCACCATTGACGAGAGCGGCAACTATACCACTATTGTCACAAATGCACCCGGTGAGGGTCACCGCATCCTGGTGCGCAAACGCTGGATCGACAACAGCGACGTGCAGCACCGCGAGCCGGTAACAATCACGGCCTACTATGCGGATGACGGCGATTTTAAAAATGACAAAGCGTTGGGTTCGGTTACACTGGGCGCGTCCATCGAGGGCACCGGGCAGACAGGCGCGTGGTACGACTACATTTCGCTCCAAATAGAGGGAATCGAGAATTTTGACCTCAACAAGGTCTATATCCGTGAGACAGCGATCGGCGATCAGACAGATGTGGATACAGATGAAGACTCGAATCTGGAAATACCTGGCAATGGAGGAAGAGTCGATAACCAGATCACCGACCGCATCGACGGCGAGCACCACACCTATGAAGTCACCTACAGTATAGCAACTCTGTCACCTGGTCAAGATGGGGATGGAGGAGACGCGGGCAACGCAGCAGGAACGCAGACCTTCTATGTCGCCACCAACCGCCGCCTGGGCAATATCGACATGACTGTCACCAAAGACTGGAGCAGCAGCACCAGCCTGCTGGATGCGTTGAAGAATTCGGACATCGTCCCGGTGGTAAAGCTGGTTGTCGACACAGATAAAACCAGTGCTGTGCCACCGGGAGAAGATCAAAAGATCGAGGATATTATCAATTATAAAGATAATACTATCACTCTGACCAACGAGCCGGTTCCGATTCAAGGGCAGGCACCAGGCTCTAAAGCTGATGCCATCCAGCCGTTGATTGTAGGCGATGAGCCGGTCGAGGAACTTTACTTCTTCAACCTCCCCAAATACGACAAGGATGGCCGTGTGGCGAATTATACGGTTGAGGAATTGTGGACGACTAAGAAAAATATCGAAGCTGGAAAGATAGTCGATCCGAACTTGTGTTTCGATGAAACCGAAATTCTTGAAAAGGTCGAAGACTCTGCCCTCAAAGAACTCCTTGAAGATCTGACTGTCACCGTGACGCAGGAGAGCTACACGGAAAATGATGGCAACCACACAAACGACACCCAGACAATCGCCATCACCAACAAGCTGAGCGGTACCAAGAGCATCGAGTTCCACAAGCAATGGAACGATATCTACGCTTTCGATAGCGGCAAGCGCCCCGACCTCTATCTGACCTTGTACCAGCTGACAGGGGATAACCTGATTACCGAGTACCGGGAATACCACTGGGATAAGAGCCTCCAGACAGAGGAAGGCGAAGGCGGACAACAAGGCCAGGGAGAAGAAACAGAAGAACCTCCGCAAGAGGGCGGCACAGAGACACAGGCGCAGGATAACTATTACTGGACCTGCATCTTCAACAACCTGCCCAAGTACGATGAGGACGGAAACGAAATCTTCTACTACGCGGTCGAAAACCTGGCGGTCAATGACCCGTCCACCTTCCACTACGCTTACCCGGTGTTTGAGTATGGCGAAAAAACCTTCGATTCGGTCTACGGGGAAGGTGGAAAGCCCTCTCTGCCAAGTAAAGAAGATAACAAAGATGATGAAACCGGACAGGAGATTCTGAAAGAGGTGAAGGATGACAAGGTCGCCCTGCTGGAAGGTGGCACCTTTGTCAACAATCTGGAGGAGGATGTCACCATCAACGGTGTTAAGCTGTGGGCCAACCTGCCCCTCACCGCCAGCGAAGCCGATTTGCCGAGTGTAACCTTTAATGTTTACCAGTTCAGTAGTGATGTGACAGGTACATCTGACTCGAATAATGGAACGCTGGTCGCGAAGCTGGAGGTCACCTCCGAGATGTGGAAAAATTCGTCGCAGGATGGCTCCATTACGGCCAACGGCAACCAGTACACCTTCACCATCGACGAGATGAATGTGGAGGCTCATACAGGGCCGCTCCCGCTCTACGACGAGGACGGCAGGCGCTACACCTACACATTGGAGGAGACTTTGGGCACGGCAGACGATGACCCAAATGTTGACTGGACCCTTGTCTACCACAACGAAACCTTCAACGAGTACCAGATCACCAACACCTACGACCCGCAGCTCGGCGCGCTGAGCGTGAAGAAGCTGCTGCAGGTGGACGCCCGATGGCCATCTGGACAATATCCAGCCATCACTATGTTCTTAGAACGAGGTCTGATGGAAAACGGAACTTGGGTCAAGGATGAAACCTATCAAGGCGATACCATTACTTGGTCCTCATCAGATGTTGAGGCTGCGGCGAAAAAACCTAGTGTAGAAATGCGCTCCACCATTACTTTGGATAGTACGAAAGAAGGACCTGATGGAACGAACGTTTTCCTCTTTAAAAATCTGAAAATGTACGCTCCCAATGGCCAGAAGTACTACTACCGAGTTGTAGAAAAATTGGATAATATGCATTATGAGGCGGCACTAAAGAATGGAGACGTCGCAGAAAATGAATTTGATAGCATTTTTGTGAATGACAACAAGCCGCAACCTGATGCTACGGAGCTTGTGACTGACGCATTTGAACCTATCGCAAATATAAATTGGAGCAACGGTTCGGATGGTAGTGAGGAAAGCGACGGAAATGTTAATCCAGAAGCATTAACGCCACAAGCCACCTTCGCTGACCGGTACCGGCAGGGTGAGATCACCCTCAAGGGAACCAAGAAATGGAACGACCAAGGCAACGCGCTGGGGCTGCGGCCAGAGCCAGGGGTTTTTGAGAACTATGTCAAACTCTACCGCTATGCCGAGGCACAGGAGGGACAAAACAATGCGATTGAAGAAGCAGAAGTTACCGATGTGAAATGGACGTGGGTTACGACAAGCGACGATGATTCACAAGTAGAGTTAGATGAATGGACGTACACCATCGAAGGCACAGACGGAAACCCGCTTGAGCAGTACGCCCCGAACGGTATGCCGTGGATTTACATTGTTCGAGAAAATCTGGCTGAGATGGATGCTGGGGAGTACATCCCGACGAATCAAAAAACGATAGAAGGGGATAAAATTGGCGAGGTGAGCAGTGACAAAGGCACGCTAACAAGCTCCGAAATCACCATGCCCGAGCTGAAAAATTCCCTCACAACCGCCCAGTCCTTCCAGAAGAAGTGGCAGAACCACGATGGTGACAGCATCATCGAGGACTACTTAGGCCTTGGAGACATCACCATCACCGGCCAGCTGTGGGTTGGGGAGAAAGGTGCGGACGGAAATGTTACCGAAATGAAAAAGGCGTCCGCCTACTTCACTGAAGCGGACTGGATTGGATCAAATAAGTGGTGGGATGAAAAACCTGACTTTACAGTTGATCTGAAAACCCAGCTTGGTGACAACGATCAGACAGCAACCATTTCAAATCTGCCGAGGGTGAATAAAGATAGCAAGGAACTTGTCTATGCCATTGTCGAAGAAAAGATTTCGTTGGGTAACGGTTATAGCCAGGAGTTTTCTTGGAACTATGCTGATGGAAAGCTGACAGTGGAGTCGAAAACTCCAGATCAAGGTCTCTTCACCCCGCAGGAGATAACGGTTGGCGGAAGCACCACCATCATCAACAACAGACTGCAAACCACCAACCTGTCGGTCGAAAAGCTGTGGAAAGGTGACGAAAACGAAACCAACCTGCGGCCGCTTTCCGTCGACGTTGTGGTACAGCGCAAGGTGCAACAGAAGGGTGGTAACCAGTCCGAGCAAGCGGATGAACTAACCCGTTCGGCCTTGATGGCGCCTAGAACGGTGGACAATGAATGGGAGATTGTAAAAGATTCCCTGACGAATGAGCAGTTGACGCTGACCCTCAATGTGAGCAATAACTGGCAACAGACCATCTCCAATCTGCCAACCTACGGCATCCAAGATAACGGCCTTGTCACCTACGACTACCGCATCCGCGAGCTGAAGCAGGGGTGGACACCAGATACGATTGAGGATTCTATCCTTAATGCCGACGAAAAGTACAACGGCCACTACACGGTTTCTTCCTACGACGAGGATGGCTCAACCCTCACCGTCACCAACACCCTGACCCACATGGACATCACCGCGGTCAAGGAGTGGAAGCCGGAAGGCTTGCATGGCGACTATGCTGAGGTGACCTTTACACTGCAGAGCAGGGTAGTAGGTTCCGGCGATGACGCATGGAAAGATGTCGTAGATGCTGGCGGCAAACTGCTATCAAAAAAACTTACCGGTGAGGAAGATCCTGCCTGGACTGTCACCTGGACCGAGCTGCCAAGGGAGAATGATGACGGACAGACACTTGAGTACAAAGTGCTCGAAACCTTGTCAGAACATTTTGAAAGTGATGAAGACAAGAAAGAATCTGTCGAAATCATCTACCCCAAGGATACCATCACCGGCGGCACAGCCGAAAAGAAGTACACCGTCACCAACATCCCGCTGGGACAGATCACCGTCACCAAGGAGGGTGGAGACGGAAATGGGCTGGCAGGGGTAGAGTTTACGCTGACAGGTGGAAGTGATGGGGCGAGAAAAGTAACTACGGATGCCAGTGGAGAGGCAATTTTTGACAAACTGCCTCTCTACGACGAGCAGGGCAACGCCATCACTTACACTCTGACCGAGAGCAGTACCCCGGACGATTACATCCAGCTGGACGAGGAAATCAATGTTTCGTTCACTGCTACAGATCGACCGGAGGACGGCATCTACTGGGAAACCACAGACGGAGGTTATCTGATCCACGAGGTCGAATACGAGGTGGTCAACGGACAGTACTTCCAGGTTGTCCACACCGGCGGCAGCGGCTTCTACTGGCCGGGCGTGCTGGGTGCAGGCGCAGCCGCGGCGGGCGTCCTCTACCTGATTCGCAGAAAGACCAAAGGCCACAACACCGAACGATAAGCACACAGCAGCGGAGCCGCCGCGCGGCGGCTCCGCCAAATGAGAAAAGGAGCGAGCATTGATGAAAAATAAGATAAAAGCGGCCGTTTCCCTTCTGCTGTCGCTGCTTTTGGCGCTCGGCTGCATGGGGACTTCGGCTTTCGCGGATGCAACTGCAATTGAAATTGAAAAGCTAACAGAATCGACCCAAAAAGGCAGCATCACCGTCGTGCAGAATCTGAATGCGGTGGAGCAGCTGGGGATCACAGGCGGCCCGGTCGCAGGGGTGGAGTACACCTTGACGCAGATCGGCAGCCTGTGCGAGATCACCTATACCGGCGGTTACATGACCGGCTACGCGGTGGAGCAATCCGTAGCGCAACAGTTGGGAATAAACGGTTCGGATTATACTGGAAGTTATGGAACGGAAACATATTATTACATCTATACGGTAAAATCTGCTTTGGATAAGATTCAGGAGCAGTTGGCTGCAATTGAACAGAGTGAGTGGAAGGGATTAGTGGAAGGCTTAACAGGTTCTCAAAAGGCGAGTACAGACGAGAAGGGTCAGGCAATTTTTAATGATTTGCCCTACGGCCTTTACCTGATTGTGCAGACAGATGTGAGCGGCGCAGAATATGAAGACGAGCCGATCACCCTCTCCCACCTGCAGACCCCGATGCTGGTCTCGGTGCCGGGGGAGGAAGGAGAGATAGTCACCGTCAACGTCAAGACCCCGCTCGGCTATGGCGAGCTGACCAAGAGCATCGTCGGCGTCGGCGACATCAATGGCAACTGGGAGAATGTTGAAGATTCCGCAACCGAGGTCACCGGCCCGGGCGACTATATCCGCTTCCGGTTGGCTGTTCAGCCGCCAAGGCTTTCCAGCGGCGACACGCTGGACCACTTTGTGATCGAGGATGTCCGCTCGAAAGGACTGGAATTGGAGAAACTGGAATCGGTGACCGACACGCTGGGCCAGACCTATGTCGAGGGCACCGATTACACCCGGACTGAGGAAACGGTCGCCGACGGCACCCGCATGCTGCTCACCTTCACCCAGCAGGGCCTGCAGAAGCTGGAACAGCTGGGCCGGGCAGCGGGGACGCTGACGGTGACCTACACCGCTCAGGTGACCGACGAGGCGCCAACTGCGGGCATCACCAACAGCGCGCGCATCGACTACAAGGTCGATTATGCCCCTGACCGGGACAATCCGCCCCCGCCGGATGATCCGCCGCCGGAGGACGATGACGACGAGTATCATTCCGACTGGGATGTGGCGCGCAGCTACACCTTCGGCGTCCACATGACAAAATACCTCGGCGAGGAGGGCAACCTTGCCCCCGAGGGAAGCGTCACCTTCGCCCTCTACCGGGAAAAGGACGGCCAGAAGCAGGCGGTTCCACTGAGCAGAAGCGGGGACGCCTACCAGGTGGCCCTGCAGGGCAGCAACGAGCTAAGCGTCAGCGCGGACGGAACCTTCACCATCCTGGGACTGGGGGAGGGCACCTACTACCTGCGGGAGCTTTCCACCGCGGAAGGCTACGCCCTGCCAAATGAGGACATCGCGCTGACCCTTGCGGGCGAGCGCTCCGCCGGAGAATACACCGGCCGCCTGGATGCGGCACAGTGCACGGTGGACGGCCAGCAAGGCAACGCCTCGGTACAGGACGGCATCCTCTATCTCTCGGTTATCAATCCCAGAACCTTTTACATCCCCAACACCGGCGGCGCGGGCAGCTGGATGTTCACCGCAGGCGGCCTGCTGATTATTGCAGGCGGTGTGGTGTACCTGGCAGTCAGCCGCAAAAAGAAGGGGTAAGCCATGCGGGTGAAAGCAGGCACCGTCCTGGCGGTAGGGCTGATTGCAGTGGGACTGGCAACGGCGCTCTATCCGTTTGCCAGCCAGTGGATCAGCCAAAGCGGCCAGCAGCAGCTGATCTATGCCCAGCAGCAGCTTGCGGGCCAGGATACGTTGGAGCAGCAGATGCAGCTGGCGCAGGACTACAACCAAAGGCTCTACCAGAGCAGCGTCTATGTCCGCGACCCTTTTGAGGAGCAGGCGGTTCAGGAACTGCCGCAGGACTATGAGCAGCAGCTCAATGTGCTGGGCGACGGGGTGATGGGGTATCTGCAGATCCCCGCCATCGACCTGCAGCTGCCCATCTATCACGGCGTCACCGAGGATGTGCTGCAGAAAGGGGTAGGGCATCTGCCGGAAAGCTCACTGCCCACCGGCGGGGAGAACACCCACTGCGTCCTCTCGGCGCACGCGGGTTTAAACGACCAAAAGCTGTTCACCGATCTGGAGCTGTTGGAGCTGGGCGACCGGTTTACCCTCTATATTTTGGGGGAGCAGCTCACCTATGAGGTGGACTCGATTCAAACGGTGCTGCCCGACCAGCTGCAGTCGCTCTCAATTCAGCCGGGCGAGGATCTGGTTACCCTGATGACCTGCACGCCCT
>OGRN01003962.1_pt1 | contig 10079 bp, 9 predicted proteins | sample 1553401 | NCBI WGS metagenome assembly OGRN01 (sample SAMEA2580096, study PRJEB22360) | human gut metagenome | biome: human gut; feature: human-associated habitat; material: faeces | place: Denmark | collected 2008/2010 | reverse complement strand
GATCGGATAGACTGTGAAAAGGTTTGTATATATTCATTTATGCAGGATGAAAATGACAGACAGGACGATGTGGCAGCGGATATGGGCGGACACGGTCTGTTAGGCAGAAATGAAAAAATACTTGTTTTAGGAAATGCTGATATTCGTGTTGCTGAGATGAGAGCTATTGCCCGAGAGTATTTTGGCTTTGAGAAAACAGATTTTGAGTTTATAACTGATTACGAGAAAATGAAAAATGCAGGCAGCAGGATTCATGCAAGTGAGCGTTTTGCAGCAGTAATATTTGGAAACTGTCCGCACAAGGTTGCAGGTATGGGAAATTATTCAAACATAATTGATGAATTTAAGAGCCGTGCGAATTGTCCGATTGCCGTTGATGCCAGAAACGAGGCCGGCGGGCTGAAGATTACAAAGCAGTCATTTAAGAAGGCTTTGGCAGATATTTGCAGACAGCTCAAAATTCAGAAAGTAGCATAAGCAGTATTAAATAGGTACAGTATTTATGTAAACAATTTAGGGAGGAAGCAATTATGTTAGGTAAGGATGGTTATGATGATGTCTATATGGATGGAGACTATGATGATGACAGATACGACAGCGATGATGATTATGCTGCCGGTGTGGATGATGCTATTGATGACGATGATGAGGACTGGTAAAATAGTTGGAGGTGTACTGGTATGCTATAGGATGGATACGGTGGAGATGAAGGATTTCCACATGATGGAAAACAGGGAAGATGCGGCTGTGGCGAGGGCTACAGTTGGGATGATAATGATGGCAAAGTCAAAAGAAGGTGCTCAGAGTGGGACTATTTAAGAAAAAGACAGTTACAAAGACTTATGATAAAGAAAACAAGAAGCCGGTAATTAAGGCAAGCATCTGTAACGGTGAGCAGGTTGCCGGTTTTAAGGACATCCATACAGGTAAGATCGAAGAGGTTATGCTGATTAAAAGTCAGGCGGATCTTGATGAATTCAAGAAAATGTATGGAATAGATGGTGAGATAGAAAAGGAGTATTGATATGAGCATATTAGGAAACATACTTTGGAAAGCAGTTTTTCAAAATTGCAAAATTATCCCTGATGCCATTTGGCGCAGAGGTAATCTGACCGGCAGGAGAGCATTTTTTGTGAGTTTATAGGCCGGAAAGATGTGTGACATAACAAGGTTACAGATGGATGAGAAAGGAAAACACGATGAACATATATGATGAATTGGAAAATTTAAAAGCCAGGGCTCGATCCAATCCGGAACTTGCGCAGGCGTTGTTAGCCACGCGGGGAATGAAAAATCCGGTTTCCGCATTCTGCCGTATTGCACAGGAGCATGGATGCACCTTTTCCGCTATGGATCTGGTCTCTGCCGGTGAGGATTCTTACGCAGCAATGCGTCGCTCCACGAATGGAGGCGGCGAGAATTCTCCGCTGTTGCAGGGAGAGGATGATCTGTACGAGATGTTTTTAATTGAATTGATGTAAAATTGAGAGACAATGAAATAAATTACGATTACGAAGGATGGAAAAATACATTTTGTATTTATTTTTCTGCCCTTTTGTGTTATATTGGAAGCAAAGATGGAGGGATACCAGGATGAAGGATATCTATTTAACAAATTATTCTGTTAATGGAATCAAGACATTGGATAAAACGGTTTCATTGTCTTTTTATAAGAAAACAATCAATAAGGAACCGGATACGCAGGAATATAATATTAAGGGAATTTATGGAATGAATGGGTCTGGAAAATCGGGGATCGTGACTTCTGTGGAAATTTTGCGCAATCTTATCATTGATACAGGATATTTGAATAATCCGGTTGCACAGAAACATTTGGATGCTATTGTCAATAAGAAAGTTGGGGAACTTTCGATAGAAGCAGAGTTTATCGCAAAGAGTGGTGCACAGTTGCTTCTTTTTCAGTATGGAATCACCTTGTCTAAAAATAAGGCAGGTAAATTTACAATATCACACGAATGTTTAAAAGAAAAAAATGCGACATCAAAGAACAGTTCTCTGGAAATCATTTATGAAATTTGTGATGGTGAAATCATTTTTATGTATGGTTTGGAGGAAGAAAATGGTTTTGTGGTTGAAATTAGAAATAAGACGATGAATTTGTTGACCACGGGATCTGCATGTGCATTGATTTATGTAAATATGTTGTGCTCAGGGGACGATAATTATTTCTTTTATAGAGAGGATAAAGTTGCACGGATAATAATGAATGCTATCAGTGTGCTGTTTTCATTTGGACATAAGCTGCATGTGTATTTAGATGAGTCAGATGATCATAAACCATACATGATACAAAATACCATTCTCTCTTGTGACGATGCTGATTCGCAAAATGCAAAATTGTATTCGTTGATAGGTAATATTTTTGAGTTACAGAATGAAAACATAAATGTAATATTCAGTAACCGAAATATGATTGCAAAAACAAGGCTTGATAAATTTATAGAAACAATCAATAAATTATATGAATTTCTCCATATTTTTAAATCGGATCTGATGGGTATAGAGATTGATAAAAAAGAAAACGGCGATTTTTGGATGTGTGATTTGGTTATGGTGTATGATTCCTACAAGATTTATGCAGAATTTGAAAGTACCGGAATCAAAAAACTGATTAAATTATTTGTCTATGTAAGAGAAATGGTTCGTGGTGGAATTGTTTTTATTGATGAATTTGATTCGAACCTTCATGATGTTTATTTGTGTGCATTGTTGGAATATTTGATGGAATATGGAGAAGGACAGCTCTGTTTTACAACACATAATGTTGGACCGATGGATGTTCTGAAACAGAACAAGAAGTCAATAGACTTTTTGTCAGAGGATCATCAGATTTATCCATGGAAGACAAATGGCAACTATTCACCTTCAAAATTATACAGAAACGGTATGATAGAAGGTTCTCCGTTTAATGTAGATGCGATTGATTTTATCGGAGTTTTTGGTACAGGTGATGAGGATACAAAAAGACATGAAACCTAGAACACAAAAATCAATGGAATTATATAACACCCTCCTGAACCGTGGCTTTCCACAGGAGTTTTGCGAGCAGATTTCACTGAATCTGAACACAGACTGGACGGCACAGAGGATGCTTGGCTATTTGTCACATTACAGGAAACTTCCGATGGCGGAAATCGTGGACGAGATGCTGGCAATTCTAAGTGACCGGAACCGGATTATGCAGAAGCATGAATGGGAGAATACAAATGCGAAATGGAATGAATTTTTAAACCAGGGATTTCAAAAAGAGGATTGAAAAATAATATGAAAGAGGTTTTTTATGAGTTATTGGAAAAAAATTAAAAAGAAGTATATGGGGGATCGTGCGTTTTACCGCCATTATTTATTGCTGGCAGTGCCAATGATCCTGCAGAATGCTATCACGAATCTGGTCAGCTTTTTGGACAACATTATGGTGGGGCAGCTGGGAACGGAACAGATGTCCGGTGTTGCAATCGTAAACCAGCTGATTTTTGTGTACAATCTGGCAATTTTTGGAGCGGTGTCGGCGGCAAGTATTTTTGGTGCGCAGTATTTTGGCAATGGGGATCACAGGGGACATATGCATTCGTTTCGTTTTAAGCTTTATGCGACGTTACTTGTGTCAGGACTTACCATGTTGCTGCTGCTTACGAAGGGATCGGATCTGATTTCCCTGTATCTGACGGATACTGTGGGAAATGGAGCAACCGATGTGGCACTTCAATATGGAAAGCAGTATCTGGTGATTATGCTGGTGGGATTGGTTCCGTTTGCAGTGAACCAGGCATATGCCACCAATATAAAAGAAACGGGACAGACGCTCGTTCCGATGCTAGCAAGTTTTGTGGCGGTGGGAACCAATGCAGTGCTGGATTATCTGTTGATTTTTGGTGTGGGACCGTTTCCGGAACTTGGGGTGACAGGGGCGGCACTTGCCACTGTGATTGCCCGGTATGTGGAAGCGGTTATTGTTGTCTTCTGGGCACATAGAAACCGGGAGAAGAACCGGTATCTGGAAGGGGCTTATCGCGGATTTGGAATCCCGGTGAGCGAATTGAAAACGATACTGATCAAAGGGCTTCCCCTGATGTTCAATGAGGTTTTATGGGCGGCGGGCATGACCACCGTGACCCAGTGCTATTCTGTGCGCGGACTTGATGTGGTGGCAGGGCTGAATATTGCCACGACGATTACCAATTTGTTTAACATTGTCTATATACAGTTGGGGGCGTGTATCAGTATTGTTGTGGGACAGTATTTGGGAGCCGGAGAACTGGAAAAGGCAAAAGACGCAGACAACAAGATGATTGTTTTCAGTGTCTTCTGCTGTGTGATTATGGCAGCAATCATGTTTCTCGTGGGGGGATTTTTCCCTGATATTTACAATACGACAGCGGAAATTAAGGATCTGGCTACAAAGTTTATCGCCGTTTCTGCGCTGATCATGCCGTTTTGTTCGTTTAGTCATGCGTCGTATTTTACGCTTCGTTCCGGTGGAAAAACGATGGTTACGTTTTTATTTGATTCGGTGTTTACCTGGGTGGTTGTTGTGCCGGTTGCATTTTTGCTGGCACACGGTACGGGACTTGGAATTGTAAGTGTTTATTTTCTGGTACAGGCCACGGAACTGATCAAGGTCGTGATCGGATACTGCATGGTACGAAGCAACGTCTGGGTGGTAAAAATGGTATAGGTGATCAGGGATCAGAAACTCATGCTACGGCATTATTTATAAACAATTGTTAAATGTTTGAAAAATATTTGGAAAATGGACAACTTTTGTGAAAGAATCGGTTATAATAATTTTATCTGAAAATTTAACAAAAAATACATAGGAAGCGGATGGAATTATTATCATGGAACAGGAAAACAGAGTCAGAATGGAACGAATTGCAGCAGATCCACAGTCCGGGCTGTCTGCAGAGCAGGTAAAAAGAAGGTTTGCACAGGGAGAAAACAACTATAAAGTAGAGTCTTCCACGTTGTCGGTCTCGGAAATTGTGCGTTCAAATGTCTGCACATATTTTAATCTTGTATTTGCTGTGATTGCGGTTTTGCTTGCTATTGTGGGTGCATGGTCGGATATGCTGTTTCTTCCGATTATTGTGGCAAATACCTGTATTGGTATTATCCAGGAGGTACACTCAAAAAAGGTGCTGGATAAATTATCCATTCTGAATGCACCGCATGCAGTTGTAATCCGTGACGGAAAGCGGCAGGAGATTCCGGCAGATCAGCTGGTGCTGGATGATATTGTGGAATTTTCGGCGGGAAGCCAGATTCCGGCGGATGCGAAAGTGGTATCCGGAGAACTGCAGGTGAACGAATCCCTGATCACCGGAGAGTCGGATGAAATTGAAAAACGGGAGGGGGATTCCCTGCTTTCCGGAAGTTTTGTGGTATCCGGAAAGGCATGTGCACGTCTTGAGAAGGTCGGAAAAGATTCTTATATTTCAAAGCTGACCCTGCAGGCGACGAAAAGCAAAAAGGGAGAGCAGTCAGAAATGATCCGCTCCCTGAATTATCTGATCATGGTGATGGGAATTATTATCATCCCGATCGGGATTGCCCTGTTCGTGCAGTCGTTTATTTACAATGAGGGAACGTTTCATGACAGTATCACCGGTATGGTGGCGGCTATCATCGGAATGATTCCGGAGGGACTTTACCTTCTTGCAAGCGTTGCACTTGCTGTCAGTTCAATCCGGCTTGCACAGCAGAAAGTATTGCTTCATGATATGAAATGTATTGAGACACTTGCGCGTGTTGATGTACTTTGTGTAGATAAGACTGGTACGATCACAGAAAATACGATGAAAGTACAGGAACTTATTCCAACGGAGCAGTACGATACGGAAAAGATGGGATCTCTTCGTCTTATGGTCGGAGATTTTGTTTCAGCTATGACAAACGATAATATCACAATGGCTGCAATGAAAGAATATTTTACACATTCTTCGGGCGCAAAAGCAATTTCCAAGACAGGATTTTCATCTGCGACAAAGTACAGCAGTGCTACATTTGAAGATAAGACATATGTTCTTGGAGCGCCGGAATTTGTACTTCTGGATGATTACGAGCAACATAAGGAAAAAATCACAGAGCTTGCATCTACAGGTGCCCGTGTTCTTGTATTTGGTACTTATGCAGCGGAGATTGATGGAAGAGCACTGACAGAGCCGGTAACACCGTTGGGCTATATCTTACTTGCGAATCCAATCCGTGAGGCGGCAAAAGAAACATTCCAGTACTTTGCAGAGCAGGGAGTTGAAGTGAAAGTTATTTCCGGAGATAATCCGGTTACAGTTTCCAAAGTTGCAAAAACAGCAGGTATTAAAAATGCTGAGAATTATGTGGATGCATCAAGTCTTGAGACAGAAGAAGATATTAAGAAAGCGATTCTTGAGAAGACAGTGTTTGGACGTGTAACTCCAAACCAGAAACGACAGTTTGTTCAGGCACTTAAAGAGGCTGGGAAAACAGTTGCTATGACAGGAGATGGAGTAAATGATGTCCTTGCTTTGAAGGATGCAGACTGCAGTATTGCAATGGCATCAGGAAGCGAGGCAGCGGCACAGGCTTCTCAAATCGTACTTCTGGAGTCAGATTTCTCTTGTATGCCGCAGGTTGTATTAGAAGGAAGAAGAGTAGTCAATAATATCCAGCGTTCGGCGAGCCTGTTCCTGGTTAAGAATATATTCTCTTTCCTGCTGAGTCTTTTCTCGGTAGTATTTATGTTTACTTATCCACTGGAACCATCACAGGTATCACTGATCAGTATGTTTACGATCGGTATTCCGGCATTCTTCCTTGCACTTGAGCCGAACAAGAATATCATTAAAGGACATTTCCTGACGAATGTATTCCTGAAAGCACTCCCGGCAGCACTTACAGATGCATTGGCGGTTGGGGCACTGGTTGTCTTTGGAAAGACATTTGGAGTAGGAGAGCAGGATATCTCAACAGCAGCAACGATGCTTCTGGCAATTGTAGGATTTATGATCCTCTATAAGATCAGTGCACCGATGAATAAGCTTCGTGCAGGGATTCTTGGCGGATGTATCGCAGGATTATTATTCTGTAGTATTTATTTGAATCAGCTGTTTGCGATTAGCGGAATGACAACAAAGTGTATCATGCTTTTTGTTGTATTTGCGATCGCAACAGAGCCGGTACTTCGTTATCTTACAATTCTTCTTGGAAAAGGAAGATTCTATTACAGACGTTTGCGCGGAAAAACGTCGTTAGAGGAAGAAGCATAATGTGCAGTGAAAAATAAAAAACAAATGTAATTATTCAGAACAAAAATAAGATAAAAATCAAGCGGCAGCAGGAAATTATTAATCCTTACTGTCGCTTGATTCTGCTTTACTTTTAATCAAAGAAAGTTTCATGCAGTTTACGTACTGCAAGATCTGCATAGGCTTCATCGATCAGAGCAGTGATGCGAATCTCAGATGTAGTAACCATCTCTGTGTTGACATCAATACTTGCGAGTGCACCGAACATCTTTGCAGCAACACCTGAATGAGAACGAATACCGGCACCAATGACAGAAACTTTGGCAACATTTTCATCAGAATCCAGTTTCTTAATGCCAAGATAGTCTTTGTTTTCATTTAACAGATCCAAAGCACGGAGCATGTCCGATTTTGTAACAGTGAAGGATACAGATTTTGTACCGTCTTTACCAAGAGACTGGATCATGACGTCAATGTTCAGTTTATTCTTATCTAAAAGATTTAAAAGACGGAATGTGTTGCTAGGCTCGTTCCCGAGACCGGCAACACGGATTTTGGCTACATTTTTATCGGCTGCCACACCACTGATTAACATTTTTTCCATTTTCGTTTTCTCCCTTACAATTGTTCCTGAATTGTGGTTTAAGCTAGAACATACCAGAAGTTCTACACCGTATTTTTTCGCAATTTCTACACATCTGCTGTGAAGGACTTTCGCACCAAGAGAGGCCATCTCAAGCATCTCATCATAAGTGATCTCCGTCATTTTATGAGCGTTTGGAACAACGCGTGGATCGGCGGTATATACTCCGTCTACATCTGTGTAAATTTCACAGACATCGGCATGGAGTTCAGCAGCAAGAGCAACCGCTGTTGTGTCAGAGCCGCCGCGGCCAAGAGTTGTGATATCTTCATACTTATTGATTCCCTGGAATCCGGTTACGATGACGATCTTGTTCGCATCAAGCTCTTTACGGATACGCTCGGAATCAATTCTCTTGAATCGTGCATTTTGATAATTTGAAGTTGTATGCATTGGAACCTGCCATGCATTCAGTGACACTGCACTGACGCCCATGGAAATCAGAGTCATTGCCATTAAGGATACAGAAACCTGTTCACCGGTTGTGAGAAGCATATCTAATTCCCTGCGGGAAGGCTGCTCTGTGATCTGTTTTGCTGTTGCGATCAGATTATCTGTAGTCTTTCCCATAGCAGACAGGACAACAACAACCTGGCTGCCTTCGCGCTGCTTTGCGATACAGCGGTTTGCTACGTTGCGGATGTGCTCCAAATCGGCCACGGAGCTTCCGCCAAATTTCATTACTGTCAGCATATTTTTATCTCCCTTATATTCTCTGACGAATCTGTGTTGCTGGTAATATATAGTGTGAGCAGTAACAGCAAAAAAGTCAGAGAATTTTTAGTTACTGTTCATAGTGGGTGTGAGCAGCAACTTTATACGTAGATAAGTATAGCAAAAAAAAGAAATAAAATACAGAAGAACATTTGTTCTATATATACTTGCAGTGGCATAAAGTGTGTGTTATACTGCAAATTAGCAGAAAGCAGGTGAATAAAGATGACTCCAAAAGAAGTAATACCAAAAGTGCAGCAGGACCTTTTTACAATGCAGGATCTAAAATATCGGGATTTTCACGCAAAACTGATGCCAACAGTAGAGAAAGAATCAGTGATAGGAGTGAGAGTCCCTGTACTTCGAACTTATGCAAAGAAATTCGGGAAGACAGAAGAGGCGAAGCAGTTTCTTAAGATCCTGCCACATCAATATTATGAAGAGAATAATCTGCATGGGCTTCTGATCGAGCAGATTAAAGATTATGAACTCTGTATAGAAGAACTGGAGCGCTTTCTGCCCCATATAGATAACTGGGCAACCTGTGATCTTTTGGCAGTCAGAACAGTGAAGAATCATCTGAATTCTTATATCAAAAAGATAGATCGATGGCTGGAATCAGAGCATATATATACGATCCGATTTGGAATCAATATGCTGATGCGCTATTATCTGGAAGAAGAATTTAAGTTAGAATATCCGAGGAAGGTTGCCGCAATTCGTTCAGAAGAGTATTATGTAAATATGGCCAGGGCATGGTATTTCGCAACAGCACTTGCCAAAAAGTATGATCAGGTTCTTCCATTTCTAGAAGAACAGAAGATGGATGTATGGACACATAATAAGACAATCCAGAAGACAATCGAAAGCTATCGGATCACGCCGGAACAAAAAGAGTATCTGAGAACTTTGAAGATAAGACAATAATGTTTGTAGGAGGAGAAATAATGGCAGAAATAATAAGAGTACTTATGATTAATGGAAGTCCAAGAGCAAACGGAAATACTAGTGTAGGACTAAAAGAAATGGAAAAGATTTTTCAGGAAAATGGAGTAGAAGTAGAGACAGTAGTTGTTGGAAATAAACCTGTCCGTGGATGTGTTGCCTGTGGAGGATGTGCTTCCAAGCAAAAATGTGTTTATGATGATGTAGTTAACGAACTGGCTTTGAAATTCGAGAAAGCAGACGGACTGGTTATCGCAAGTCCAGTCTATTATGCATCCGCAAATGCAACATTGATCGCCTGTCTTGACCGTCTGTTCTACAGCACACCATTTGATAAGACTATGAAAGTAGGAGCCAGTGTTGTCTGTGCAAGGCGTGGTGGATGTTCAGCAACATTTGACGAGTTAAACAAATACTTTACAATTTCTGGAATGCCAGTTGCTTCCAGTCAGTATTGGAATAGTATTCATGGAAGAATACCAGGAGAAGCAGAGCAGGATGGAGAAGGAAAGCAGACTATGAGAGTCCTCGC
>OGRN01003958.1_pt1 | contig 10086 bp, 7 predicted proteins | sample 1553401 | NCBI WGS metagenome assembly OGRN01 (sample SAMEA2580096, study PRJEB22360) | human gut metagenome | biome: human gut; feature: human-associated habitat; material: faeces | place: Denmark | collected 2008/2010 | reverse complement strand
GCCGGAGACGGGATAGATGAAGGCGGAGATGCACAGGGAATAGATGCAGTAGGAGATGAATTTCGTCCGCTCCGCCATGGAGCCGGAGACGATGGTGGCAGAGGTGGCGCAGAAGACGGTCTGGAAGATCAGATAGGCGTACAGGGGCACCCCCTCCGGCAGGATGGCGGCGTAGTCCCCCTGGACCATGGGATCCAGGCCGCCGATCAGGGCCCCGCCGCCGGCGAACATCAGGCCGAAGCCCAGCAGCCAGTAGACCGGCGTGCCGATGCAGAAGTCCATGAGATTTTTCATGAGGATGTTGCCTGTGTTCTTGGCCCGGGTGAAGCCGGCCTCGCACATGGCAAAGCCCGCCTGCATGAGAAAGACCATGGCAGCGCCCACCAGGACCCAGATGGTGTTGACAGATGAATACATACGTTCCCTCCTAAATCACCACGGGCGGCGGCCGCGCGTCACGCCGCGCCTTGGAACAAATACAGGCAAGGGCGTCTGTGAGATGGTCTCACAGGCGCCCTTGCCTTTGATGGAGAACACTTTACCACGGTAGATGGACAGCGTCAAGACACGTTCTTCACAAGAAATCTGCTGAATCCGCCAAAAATTTATCCGAAATTTATATAGGTTGACCAATTACTCCCGGACGGCGCTCAGGCGCACGGCGTGGCAGATGGAGGGGATGGACTCCCCCTGGCCGGAGGAGGTGGGGGACAGCAGCGCCCCGGTGGGGGCGAAGAGAATGGTCTTCCACTTGCCCTCCCGCATCTTGCGCAGGAGATAGCCGTTGAGCACGGAGGCAGAGCAGCCGCAGCCGGAGGCGCCGGCGGGCATATCCTGGTGCTTCCGGTCATAGAGCAGCAGGCCGCAGTCCTGGAACTGGGGGCCCAGATCCACGCCGTCCCGGCGGAAGAAGTCCCGGACGATGTCATGGCCCAACTCCCCCAGGTCCCCGGTGATGATGAGGTCGAAGTCCGCCGGCCGGTACCCGGTGTCCCGGAAGAAGGCGGAAAGGGTGTCGTAGGCTGCAGGGGCCATGGCGGCGCCCATATTGTTGGCGTCCTTGATTCCGTAATCCTGAATTTTGCCGATGGTCGCGGCCTCGATGCGCGGCCCGTGCCCGCTTTTTCCCACGATGCAGCAGCCGGAGCCAGTCACGGTCCATTGGGCCGTCGGCGTGCGCTGGCCGCCGTAGCCGAGCGGGAAGCGGTACTGCCGCTCCGCCGAGGCAAAATGCGACGAGGTAAGCGCTGCCGCCGTGTCCGCAAAGCCCGCATCGACGAACGCCGCCGCCAGAAGCAGCGATTCGGCCATGGTCGAGCACGCGCCGTAAAGCCCCAGAAACGGGATCGACGTGCCGCGCGCCGCAAACGACGAGGAAATGCACTGGTTCAGCAGATCTCCCGCAAATACCATGTTAATGTCCTGCTTTTGAAGCCCCGCCTTGCGTATCGCAAGGTTCGCGGCTTCCGTTTGCAGCATGCTTTCCGCTTTTTCCCAGCTTTCCTGATTCAAATAAGAATCGAGAAACGTCTGGTCAAAGTCGCGCGCCAGCGGGCCCGCGGCTTCTTTTTTTCCGCACATCGCCGCGTGGCCCAAAATCGCCGGGCGGCGCTCAAATAGAAGCGTGTAACGTCCGAGTCTTTTCATAAGCCCTCCTTAAAACAGCCCGATGATATACAGCACGATCCCGTACAAAACCGAAGCCGAAATGCCGAACACCAGTACCGGCCCCGCCACCGTGAACAGCTTCGCGCCGAGGCCCGTCACAAAGCCCTCGCTTTTGAATTCCAGCGCAGGGGAGACCATTGAGTTCGCAAACCCCGTAATCGGAACCAGCGTGCCTGCCCCGGCGTATTTCGCTATGTTGTCGTATACGCCGCAGGCTGTCAGCGCGGCGGAAATGAAAATGAGCGAGATGGAAACGCACGTCCGCGCGTCTTTTAAATCGAGCCCCAGCAGCATGAACGTGTTCGCAAGTGCCTGCCCCAGTGTGCAGATGGCCCCGCCGGATAAAAACGCAAACAGGCAGTTTTTCAGTACAGGGGAGTGCGGCGAAGCCTTCTGCACCATCGCGTCATATTGCTGCGGTGTTTTCTTTTTCATACGACCACCCTTTCTGTTTAACCGGGTTTATTGTGCGTATCGAGGTAAAAGATATTCCACATTTTTAAGATTTTAGTTGATTATCTCAAACAGAGCGTGTATAATCAGTTGCAGGTGATATTATTATGTCTAAACTCAGCATCCTGAAGCAGAAAACTAAGCGCGATGTGGATATGACGCAGGGCAGCATCTTCCGCCACCTCATCACATTCGCGTTTCCGCTTCTCATCGGCAACATTTTCCAGCAGCTCTACAACACGGTCGATACGTGGGTTGTCGGAAACTATGTCAGCAACGAGGCTTTCTCGGCGGTCGGCACGGTCGGTCCTGTTATCAACATGCTCATCGGCATATTCTTAGGGCTTTCCAGCGGCGCCGGCGTCGTCATTTCACAGTATTACGGTGCAAAGCGGTATGATAAGGTGCGCGATACCGTCCACACCTCCATCGCCATGACGCTCATTTTGGCTGTGCTCTTTACAGTCATCGGCATCGCTATGATCCCCTTCGTGCTCAATTTCATGAAGACCCCGGCAGAGGTCATGCCGGAGTCCTCCGCATACCTCACCATCTACTTCGCGGGCGTCATCGGCCTTATGCTCTACAACGTGGGCGCGGGCATTCTGCGTGCCGTGGGTGATTCCAAGCGCCCGTTCTATTTCCTCGTCGTCTCCGCCGTGCTCAACATCATTCTCGATCTCGTCTTCGTGCTGTCGCTCGGCATGGGTGTTGAGGGCGTTGCGTATGCGACCATTATCTCGCAGGGCGTCTCCGCCATGCTTACGATGATTACGCTGTTCCGCACGGATTCCTGCATCAAGGTCGAGCTCAAATACTTGAAGCTCGATAAAGAAATGCTCGCGAAGATTGTGCGCGTCGGCATCCCGGCCGCCATCCAAATGGCGATCACCGCGTTCTCGAACGTATTTGTACAGTCTTATGTGAACTACTTCGGCGCAGACTGCATGTCCGGCTGGACAGCGTACAGTAAGATTGACCAGCTTCTCTTCCTGCCGATGCAGTCTCTCGCGCTCGTCTACCACATTCGTCGGACAGAACCTCGGCATCGATCAGGTCGCCCGCGCCAAGAAGGGCGCACGCACAGCGTTTATCATGTCCGTCGTCGCAACCGTCATTCTGACAATCCCGTTGCTCATCTTCGCGCCGCAGCTCGTCTCGTTCTTCAACGGTAAAGCAGAGGTCGTCGCATACGGTTCCATGCTGCTGCGTTATTGCTCGCCGTTCTACGTGTTCTGCTGCGTCAATCAGGTCTACTCCGGCGTGCTGCGCGGTGCAGGCAATTCCCGCGCACCGATGATTATCATGCTGAGCTCGTTCGTCGTCTTCCGCCAGATTTACCTCTTTATCATGGCGAACTTCATCTCCAACACCATCATTCCCATCGCCTTAGGCTACCCTGCCGGTTGGCTCGTGTGCAGCACCCTCACACTGCTCTATTATCGCCACGCCGACCTCTCCAAGAGCCGTCTCGTCGAAGACGCAGAGAAAAAAGCAGAAGCTTCAGGAAAAAGCCGCATAAAAGCTGTATGAAATACAGTTGTACAAAATACAACAAAATGGCCCCTCGAACACCGCATGCACGTGCCGGTGTCCGAGAGGCTTTTTTCATTTTCGCAAAATCGTACTACCTTTCCACCTTTTCTCCTCGACAAAACCAAAATTTTTTCAAAAATCCATCTTTAGATGGATTACATTTCGCGCAAAATATGATATATTGTGGTTATAAACCATAAAAGGGGAGTAGAGCACATGAATGAAGTCGTCATCAAGCCATCGCTGCGCGAGCAATTCTTACAGGGTTGGGCTCAGTGCCGCGTCATTTTCTTCAGCGCGCCGTGCGGCTTCGGCAAGTCTACAGCCGCCACCGCCTTGCTCAGCAATCACAAAACCTGCGTGTTTTCGGCAGAAGACCCGGAATTCCTGCACGAGCCCGTGCCGAAAAATGTAGATGCGATTGTGATCGATTCCCTGCCCGCGCTCAAAGACCCGGAAGATCAGCAAACGCTCTGCGCATGGATCCGCGAAAATCCGGAGCTGCACTTCGTCATTTTAAGCCGCGGCGTGCTGCCCGGCTGGCTCATGCCATTCCGCTTTACGGGGCTTTTGCAGCTCATCGAGGCCAGAGATCTGCTGTTTGACCGCGATACCGTGCGTGTTTTTCTGGAAAAGAATGGCTGCACACCAACGGAAGCAGAGATCAACGTCATCATCCACGATTCTCTCGGCTACCCGCTGGCCCTAACGGCGCTTTCGCGCCTGATGCAAAACGGTCAGCCCTATACGCCGGAGATCGTCGGCATTGTGCAGCAGGAAATCTATCACTATTTTGAGGATAACATCTTCAACCGCTTTTCAATGCCGCTGCGCCGTATGCTGCTCGACATCGCCCCGTTCGATACATTCGACGCCGAGCTTGCCCAGATGATTTCCGGCGACAGCCACATCAACGAGCTTATTTCCATCGTTCGGCACGATACCACCATGCTTTTAAATGCCGATGCACAGAAATACCGCTTCTGGAGCTTTTTCCAACAGTTTCTCATGTGGGAACTCCGCCAAGTCTATACGCCGCAGGAGCAGGCCGCAGTGTACAGCCGCGCCGGGCTTTACTATGAGCTGCACGAAGATTACGAGCATGCGCTCGAGTGCTATTCGCGCTGCAAAGACCACCGCCGCGTCTCGGAAATGCTCATCCGCAACGCAGAGCAGCACCCCGGTGTGGGACATTACTATGAGATGGAAAAGTATTACTATGCCATCCCGAAAGAGGAGATCCTCCGCTCGCCATCGCTCATGTGCGGTATGAGCATGCTCACGTCCCTCTGCATGGATTACGAAGCCTCCGAAATGTGGTATTCCGCCCTGCAGGAGTATGCCGCCCCGCTCAAAAAGACCGACACCGCCTACAAAGAGGTGCGCGGCAAGCTTGCATATCTCGATATCTCCCTCCCGCAGCGCAGCAGCAAAGGCATCGCAGAGAATATCGGCAACTATTTCAAAATTCTAACGGATAAAAGCTTGCAAACACCCACGTTTTCTGTCACCAGCATGCTGCCAAGTCTTATGAACGGCGGCAAAGATTTCTGCTCGTGGTCCAAGCACGATGAACTGCTCTACAAAACCATCCGCGAGCCGATGGAGGCCATTCTCGGCAAAGACGGCATCGGTTTTGCCGATTGCGCCCTTTGTGAAAGCAAATTTGAAAAAGGGGAGGATAACCTTCCGTGGCTCATGACGCTTGTAGCCCAGTTGCCCGAGATCGAGCGTCACGGTACGCCGGATATGACGTTCGCCATCATCGGTCTCATGGCGCGCGTCCAAACGAAGCAGGGCAACGCCATCATGGCGCTTTCTTCTTTAGACAGTCTGCGAACAGAGTTTGAGGAGGACAACAAGCGTTTCCTGCCGAATATTGATGCCATGCGCTGCCGTATATGGCTGCGCACCGGTGAAATGGAAAAGGCAGAGCAGTGGTACCGTACATCTGCTCCGCAGATCACGCCGCGCATCCGTACCATGTGGCGCTACCAGTATATAACGCGTGCCATGGTTGAGATCGCGCTCGGAGAAGAAAATGCGGCGCTGCTCACATTGGCCTCACTCATCCCGTTCTGCGAACGCTGCGGCCGCGTGATGGACCGCATATATATCCGCATCCTAACGGCCGTTTGCTATCAGCGGCAAAATAACGCCCGGTGGCAGGAGGAGTGGATGCAGGCGCTTGATGCCGCCCATGAGTACCGCTTCGTTATGCCCATTGCGCAGTTTGGCGCCGCCGTAATGCCTATGCTGACGTTTACCGGCTACAAAAAGGACGAGTCCTTCTTTTCACTCCTTTTACAGGAAACGCGCCGTCAGGCTGTTTTGTACCCGAATTTCTTGCGTCCCATGCCGCGGCTCTCAGAACCGCTTTCGCCCGCGGAAATGCAGGTGCTCCGGCTCCTGTGCGGCAACCGCAGCAACCAGGAGATCGCCGACATCCTCGGTGTCAAGGTCGCCACCGTCAAAACGCATGTCATCCACATCCTCCAAAAGCTCGGCGTCAAACGCCGCGGCGACGCCAAAGAAATCGCCCAAAAACTTCATATCATCGAGTTTTGACAAAAACTCCCGACCGCAGCAGTCGGGAGTTCTTTTTATTTAAATATTTAATTTCAGCTTACTTTTCCAAAAATCCCTTCAGCGCCGCATAGTCCACATTCTCCGGCTTCACTTCGTCAAAGAACTTCAGCAGCTTTTCGGCCAGCACGCGTACGCCGCCGACGGAATTACTTTCGATATTCAGCGGTAGAATGGGGTCGTGTACGCTCATGCGCAGCAGGAACCAGCCGTCGCCGTCGTTTTCCGGGAACGAAATGCGGATGCCTTCGCGGTTGTCCGGCGCAATGTTCCAGTTGTGCGCTTTCGCGTAGCTTTCAAGCGCCGCAATGGTGCTTTCACCATAGGGGCGGAAATCCTCCGCGGTAATGGGGAAGCGCAACTCTTTTTCTTCCTTGGCTTCCTTCAGATCGGCGATGAGACTATCGAGCGATTTGCCCTCGCGGCGCAGCTGTGCCGCCTTAATGATAATCTTCGTCACCAGATAGGCACCGTCGTCAAGGAAGTAGTTCTCGCGCAGCGCCGCATGGCCGCTCGTCTCAATCGCCAGCGGGCAGTTCACGCCCTCGTTATTCAGGCGTACCGCTTCGTTGATGACATTCTTGTAACCGCGCTTAAAGCGGTGATGCTTGCCGCCGAGCGTCTGCTCAATGTAGGTCTTGAGTCCGTCGGACGTAATGGAGTCCGTCACAATGGTGCCGCCCGGGTTGCCCTCCAGCGCAATGGCGGAAGCAATCGCCACAAGACGGTTGCGGTTGATCTCTTCGCCGCGGCTGTCCACAGCGCCGCCGCGATCTACGTCCGTGTCAAAAATTACGCCAAGGTCCGCACCGGCCTTCACGGTCGCCGCGCAAACGCTCGCCATGGCCTCCTCGTTCTCCGGGTTTGGAATGTGGTTCGGGAAGCGGCCGTCCGGCTCCAAAAACTGGCTGCCTGTAATGTCCGCACCAAGCGGCTTCAGCACGTCGTTTGCGTAAAAACCGCCCGCGCCGTTGCCGGCGTCTACAACGATTTTAAAGCCCGCAAGCGGGTGCGCATAATCTTCCGCGTTCACGCCCTTGCGGATCATCTCGCGCAGATTATCTGCATATTTTGACATATAGTCCACCGGCACCAGCGTGCCGTTGTCGGTCTCCTTCGGCGCAGCGCCGTTCTGTGCATATTCCAAAATCTCGGAAATATCCGGGCTGTCAAGGCCGCCCGCAGGCGTGAAGAACTTCAGTCCGTTGCGGAAGAACGGGTGGTGGCTCGCCGTAATCTGCACCGAGCAGTCGCACGGCAACTCCAAAACCGCCATGAACATCGACGGGGTAGAGGCAAGGCCGCAGTCGTAAACCGAAGCACCGTATGTCGTAAACGCGCGGAACAGCGCCGCCGCAATACGGTCTGCGGAAATGCGGGAGTCATGGCCGACGGCAATTTTCAGCCCCTCGGCGCACTTGTCCAGGTGCTTTTCGCACCAAACGAGAAAACCGGCCGCAATGCGCTCCACGACCTCATCGGTCAGGTTAATCGGCGCGCCGCCGCCTTCACTTGCAACACCGCGAATGTCAGTGCCGCTTTTCAAAGTTTTATAGGCAAACATGGAAAAGACCTCCTGTTTCATTTTGCATTTTATCCAAGCTTATTATAATACAACTCCCGTAAAATGAAAAGAGCTTTTTGATTTTTGACAAATACGTTTTAGTTTGGCTAAAAACCGCTTACAAACTGCAAGTTGTAAACTGAAAAATTGCAAATTTCATGTAAAATCAAAAATTTTTTCAAAAAAGTGTTGACAAAATGAAATTTTGGTGGTATAAACTTAGCATAATAATTCAAGGGCACAGATGAAGAGAAGTACCCGGCAGACCGCTTTGCACAGTGAGCGGGGGAGAGTGTGAACCCCGCGTAAGCACACCGGCGAATAACACTTCGGAGCCTCAAGCCGAAAAGATGCGTATATCTCAGTAGGTGCGACGTGTGGCGGCGCGTTAAGCCGTGCCTGTCTTGTTAGAGACAGTAAAGGTGATCTTCTTTATAAGATAATTTAGGTGGCACCGCGGATACAACAGCTATTCGTCCTAAGAAATTGGGACAAGCGGCTGTTTTTTTATTTGCGTTTGGACTGAAATTATTTTATTTGGAGGGAACCGATATGTGTTCGATTATGGGTTACACAGCAAAAGACATTCGTTTGGAAGATTTACGAAAGGGCTTTGATAAAACCGTTTCCCGCGGGCCGGATATGTCCCGCACACTGGAAACGCCCGCAGGTTGGCTCTTTTTCCACCGCCTCGCCATCATGGGCCTCACAGAAGAAGGCATGCAGCCGTTTGAGCTGGACGGTTCCGCCGTCGTCTGCAACGGCGAGCTCTACGGCTTCCGTTCCGTTAAAGAGGAGCTCCGGAGAAAAGGCTACACCTTCAAAAGTGATTCTGACTGCGAAATTTTACTCCCTCTCTACAAAGAAGAGGGCACCGAGATGTTCAAAAAGCTCGACGCCGAGTTCGCCCTGATTATTTACGATGCCGAGACCGATCGCTTCATCGCTGCGCGCGACCCCATCGGCATCCGCCCGCTCTACTACGGGTATAGCGAAAGCGGCCACATTGTGTTTGCCAGCGAGCCGAAAAACCTCGTCGGCCTGTGCCATCGCGTTATGCCGTTCCCGCCGGGCCACTACTATAAGGACGGCAAATTCACCTGCTACTGCGACATCGCCGAAGTCGAAGAAGTTTGCCACGATGACCTCGAGACCGTCTGTAAAAACATCCATGATAAGCTCGTTGCCGGCATCGAAAAGCGGCTCGATGCCGATGCCCCGCTCGGTTTTCTTCTCAGCGGTGGGCTTGATAGCTCCCTCGTCTGCTCCGTCGCGGCAAAGCTTTTAAAGAAGCCCATTCGCACGTTCGCCATCGGCATGCGTGCCGATGCCATCGACCTCAAGTACGCCCGCGAGGTGGCGGAGTATCTGCACGCCGACCACACCGAGGTCATCATCACGCCCGAAGATGTGATTCAGGCGCTCCCGGAAGTCGTGGCGCTGCTCGGCACCTATGACATCACGACCATCCGCGCGAGCATCGGCATGTACCTTGTCTGCAAGGCCATCCACGAGCAGACCGACCTGCGCGTGCTGCTCACGGGCGAGATCTCCGATGAGCTCTTCGGCTACAAATACACCGACTTCGCGCCCAGCCCGGAGGCGTTTCAGGAGGAATCCGCCAAGCGTATCCGCGAGCTGCATATGTACGATGTCCTGCGCGCCGACCGCTGCATCTCCGTCAACAGCCTCGAGGCCCGCGTGCCGTTCGGCGATCTGGACTTTGTGCAGTATGTCATGTCTATCGACCCGGCCAAGAAGTGCAACGTCTATGGCAAGGGCAAGTACCTGCTGCGCCACGCCTTTGAGGGCGACTGGCTGCCGCACGACATTCTCATGCGCGAGAAGGCGGCCTTCAGCGACGCGGTGGGCCACTCCATGGTCGACGATCTCAAGGCCTATGCCGAGCAGAAGTACACGGACGAGGAATTCGAGACCCTGCGCCGGAAGTACGACTTTGCGCAGCCGTTCACCAAGGAGTCCCTGCTCTACCGCGAGCTGTTTGAGCAGTATTATCCCGGTCAGGCGCACATGATTGTCGATTTCTGGATGCCGAACAAGTCGTGGGCCGGCTGCGATGTGGACGATCCGTCCGCGCGCGTGCTCGCAAACTACGGCGACAGCGGAAAGTGAGGAGAACATGGACGACAATGCGCTGCACATCCGCACCGCGCACCTGAGCGACGCGCCTGCGCTGCGCGCGATCTACGCGCCGTATGTGGAAAAGACGGCCATCACGTTCGAGTACACCGTGCCGGATGTCGAGGAATTTGCCGCGC
>OGRN01003956.1_pt1 | contig 10090 bp, 5 predicted proteins | sample 1553401 | NCBI WGS metagenome assembly OGRN01 (sample SAMEA2580096, study PRJEB22360) | human gut metagenome | biome: human gut; feature: human-associated habitat; material: faeces | place: Denmark | collected 2008/2010 | reverse complement strand
ACCTGACGCTGGAACAACTGGCGGAGCAGACCGGCCTGTCTAAATCTGCGCTGGGGAAATACGAAACCGATGACTACAAGGACATCAGCCCATTTGCGATTGCGACGCTGGCGGATTTTTACGGCGTGTCCGCCGACTATCTGATGGGACTGACCGATAATAAAGAGGTTCCCAACGCCGATGTACAGTCGCTCCATTTGAACGATGAAATGATTGAACTTTTACGGAGCGGCAAAATCAACAATCGGCTTCTCTGCGAACTGGCTACACACCCGAACTTCCGGCGGCTGATGGTGGATATGGAAATCTGTATCGACCAAATCGCCAATATGCGGGTGGAGCAGATGAATCTGGTGATGGAAGCCACCCGGCAGGCCGTCCTCAGCAAGTATGCGCCCGGAGAAGATGACCTCTATATGCGGACGCTGGAACTGGGGCAGGTGCAGGAAAGCGATTATTACAGCCACGTCATACACGATGATCTGGACAGCATCGTCCGGGACATCCGGGAAGCACACCGCAAGGACAAGACCACCGCCGACCCGCAGCCCACGCTGGATGACGTGAAGGAAAAATTTGAGCAGGCCATCCATCAGGGCAGCGATATAGAAATGCTGATCCACGAATTTTGCGATAAGTTGCAGATACCCTTTGAGAAGATTTCCTCGGAGGACTTCTCGGCGTTCCTGCGGATACTGAGCCTGTCCAAGCTGCTCAAAAATCCCAATAGTATGCGAGGAAAAGCAAGGCCAAAGCCGTATTATGCGTCCAAAAAGAAAAAGCGAAAATGATTTAAGCAATTTTATATTTGCCTGCTAGTTTACATACGAGATAATTAAAAAAGAAAGGGACGAGAGACAGAAAATGAACAATAATCAAACAATGATTAGTGCAGCAATGCTAGAAGCCGTATGGCAAAGTCGCAAAAAAGACATGATCGACCTTATTACCCCTTTTGTAATGTATGCGACCGCTACTCTCACATCTCCAGGCGAAAAAGTAGACATACAAAAGGTGCAAAATTATGTGCAACATAATTTTGCGTATACAGATATGCCAGAAGTCATCATAAAGAAAGTGTTTGCACGTAAACCTTATTCATCTATTGAAAGAAGAAATCACAATTATTATCTTGTTTCTCCAATCGATTCGGAGATTTCTCAAATGGATTCTCGACGGAAAGATTGTGAACGCTACTTACATGTTTTAGGCGAAAAATTATCAGTATACCTAAATGCACATTGTAAAAGAGCAGGGAATTTTACCGACAGCCGGGCGATTAACTGTTTACATACCTTTTTTTCCCGATACGGTCTTCAGATAGGCACAAATGATCTGGCAAGTGTCAGTATCTCACCAAAAGATTATGAAACAGATTACTATATCGCAAGATTCATTTTCGAGTGCAAAGATGCGAGTAATGAAGAATTTGAGTATCTAAACGATTTAATTAAAGGATATTTTTTACGTTTAGCGCTCTATATTCAACCAGAGAATGGAGACATAAAATCAGCCAACTATTCAAATACAACGTTCTTTTATGATACACCATTTTTAATAGACTTACTGGGATATAGCGGCAGCGAAAGAGAACATAACGCCCTATTGCTTCATAATATGCTGCAACGGCAAAATGGAAAATTTTGCTACTTTCCCCATATAAGACAGGAAATAATTGATATTTTATCTGCATATAAGTACTCTTTGAGTCCAACGGCAATATCCAATGGCTATCGTACTCTAGACGGTTTAAACGCTCACAACTACAACTCCAATGACGTCGATAGAGAGATTAAATTACTACCAAGTAAATTGGAAAGCCGTTTTGGAATAGTTGAACACGATATTCCTCCATATGACACAAAAGACGATGGTTCCGTAGATGAACAAAAAATGTTAGGAGAGACAGAACTCAAGCAGTTTATTAAAGATAATACTCCGCATTATACAGAAGCCAATTTGGAAAATGACGTAAAATCCGCACTGGCCATTCATCGCCTTAGAGGAGATTATACAAGTAACGATATTGAAACATGCCGTTTTATTTTTGTCACAAATAATTATGATTTTACAAGAGCTTTTAACACATACTATAAAGAGAACACAAGCAAGAGAACCTTTCAGTTAATTATTTCTGATAGTAATTTATCAGCAATTACTTGGATAAAATGTGGTGAGGTAAATAATTTGCCAGAAAGCGAATTACTAAAGAATGCGTATTGTGCATTACAACCCATCCCAGAAATAATGAAAAAAGTCGATGAGGTTCTCCAAAAACTTAAACTATCTGGCAAGTTGACACCAGAACAAGTTGTGGCTTTACGTGCTGACCGGGTATTTCGGAATGAAATCTGGTTAGGCTCTTTTGGGGAGGTTGATAGCATCACCGAAACATCTGTACAAGAAGCTCAAAGGAAATATGAAGAACAATTAATAGCTGAAGAAACAGCCCGCCACCAAACTGAACTAAACGAAAGAGAAAAACGGCATCAAATCGAATTGATCCAACTAAACAAAGAAATGGAAAGAGCTTCGCAAAAACATACTCAGGAATTGTCAAATATTACTTGTGAACTTCGCAAGCAAAAAGAATCTGAAGAACAACAGCGGAAAATGCAAGCTGAGAAGAATCGAAAGTCAGCCGATTCATATGCGAAACAAGCTCGTGAAAAATGGATTTCTCCTCGTAAGAAACTGTTATCCGTTGTCATGTTTGCATTATCGGTTTTAGGTGTTTTGGGCACAGTTTTTTCCTTTACTACACATTCAAACACGCTATTTACAATTGCATTAATTATTGCAACTATATTAGCAATAATTTCTACGATTGATACCGTATCGGTTGGAAAGCGTTTTCTCGTACAGTTTCTGGAAAAAAAGGCAAATCAATACGAGACAAAGGTACGAGAAAACAAATTAAAGGAGTACAATTCCTTGACACAAAGCGAGAAAAGTGAATAAGATTTGTTTTAGGGCATTTGCAACAGACAGATAGAAAGTTTTGAGTTGTAACCAATATAATAGCGCCCATCGACATTGTAGTCAGTGGGCGCTGTTAATTGGCATAAGGGGTTAATCACTACGCAAATGCTTATATACATCTTCCAGGAACACCTGCATCAGTTCACGCTTCTTCTCGTCATTATCCAGCAAAAGCGCGAAGAAATCCTGATTCTGCTCATACCCGGCAATCAGGGCATCCTGTACGGCATCAAAATAGGCGAACCGGAAATCCTTCAGGGAATTGTTTCGCGCGCTGTCTCGAAGATGACCGTTCTTCAGCAGGATATCCCGCATTTGTAACGCAGATTTGGTTGCAACATCCACATCAAAGCTTTTGTTGTACGCTGCATTGATCTCATCGATGATCTCGGACAGCTTCTTTTTCACGGCTTCGTCTATAAAGACCTCGTTGGGAGTTGGCAGGCTTACCTCCGGCTTGGATTCTATCTCATGTGTGTTTTCCCCGGTCTTTTTCTGACGGAAGTTAGAGGCGGGGATTTTGTCCGCAATATCAAAATCATTTCCACCGCCGCCTATTTCGATCTCTTTAACCAGGTATGAAAGGAAATTGTACTTCTTGTGCAGATCCACGCTTTCAAAACAGGTTGCTTGAATCAGGAAACTGTAAAACCGCAGAAAACGCTTGATAGTTGCACGAATTTCTAGCTTCTCCAGTTCCGGGTGGCGATTGATGATTTGCAGGGATTTATCCAGCAGCGCCCACATCCGAGCCTTTTCTTTGGAGGTTCGTTTATCCTGATACAGGTATCCGTTAAATTCCTCAATATCGTCAATATCCAGGAAATTATACTGATCCACCTGAGCTTCCACCGTTCTGATATCCGAAGGGGTGATTGTCTCATTTAGAATTGTCTCAGTATAGAATGGGGCAAAGGACGCTTGAATATCCCCATATTCATTTTTGAAATCCAGCACAAAGGTTTTCTTATCATAGGGCGCACAAATACGGTTCAAGCGAGAAAGAGTCTGCACAGCATTGACCCCACGAAGGCGCTTGTCCACATACATGGCGCAGAGTTTCGGCTGGTCAAAGCCGGTTTGATACTTGTTTGCTACCAACAGCACCTGATAGCTGTTGCTACCAAACACTTCCGGCAAATCTTCTTCCTTAATGCCATTCATCACTGCTTCGGTGTATTCGTTGCCATCTAAAGTAACTTTGCCAGAAAAAGCGACTAATGCCCGAATCCCCGTATATCCCTGCTTGGAGATATAGGCTTCAAACTCGTTCCGGTATTTGACCGCAGCTTGTCGTGAAGATGTTACGACCATTGCTTTTGCCTTTCCACCTAACTCTTTCATGATGTTATTGCGGAAGTGTTCAATAATGATCTCCACTTTCTGGGCAATATTCGTATCATGCAACTCAATATACTTGGCAATCTTTCGCTTTGCGGCAATCGTTTCCAGCTCTGGGTCATCTTCGATAGCTTTATTAAGTTCAAAATAAGTCTTATAGGTCACATAGTTTTGCAGCACATCCAGAATGAATCCTTCCTCAATCGCTTGTTTCATAGAATACAGGTCAAAGGCAACCTTTTTCCCTTCTTCATTCAAGCAGCCAAACAGCTGTAAGGTAGTCGGTTTCGGTGTTGCAGTAAAGGCAATCATGGAAACATTTGGCTGCTTTCCGCTGCGGGCAATCTCATCTTCGATAACATCGCCCATAGTTTTTTCTTCTTCCGACACATCAACAGGAGTGGCCTCGCTCAGTTTGCGGCTCTTCGAAAGAGCATACGTCACCGCTTCCATGGCAGTTCCGGCGGTAGAAGAATGTGCTTCGTCGATGATTACGGCAAAAGTCTTGCTATTCAGCTCCTGTACCAGTTCCTGAATATACATGAACTTGTGGATGGTGGTCACAATGATTTTGGTATTGCCATTGAGGGCATCCGCTAGGTCTTTGGAAGTGCATTTTTCATCCATGACCTTGATAAGCCCCGCCTTGTGCTCCAGTGCCAGTACAGCATTCTGAAGCTGGCGGTCCACCACGATACGGTCAGTGATAATGCAGACCGTATCAAAAATGACTTTGTTTTCCCTATCGTGCAAAGAGGCAAGACGGTGGGCCAACCACGCAATGGTATTGGTTTTGCCGCTGCCTGCCGAGTGCTCAATCAGATAATTTTTCTCGCTGTGGTGTTCCATTACATCCGCCACCAGCTTGCGTACGGCATTGAACTGATGATAACGGGGGAAAATCAGCGTTTCCTTGGTAACACGCTTACTGGTGTCCGGGTCTTTCTTGGTCTCCTTTTGCAGGAAAATGATTTTATCAATCAGATACAGAACCGTATTTTTTTTGAGAATATCTTCCCACATATAAGAAACATTGATGCCGTTTTCATTGTGGGGATTACCCTTGCCGGAGTGAATACCAACACCACAGCCCTTATTGAACGGCAGGAAAAAGGAAGATTTTCCTTTCAGATTGGTGCACATATAGACTTCGTTCAAGTCCATGGCGAAGTGAGCCAGGCAGCCCGCCTTAAATTTCAGCAAACGGGTTTTGTAATCCCGCTCGAACTTATACTGACGGATCGCATCCTCATAATTCTGTCCGCTGGTGTTGCATTTCAGCTCAAAGGTGAAAATGGCAATGCCGTTGAGGAAGATCACAAGGTCAATGCGCTCACCCTCTTTGTGCCAGACTTCCTCTATCACCGAGAGTACATTCTGCTGATACAACGCCTCCGCTTTTTGGTTGAAGGTGGTGGCGGGCTTTCGGTACATGAGAGTTAGGGATACACCGTTATCAAACTCCACGCCGTGCTTCAGCACATCCAGCAGGCTGCGGTTTTTCTTATTGACCTCATTGTTGATGTAGTTGAGGATGGTCTGGCGAGTCTTGTCGCCATAGAGCTTTTCCAGTCGTGTTAATTCATCCGGCTGGGTTGCTTCCAAAAAGGAAAACAACAGCTCCACATCCATGCCGTAGCCGGGATCGTAAGCGGTAGAGGGGCGGACCTGATAGCCGTTTTCCTCCCGCAGCATTTCCAGAATGTATGCCTGATAATCTGCCCGTTCTTTTAATTGTCCTGCTTTGATGGCCATCTCACTGCACCTCCTTCACTCGTTTTTTGCCTGTTACATATTCGTAGATGAGGGATTTTTTGTGTTGCTGGATGGTACTTTGTTGTACCTGTTTAGTTTCTATAACCGTTTCAATATATCCACATTTTCTGTCAAGAAAATCGCAGATTTCTTTTTGCTCTTCTTTTGGACAAGTAATTCCCCAATAGTTAATGATCTTAGAGAGCACTGTACGGGGCATAGCTGATCCAGTCATAGAAGCCTGAATTTGCGCTTGGACAAAGTCTGATTCCATCAGATAGTGGAGATATCTGGCATCCATATTATCCGGCGCTCGTAAAATCGCTACCGATGATAGTACGACACATGGTTTCTCAGAGGTCACCATTCCAATTCTTCCAGTGGTTGCTCCGTCTTTGACAAGCAACACATCGCCCTTTCTGGGTTGGCACCCTGCCTTTCGGAGAGAAATAAAATCTTGTTGAGAAATTTTCTTAGCAGCGTCATAGTCAAGGCCTACACCTTTTACATCGGCAGCTGTAATATAAGGATATCCTTCATCTGTAGTTTCAGGTGAAAAATGGCTACCATCAGTTATGTACTCACATAAGTATTTGAAACGCTTAATCTCCCAATGGCATGGAATTTTACTTGTCCACTCAACTCCACTGTCCTTCATCGGCACAGACTTATCCAGTCCCTTGGTTACCGTTTCGGTAATCATGGATTTTTTGTATTGCTGCAAAAGAGCAATCTGTTTTTCCAAATCTGCGGCAATGCTGTCAATCTGGGCACATTCTTTGTCGAGAAAATCTGCGATGGCTACCTGTTCGTCTATGCTCATGATACATATAGGTAACTCACCAAATTTTTCTTTAGTAAAATGAGCGATTGTTGCTTTATTGCAAATGAGATCAACAATGCCATAATTCTTAAGAAAAAACAGCCAATAATAAATGAATCTATTATCGCTCAGAGCATTTTGGCGAACTCTATGAACTGCATTTTGGAGATAGCATTCGTCCAATTCATTTCTCCATATACAAGAAACGGCAACATCTCCTCCCTCTGAAACAAGAAGATCTCCATCAAGTAAGCGATATTGTTTCTTTTCCGCTGGAGAGAACCACATTTGTTTCAAGATGGATGTATCAACACCAGCCCAAGTTATATTCGCAGAACACATATAATGTTCTAATGTGTCAGTAGAATTTTCCTGTATTGGTTGCAACATTTTGCCTAAACTTATTTGATAATGATATTTAATTCGACTTGTCTCCCAATTATTTGGAATATCTCCAATCCAGTCAATTCCACTGGGTTTCATCTTCTCTGCCATTACACTCCCTCGCTTTCCTGCAAGGCTGCAATTTTTTCAGAGAGGGATTTTTCCAGTTTCATAAACTGTGCCAGCAGATCATCTGCCTTTTCCGGCTCCTTGTACTCGTAAAAGAATCGGGTAAACGGGAACTCTGCGCCCAGTTTTTCTTTGTTGGTAGCGCTCTCCTTTTTCTCCGGGTCAAATTCATAGGCCCAGATAGCATCCGGTACATGGGGATATACTTCCGCCTCAAAATATTTCTCCGGGTCCTGGGTGAGCTTGATGATCTCGGTGTCCTTGGTGGTGGTATCCTTGACAATTTCGCCTTTGCGATCTTTCTGAACCACAGCAGTTTTGTCCATCACCGCCAGCACCATGGCAATGCCAGTCAACCGGCTGGCAGACATCCCCTCAACTTTGCCCAACAGGGATTTCAGGTGCTTTTCAAACTCGCCGTAATCCATAAACACACGGTCAGAGCGGTTGGCTTCCAGAATGGTCAACACATCCGCCACAAACTGCTGGCCTGCCAGATATTTCTGGTATTTCTTCTCGTCGGCAGCGCTGCGGGGGTTCATCTCTTTCAGCTGTTCAAAATCCGTCTCATTGAAAATGCTGGAGTTACTGGTGAAGTAGCTGCTGGTCCGCAGACGCTCGATGCTCTCTGCATCCAGCACACCCCGGCGCTGCAACGGTTGATAGACCGCATACTCCTTGTACATAAACTCCTCATTGGGGAAAATCTTACAGTACTGGTTTTCCTCAAAATTGGAGTACAGCTCAGTGATTTTTACCATGCTATCCCGGTCGATTTCGCGGCGCTTTTTGCCCAGAGATTTACGCAGGGGCTTCCACATATCCACCGCATTGATCAGCTGCACTTTTCCACGGCGGTCAGGGCGCTTGTTGCGGGACAGAATAAAGATATAAATACCGATGTCGGTGTTATAGAAAAGCTGGGTAGGCAGGGCAATAATAGCCTCAATCAAATCTTCTTCCAGCATCCAGCGCCGGATTTGGCTTTCACCGCTGGTGGTTCCGCCGGAGAAAAGTGGCGAGCCATTGGTAATGATTGCTGCACGCCCGTTTTTCTCGTCCAGTTTATTGATGGCGTGCTGCATGAACAGCAGCTGGGCGTCACCGGTTCCGGGAAGGCCGTGCTCAAACCGTCCGCCCTTCTTGTTTTCCTCACGGACTTTCTTCTCCTGTCCTTCCGGTGCATCTTTGCCGCCCCAGGGAGTACCGAACGGAGGATTCATAATCACCAGGCGCATCTTCTGATCCGGGAAGCAGTCTGTTTTCAGGGTATTGGCTTCCTCATCACCCATGATGTTTTTTACATCCTGCCCTTTGATAAGCATATCCGCCAGACAAATGGCGTAGGATTCGGGGTTGATTTCCTGTCCAAACAAGCGCACATCCACATAGGGATTTTTGCGGCGCAGGAAATCATAGGTAGTGGACAGCATACCGCCCGAACCACAGGCAGCGTCCAGTACGGTGGCAATTTTACCCTCATCCGTCAGCAAATCATTACACCCCTCTGCCAGCAGTACATTGACCATTAAACGAATCACTTCACGGGGTGTATAGTGATCACCTGCCTCGGCGTTTTCAGAAAAACGACGGATAATATCCTCGAAAATGTAGCCCATCTTCATGTTGTCTACATGGGCAGGGTACAAATCCAAATCCGAGAACTTTTTAACCACGCTGTAAAGGCGGTTGCTCTTATCCATCTTGTCGATCTGAGCGCTGAATTTCAGCAGCTTTTCCAGAATCAGCTGGATGTTGGCGGAAAAGCCTTCAATGTAAGACTTGAGATTGGACACAATGCTGTCGCTGTCATCCAGAAGGCGTTTGAGGGTGTATTCACAATAGTTGTAAAAAGGATATTTGGAAACCTGGCAAAGGAGCGCAGCAGGGAGGTTGGGGTTCTGCTTGTGCTTTGCTACAACTGCATCTTTGGTAGCCTCCAGAGCGCACTCAAACCGGCGAATAATGACCATTGGGATAATTACATCCTTGTATTTATCCGAGGTATAGGCACCACGGAGCGAGTTGGCAATGGACCAGACCAATCCCACTTCCTTGCTTACGTCAATTGACGTATCATCAAACATAACTTCGTAAAAATACTTATCTTTCATTTTATGGGTTCTCCTTCTCTATTCTCTTGAAAAGATGCAAACAGGGCAGCAACACTTTTGATCTGGTCGGGAGTCAGATTGCAACCTTCCAACTTCCGCATTGCATCTACTAAATCCTTGTTTTGTGTGATGGTTCGGCAAACATCCGGCGGAGGAACTTTCCGAATCGCCATATACAGACGATCCATACGCTGGCGTGTCTGCATATCCGGCTTTAGTTCCTTAATCAGCTTGTCATAGACCTCTGCTGTTGGGGCATTGACACCGTCTTCTATATACTTCATGTTGGAACGGGGCAGACCAACCCTTTTTGCTAATTGGGATTGACTGAGCGTTCCTCGGCAATCACGAATCAATAAGCCAAGTTCGATGATCATATCTTTGGCTCGTTGATCTATAGCCACCTTGTTGGGCAATTCGGCACCTCCTTTCTAGAAATTGTTCTATGTTCTATAACATAGAACAATTATACTATATTCACTATTTATAAGTCAAGTTGCACGGTTTCCCTTAACAACAAGAAAAACACGCTACCGACTAAGCCGATAACGTGTTTTTAAGT
>OGRN01003953.1_pt1 | contig 10092 bp, 10 predicted proteins | sample 1553401 | NCBI WGS metagenome assembly OGRN01 (sample SAMEA2580096, study PRJEB22360) | human gut metagenome | biome: human gut; feature: human-associated habitat; material: faeces | place: Denmark | collected 2008/2010 | reverse complement strand
CGCGGCAGACCCAAGGATTCTGGCAAGTGCGGCCGAGAGACCGGCGGGGCTGGTGCTGCGTCGGAAGCTGATAACCAATCCTGCAATGGCAGCAAGCATCGCGAGGATGTTCCAGACGAAGACGGTCAGAAGCGGCGGAGAGAGGAGGTTAAGTTGCGCGCCAGCACTGGTGAGCTGGTCCGTCACAGCCCCAGAAAAAAAGCCGAGAAAAATGATGCCTAAGGAAATGATTTTTATAAGCCACCCTGTCTGCGGCAGCCGGGGACGCTTCAGGCTTGGGTCATGCTTCGTCAAGCGCGAAAGCACCAGTTTGGCACGGGTGAGGAGAAATGCCTGAATATCGCTTTTGCCAGCGACGGCCAGTGCGTCGCGTGAAGCGGCATCACTTTCTGCTGCGCTCCAACCCATCGACGGATGTGCTTCAAGCGCTTCTGCTTGAAGCAGTTCCTCGGCTTCAGGAAGAGAGACTTTCAGTACGGGGGGAGTGGATTCCTTCATGGGTTGTCCGATGACGGCATCTGCGGATCTTGGATAGGTAAATGAGGTTTTATCCAACTATAGTCGTCGGCAATGAGGACTTGCCGAGGATCTTCGCCTTTCCAGTTGATGCCGGCAAGTTCAAGCAAGAGCGGACTTAAAAAATCAGCGCGGAACGGACGATTTTCATATGGATTGAAGCTTCGCTCGGAGCTCCAGATCAGAAACGGAATGCGATAACTTGATAGTGCTGTTTGTGAGTGGCCTGCCCGGTTTGCCGTATCTCCTAGCTCCTGACCGTGGTCGGATAGAAAAATCCAGTCTAACGGAGACTTGGCTGAGGCCTGAGCATTTTTAGAGAGGTGAAAGAGTTCCGAAAGAACCTCGTCCTGATAGCGCATAGCCCAGTCATATTGATTGCGGGCGGCAACCACCCATGGGGATCGGTCGAGATGATTCAGATTCTGCATCACCTGGTCGTGTCCCCAGTCAATTTCGTCTGAATCGCGGAACCTCAGCGCGTAGTGCGGATGCGCACCGATCAGATGGACAACGATCAGTTTCCTCGGAGCAGGATCAGCAAGTGCTTGTTTAAAGGTTGGCAAAACATTCAGATCCATCGATGCGCTTGAGCGCCCGGTCATGCGGTTGATGAACTGCGCTTCAGAGGCAAAGACGGCATATTGCGTTTGAATGGCTATGTCGTCCTGATTACTGATCCAATGCACTGTCCATCCAGCGGCGCTAAAGAGCGCAAAGAGATTGATGCGGCCGTCGCCCGCAGATTGCGGAACGGGAAAGGTGAACATGGAACGGAAGGCTGAGATGGTCGAGGCGTCTACGGACCAAGCCTGCCTGAAGGTGCCTAAATTTGAATCTTTTGATTCGAGGGCTTTAAGCTTCGGCGTGGTATCGCGTGAGTACCCATAAAGACTCCAGTCGTCGCGAGTAGTGCTTTCGCCGATGACCAAGACGATTGTGCGTGGCGCCGGTGAAGCATCCAGCAGAACCGATCTGGCTTCGGTAATTTCTGCGGCTTCATGTTGGTCGGCTTTCATCCAGATCGATTGCATGCCTGCAACGGATTCCATCCATTTAGACCAAAAAATAGGGGGATAGTGAATTCGCCAGGAGGGTTTGGCCCAGCTGAGGATACAGACGGACGCAAAAAGCAGCATCCAGAATCGCCAAAACCACCGCCTCCAACCGGAAGCCATCGCGTTGTTTGAAGACGTCTTGCTTGCCAAATGCATGACGAATAGGGCAACAGTTAACGTTGCGAGAGAGAGAGTAACGTCCCCAAGAGCGCCCCGGTCCATTCGGTGGCCAAAAAGCCGAGAGCTTCGTCAAGATTGGTATTGGCTGCTGATTCCAATACGAAAGTCGACATGGGTTCGGCCGAGTACGTTTGATAGAGGAATGCCCGTAGAGCAGCGTCGATAAAAGCAAGCAGCAGTCCGACAACGGCTGCAGCGAGACACACTTTTTGCCAGCCGCTTCGTGACTCGTTACTTCGGGCGGGCAAAGATAGCAGCCAGAGCGCAATAAACGGAACGATAAAGACGGCATGCTGCAGGGCGCGTTTAGCATTGACGCCACAGAAGTAAGCACTCGCTGTCAGCAAAAAAAGAAACAGTGCAGTCCATGCGGCAGCTCGATGAGGTGTCCACAAAGACCCGAAGACAGAGGGGAATGGCATTACGGTCTCTTTAAGACTGTTTGCGGTTGCTTTGGAATGCTTTCAAGAGACTGACGGAAGCTGCATAGGGATCTGGCTGACCACAAATAGCTGAAATAACAGCAATGCCGTTAACGCCAGCTGCGCCGACTTGCGCAGCATTGTTGATGTGAATGCCGCCGATGGCCACTGAAGGCGTCTGCGCCTTGGCAGCGATAGACTGCAGTGCGGTGAGACCAATGGCCGCGCCCGCATCCGGTTTGGATTGTGTAACGAAAGTCGGTCCGATGCCGACGTAGTCCACAAGGGCGAGTTCATCGGGGCGGCAATCCTCAAGCGAACCTAAAGACAGTCCCAGAATGCGATTGCTGCCGATCAGCCGTCGGGCATCTGCCGGGGTCAGATCCTGCTGGCCAACGTGCAGACCGTCAGCGTTTGCGGCGAGCATTACATCGGCGTGGTCATCAATGATGAGCGGCACATGGAAAGGTGTAAGCGCAGATTTGAGTGCGCGAGCGCATTCCGTCATACGGCGCTTTTTCCAGGTCGGTGCCCGCAGCTGCACAATACCCGCACCAGCTTGTACAGCTGCCAATACTGTTTCAACAATGCCGACAGATTGGCTGCAAAGATCAGGATCCAGAACAAGATAGAGCGTAAGATTCAGCGGCTTTACGGTCATGCCGCATCTCCTCCAGTGAGCGCTTCGGGCTGGACGAGGTAGAGCGCATCAAGATATTCATCTTGGAAGCTCCCCGGCCCCTTAGCATGTTTTGCGGCAGTGCCGGCTGCGTACTTCGCGAGTGCACAAGCGGAAATGGCGGCATTAACAGGATCTTTTTCCACTGCTGCAAAAGCTGCGCAGAGCGCCGAGAGAGAGCATCCGGTGCCCACCACGAGCGTCGTCATGACGTTGCCTCCGGCGATGGAGAGTGTTCGCTTACCGTCAGTCGCATAATCAACCGGGCCTGTAACACAAACTACAGTTCCTGTTTCTTCGGCAAGCCGCTGAGCGGCAGATAGGGCGGTTCGGCTGTCGTCTGTGCTGTCGCCGCCCTTGCCGCCCTTTCCGGAACCGGCCAGTGCAAGAATCTCACTGGCATTGCCGCGAAGAATGGTTGGTTTAAGTGCAAGGAGCTCCCGAATGGTTTGTGTTCGCCAAGGGGTTGCGCCAGCGGCTACTGGGTCAAGTACCCAGGGAACGCCATGGTCATTGGCAGCTTGAGCACAGGCCTTCATTACCGCGACACGCTCTGGGTACGGTGTGCCGGTGTTGATGAGCAGAGCTCCCGAGATGGCCGTAAAGACAGGTGCTTCTTCCATCGCGACAACCATTGCGGGCGACGCACCGGCGGCGAGCAGTACGTTTGCAGTGATTTCCTGAACCACTTCGTTGGTGAGGCAGTGTACGAGCGGCCGATTGGCACGAAGTGCGGTGAGCGCATGAGCTACGGCAGTTGAAGAAACAGTCTGTACCGACATGAAAGGCGGCTCCTTTAGGTTCTGTATGGAGGTCGAGTGTTCTGCAGCATTGCGAAAATCGCTTTCAGAGCGACGACACACACTATCTCACGAGTCCAAGTACGTCAATGAAGTCTTCGTGAATAACCGCATCGTTAGAATGAGCGCTCTTATAAAAAAGTTGCAGTGGTTGCCGCATGCTGATTCATCCGCAGTTTGATCCCATCGCGTTCTCTATCGGTCCTTTGGGAGTGCATTGGTACGGTTTGATGTACCTTTTGGGTTTTCTCGCTTTCTGGCTCCTCGGTCGTCGACGAGCGCAGGATGATTGGAGGGGCGTGACGCCCGACGATGTTGAGAACCTTCTTTTCTGGGGCGTTTTTGGCGTTGTGCTGGGCGGCAGGCTGGGCTACTGTCTTTTTTATCAGCCTGCGTGGTACTTGACCCATCCTCTTCAGATCTTCTCGGTTTGGCAGGGCGGAATGAGTGCGCATGGCGGTCTGTTGGGAGTGCTTATCGTGATGGCGCTCTATGTTCGCAGACATGGCATGCAGTTTTGGCAGCTGACGGATTTTGTGGCTCCCCTCGTACCCTTGGGACTTTTTTTCGGCCGCATCGGGAACTTCATCAATGGTGAGCTTTGGGGCAGGCCAGCATCCCCGGATCTTCCGTGGGCCATGATTTTTCCTCAGGCGCAGGACGGCGGTATCCCTCGTCATCCTTCTCAGCTTTATGAAGCAGGACTGGAGGGGCTGGCTCTTTTTCTGTTGCTCTGGCTTTATTCCCGCACGCCGAGACCGGTCGGCAGAACAGCCGCCTTGTTTGCCTTGGGTTATGGGGTAGCGCGGTTTGTGAGCGAATGCTTCCGCGAACCCGATGCGTTTCTTGGATTGCAGGCATTGGGGCTTTCTCGCGGACAGTGGCTTACGCTGCCACTGATTCTCGCCGGGCTGACGCTTTGGGTCTTGGCGGGACGCCGGCGTATCTGAATTTGCAGTTGAAAAAGTGAAAAAACGAGCTTGGCTCCGGGAATGAAGCCAAGCTCATTTTTTTCCTGAACTCCCGAATGACTAGATCCTAACTAAAACGGAAAACAGTTTTGGGGAGTTTTGTTATTTCAACACACACAGTGAAGTGGTATGGATATTTTGGACACATACAGAGTCCAACCCATGCACATAACGCAAGAAATGAGGCAGCAAGCCTGCAAAGGGCTTTTGCATTTCGTCCTGAAGAAGACTCTGCCAGAGAGTTGGGTGTTTCCGTTGGTTCGATCCGAGATTGGACTATTTATGCCCAGTACAGTTCCTTCGATTGGGTCGTACGCAGGCCGGAGCTGCTCCAAAGCGCCGTCGACTACTGGTTCGAGCATTACCCTATTGGTTACAGCGATGTTGCTAAGCAGTTCGGCGTGAGACCGGCCACATTGTTCCAAAAGACCTGTCGCACAGTTGCTAGATTTCCCGAGCAGGTGCGCCTCAAGCGCATCCTATTCTGAGATGTCAAACCAGAAACACAGAGTTACGCGAACGCATAAATTACCTACCTAACGAACGCAAAAATGACTTACCCCAACAGGTCACAAAACATGACGGAAGGAAGACGACGAAGCTGGAAGAATCGGGGTTTCCTCAAGCAACGGAAAGCCAAGATGGTTAGAACGGAACAGCTGAAATACATTCAGCTCTTGCATGAATGCGGGGAGAGCTCGCTCAAGATCAGCAAGCGACTCGGCCTCTCGCGCAATACGGTGCGCAAATATCTGGCGCCCCCAGATAGCCTCGGCTTTTTTTGATAAAACTAACAGGACGGCTGCTTCTGTAAGGGTTTGTCTTTACGGCTCAGTTTAAATTCCAACTCTTTAATCTTGCACTCATTCCCACGCAAGTTGACCTCTGCCGCCAATCGTGCTTCCAGGTCAGTAATCTCATGAGTTTCAAACCTCCGCGCCAACTTGGCAATCCCAGCTATTAGGGGCAGTCGGTGCCGAATTCTTCAGAATCGGCACCCAAATGCTCCCGCAACACCACTGCGCCATCCAACCACGTGACGACGGGGCTGAAGCGCCCCTTCTTCATCGTCTCAGGTCAGGGACAATCCCAACTGTCACAGTGATTCCCTCGCAGCATTGCTTGCCCCAAGCATAGGGAGTGGCAAGACTGGCACCATCCTTGCACGCAGCTTCATAAATGCCAAGTTTGTTGAAGAGTGCTTTACTCAGGACGCTTTCTCAAACTTTAGCTGAATATGGTTTTCTTGTTCATTATCTTAATATATGTATTTATTTTGGCGTCTTAAGACATTACAACAAACCTTACAACGTCATTGATAACATCCAAATTTCACCCTAACCTACAATTTATTATTCATAAATTTGCATCAAATCTCGATAATGAATGCCCATTGTTTTCAATTTCATTGCTTTGCCCCAATACTTATCAATCAGGTTTGGATGCTCAACAAATTTAGATAATTTATTAATGAAATCAATAGAATTTCCACCTTCAAATACAAAATCATTATCGCCACATAGCTCTGAAGCGCCACCGAAACTACTACACAGTATTGGGACTCCCATCGACACCATTTCAATAGACACTTGAGGCAAATTATCTTCCCAAAGTACAGGAATTACTCCAAGATCAACATCATTTAATATATGCTTGAGTTCGTGATGCGAATATCCATTAAAGATCGTTACTTTCGATATATTTGGAACTTTCGAATAAACCTCCTCAACTGTAGCGCCACGAACTGCTAGAACTAAATTAACTTTAGATGCTATTCTAGTGTCCAATAGAGATAATGCCTCCAATAAAAAATAGAAACCCTTATCGATTCGTTTATAACCAAGATACGCAATAGTTAAAACACTACCTTTATGCGCAATTGATTTCCCTACTTGTGCTTCAGCAACTTTTGTGCCTATGTACAAAACCTTACTTTTTTCAGGCTTTAACCCCCTCTCCATCATAATTTCTGCTGTCCTTTGAGACACAGATAGAACAGCATCCGCATACTTATTCAATTGTTCAATATTATACCGTCGATATAGTTGATATTTTTCAGCCTTCATTGTTTCAGCACCACCCATCAACTCTCGTGATTTATCAATACATTTGAATTTTATCAACAAATCCGAAATGGGTTTTACTATTTTAAATTTAGTATGCAAAATCCAATAACGGCTCGCTCGCTTAGCATAATCCTTATATTTGGGCCTATTGAATGCACAGTTAAGGCAATCAGTCCCCGCATGAAAGTCATTACATATATCTTATTCGTATTATCTTGGAAATACTGCACTAAGGGGCAAATTAACTGATAGTTATGAATCGAAACAATAAATTTTGTATTTGGAAATATTTTCTTTAACTTCAATACATTAATAGAGATTCCTTCCATATTGTTAAAATGAATTACATCAAACGGCCCAAACTCTTTAATAAACTTAGCAAATATATTTACAGTATCCAGGTCTTTAACGTATCGACCAGGATTCATGTGGTTTTCAAAAGCCGGCGACATTATTGTCGAATTTATTACTTCGTAAGTATGACACCGATTGGTTTTTGAGAAAATATTGTCAGTCTTTTCAATCCGAGTCGATTGATTAAAGGCGTCGTATGCCCATCCCGAGCTTAAAAAGTAAACTTCATCGTCAGTATTGTTTACTAAATATTCAATCAAATTTTTCTGGTAAACATTTACGCCGCCACCGATACCTTCCCGATTATCGAATTGAATCCAATTATAATACAGTAACTTCATATATCAAATTTTCACAGATTTATTGTTTTTGAAATTACGCTAGCGATTGCCGTATCCATATCATAATATTTATAATCCCCTAATCTGCCAAATAATATTAAATTACCAACATTTGATGCTTCACTAGCATATTTTAAGTATGCGGCCCTAGCAGAATCGGTAAAAAGTGGATAATAACGCTCATTCTTCCATAATACAAACAATTGAGGATATTCATAGGATACAGTTGTAGCTTTGGATTGGCTCCCTAGGAAATATTTATATTCTCCGATACGTGTAAATTCGTAATTACATGGATAGTTAATCACTGCATTAGATTGAAAGTATGGACGCTCAAACTTTAAGAATTCAAATCGAAGGCTACGATAAGGCAGCTCACCAAATTTGTAATTAAAATATTCATCAATCGGTCCTGAATAGAAGATGCGCTCATATTCTGACCCCATTTCATGAATGAATGGTGTATTCAAAAAGACGTTAATATTCCTATGATCTAGCATGTGTTGGATCATAACGGTATATCCCTGAAGTGGTATTCCTTGAAATCGACTCTGAAAGTATCGATTGTCTCGGCTGATATATACAGGAACACGTCCTGTTACTGAGGGATCGAGATCTTCAGGTTTCATTCCCCATTGTTTGAGTGTGTAATGAAAGAAAACCTTTTCGTAGATATAGTCAGCTAAAAATTCGAGATCATCATCTCCAACTTCACGAAGTTTAAGAATCGGAACTTTGATATTGAATCCGAATTTATCTATCAACTTTTTAGTGAGTTTCTCCGCCATAAATTTTGGAAATATTTGATCTATAGAATTCAGATTAAAAGGAATAGGAACCTCCATACCATCGATGAGGCCTAGAACTTTGTGTTGGTACGGATACCATTGGGTGAAACGGCTAACAAAGTTCCAAACCACATGATTATCTGTATGAAAAATGTGTGTTCCATACTTGTGGATGCAAATACCATCGTGATCGAAATAGTCATAGCAATTCCCGCCAATATGATCTCGCTGCTCAATGACAGTAACGAAATGACCTTTTTCTGCAAGAATTCGAGCAACAGAAGCGCCAGATATACCCGCGCCAACGATTAATATTTTCATTATATATTTCTATAAATCTTCAATAATTTCTTATTACGACTTCTATTAGATTAATCTAATAGAATCGCTTTGTGCAGTAATTTCTGTGATTGAATATTTTATTTGCTAAGATTTTTAATGGCTGTGTGTTATATGAAAGTGTGCGTGGCTTTTCTTTTCGGAAGTTAAATTTTTCATAAAGCGCATCTTCTTCAACTCGCGGATTTGACTTTGCTCCACCTGACATAGCAGTGCCGACTGCACGAGTATGGAGCATCCCAATTTCATCAACGACGGCGAATTTCCCTAATCCATGTTGTTTTGCAAGCCACCACCAGAGATAGTCCAGTCCCCAACCTGAGGTGTTCTCAGAGAAACTGCTTTGAAAAAAAACAAAGTCTTCGCCTCGAAAACATGGAGCCATTATCTCTACGAAGTTGGTACTGCGCCAACAGCACCAACGTCTCTGAAGTGTTATGGACCAGCTGAAGAAACTCGATGGCAAGAGTGAAGGTTGTGCGATGACGAAATGTTCGTCTCGACAGATTTCGAAAAATCTTTCAAGATCATCGCGGCACATACAAAGATCATCATCTGGGAACCAGATATAGTCATAATCATGCCAAATACCGTCGTATAGGCGTAGAAAGTCGGCGAGTCCCTCCCATTTACTGCCTTTAAAGGTATGAAAGATGTCGCAAGTTTCGATCCATCGATCGGGGTAATTGCCAAAATAGCTCACCGCAACGTCGTACGTGCGATCCTGCCGAGGAACGCACCAGTTGAGGTGAAGACTCTGATCTCCGCAACGAACGACAATCAATGAACGCATAAGAAATCTCCTTTGAATTCCAACAAATCGTGTTCTGGCATGATAATACCGGACAAAATACGCCCAGAATGACATCATCTTTCCGACCTCGATCGACTTTATTGTGGTTGGTTTCATGCCACAGAGGAAGCACGTAGCTCGCACAAGTGCCAAGCTTTGCTCGTATGCACCGCTGTACATACGAACGGCAAGGTCAGTGGTCTTTTGGCTCATCCCACGAATGTTTTCCAACTTTAATCTGCCGTTCACATGGTCCAATTGCAGCCGCGTACCTGATACCAAGATCGAGAAGAATGGGGTTGTTATGAGCAGAGATGTGGGTGGCTTTACAAACGAGGATAATCTGTTGATACTTCGTCCGCAGAAGTGCCACGCAAAATACGCAAGATTCCATTTGATAAATGGAATCTCGTCTTGATCATCACTACATTTCTGAAGAATCCGATGCGTAAATGAGCTACTCAGTGACACTCGTTGTTTAGCGACAATAACAAACCAACCACAACCGTCAATAAGGTTTGTGGCAATTTGATGGAAGACGTGGCCTAAAACTCTGGCCCAAAACGACAAAGCTCACGAATGTCAACCAATATTCCCTGGCTACCACCCCAAGGGGATACAGCCCAAACTCCTGGAATACTAGATCTTTTAAAGGGTTGAGCCTCATCAAATCAGCCTTGAATATTATTTAGCTCACTTTGAAATTCCTGCAATTTTTCTTACGTTGAGATTGCACCTGAACTACGGGTTACCTGCTCTACATTTCGAATCGCCGCGGTGGTTCA
>OGRN01003951.1_pt1 | contig 10094 bp, 5 predicted proteins | sample 1553401 | NCBI WGS metagenome assembly OGRN01 (sample SAMEA2580096, study PRJEB22360) | human gut metagenome | biome: human gut; feature: human-associated habitat; material: faeces | place: Denmark | collected 2008/2010 | reverse complement strand
AACTTCTGATTGCTTCGCTTTTCTGTTGTGTCTATTTCCCCCCCAGCCGCACCCGAATTTCATCAACGTACGCACTGCGTACGCTTCAAAAAATTGGGCACAACTGACAAAAAATCTTCTCACAAAATCAAGCATAAAAAGATTCCGAGAATACATAAGAGCATATTGATTAGGTACAGGAGGTAGTATGTGAAAAGTTCAAAGATTTATGCAGGATAAATCAGATTTTTTTCAGAAGGGTTATTTAACGCTTCGTTTAAATATTTTTTCGCAAGATATTTTGCCATTGGAAGGTTCTGGTCAAGATAATTGCCACAGTCTCTTGCAGCGGCGCCCGGAATTTCTCCCTCGTAATCAGCGATAAATGAAAAAGTGTCGCGTACAAGTCCTACGACATCTTTGGATTCGTAATCGCCTGCAAGAATTAAATAACATCCAGTACGGCAGCCCATTGGTCCAAAGTAAATAACTTTTTCTTTCCACTCATCATTATTTCTTAAATAGGTTGCGGCCAGATGTTCGATTGTATGAAGTTCGGCAGTGTTCATAACAGGTTCTCTGTTTGGTGCAGTCATACGCAGGTCAAAAGTGGTGAGAACTTCTTTTCCAACATAGTCTTTTCTTGAAACATAAACCCCTGGAATTAAATCAAGGTGATTTACGGTAAAACTTGCTATTTTATCCATAATTTACATCCTCCTAATATAAAAATTTGCAAAAGATAAATTTATAGTATATTCTATATGAAGTTAATGATAGCTCACAAAAGCCAAAAGGTCAATAAGTGAAGCGGCCGTAAAAGCAAAAGGAAGTATAAAAAATAGTTTTGAGAGTTATTTCAAAAGCGTCATAATGATTTTTAATTAACAGAAGGGAGACTATAGATGATAGAGACAGTAATGACGGCGCAGATGCCGGTAGGACTTCCAATAAAAATAAAGAAAAACAGGTTAGAGCCAGATTATATACGGGAGGATATGCCAAGATTAAGTATTGTTGCCGGGGTTCATGGAGATGAATTACAGGGACAGTATATCTGTTATGAGCTGATACGAAGAATTAAGGAAGAGAGAGAACATTTAAGAGGGATTGTCGATATATATCCTTGTGTGACCCCGATGGCACTGGAGATAAGAAAGCGGAATGCTCCGGGTGCATTAGATATGAATGCAATGTTTCCGGGTAGCCGTCATGGACATACGATAGAATATATGGCGGCAGAAGTCGTTGCAGATTTAATGGGATCAGATTTTTGCATTGATATTCATTCGAGTGATATTTTTATCCGGGAGATTCCGCAGATTCGAGTGCCGGAAAATGCTGGAAAAAAAGTGACAGAACTTGCGCAAAAGTCAGGGATTCCTGTGTTGTGGATGAATAGTAATTCTTCTTCTGTGTGGGAGGGAAGTCTTGCTTACAGCTTACGAAGAAAAGGCATTCCGAACGTGGTGATTGAGTCGGGAATCGCACTGAAGATAGATTATGACTATTGTAAAAAAGTGCTGGATGGTGTTTTTCGGATGATGAAAGAGTTAGACATTTTTGATGGAGAAGTTTCGCCTACGAAAAAGACTGTAACGGTAAAGAAAAATGACGTGGAAGTAGTACACTGTAATACAAGTGGGATTTTTATTCCTAAAGCGCAGATTGGAAGTTATGTGAGAGAAGGACAGATGATAGGCTCAATCGTGCGTCCCATTCTTGGTGCGGAAATCGAGGAGATAACAGTACCGTGTGATGGAATGATTTTTAGTTTAAGAGAATATCCGGCAGTTTGTGAGGGAGAGCTTTTGGCAAGGATTTGTAAAACAGAAAGACCTGCTGGAAAGTACGAATAAAAGTAAGAACTCCGATAGATGTATCCTAATTTTGTTAGAGTACGCCCTGTGCATACCTTATAAATTGGGACACCGGTAACATAAAAATCTTCTTACAGGATGAAGAATAAAAAGGTTTGGAAGTACATGAAGAAAGAGAGGATATTTACATGGAAGAAAAGGTCTTATATTCGATGGAGTCTCCTTTTCAACAGGAAATTAATGTAAAAGGATATTATTTTGGGAAAAATGAAGGAAAAGAACATTCTGCCTGCATTGTTGGGGCCTTAAGAGGAAATGAATACCAGCAGCTTTACATTTGTTCAAAGCTGATTGATGTATTGAAAAAAATAGAAAAGCATGGAGACATTGTGGGGGAGAATGGCATTTTAGTAATCCCTTCTGTAAGTAATATGTCGATGGATTTTGGAAAGCGTTTCTGGATTTCAGATGACACCGATTTAAACAGATTGTTTCCTGGAAATCCGTCTGGGGAATCGGGAAGCCGTGTGGCATATGCGATTATGGAAACGACAAAAGGATACCGATATGGCATTCATCTGCCATCCTTTTATCTTGGGGGAACGTTTATGCCGCATATCCGATTGCTTGATCCGGAACATGGAAGTACCAGCCTTGCAAACCTGTTCGGACTGCCTTATGTTATTGAGGCAAAAAGCAGACCATTTGACAGAACAACATTACATAATAACTGGCAAAGAAATGGTACGGAGGCCTTTTCTTTGTATACAGGCATGACAGGAAAAATTGATGATGAACTGGCAGCGCAGGCCGTTTCTTCTATTCTGCGTTTCCTTACAAGAATGGGGATTATCCGTTATTATTCTCACAGCGGTTATATTGCGAGCGTCTTAAAAGAGGGAGATTTAGAGCCCATCATGACAGAGGCCGCAGGCATTTTTATAAAGAAAGCAGAATGTGGTCAGGAAGTCAGCAGAGGAGATGTTTTGGCGCAGATTATGAAAGCGGATAGCGGGGAGATTATTTCCGAAGTAAAAGCACCAACAGATGGTATCATTTTTTACGCGGAAACAAGGCCGGTTGTCTATTCAAATCTTTTGGTATTTCAGATAATCAAGAGGATTCATCTGTAAAAAATCTAAAAATTTTTGAATTTTTTTCGTCGATTTTTGTCAGAATTCATGGTTTTGAAGAAACTGATATAAAACCATAGGAAATAGAATAAAAAAGTGTTATCATATTTTTAACAGAAAAGCAGGGGATAATTTCTGAATTGTCCCCACAATTTAATTAAACATACTTGGAGGATATCATGAGTCAGGTAAAGAGATTATATGTGGAAAAGAAACCGTCCTATGCGGTAAAGGCAAAAGAACTTGCAGAAGAATTAAAGGCATATCTTTCTATAGATGATGTCAGTAATGTCAGAGTTCTGATTCGCTATGATGTGGAGAATGTCTCAGCAGAAACGATGGAAAAAGCGGCAGTTACCGTATTCTCAGAACCACCTGTAGATGATTTGTACGAGGAAGATTTCCCTAAAAAAGAGGGAGACAGAGTATTTAGCGTAGAATATCTTCCTGGACAGTTTGATCAGAGAGCCGATTCAGCTATGCAGTGTTTACAGCTTCTTAATGAGAAGGAAGAACCAATTATCCGCTCTGCAACAACTTATGTTTTTTCTGGTAATATCAGTGATGAGGAATTTGAGAAAATCAAAGAATACTGTATCAACCCGGTAGATTCCAGAGAGACAGACGAGAAGAAGCCGGAAACCCTCGTTATGGATTACGAAGAACCAGCAGATGTTGCAATCTTTGACGGATTTAAGGATATGCCAGAAGAAGAACTGAAGGCACTTTACGATTCTTTAGGTCTTGCAATGACATTTGAAGATTTCCGTTATATCCAGAATTACTATCATGGAGAAGAAGACAGAAACCCTTCCATGACAGAGATTCGTGTGTTAGATACATACTGGTCTGACCATTGCCGTCATACAACATTCTCTACAGAACTTAAGGATGTTACATTTGGTGATGGATATTATAAACCTCTTTTTGAAAAGACATATAATGAATATCTTGCTGACCGTGCAGAAGTATATGGAGATAGAAAGGATAAGTTTATCTGCCTGATGGATCTTGCTCTTATGGGAATGAAGAAGTTAAAACAGGACGGACTTCTTGATAATATGGAAGAGAGCGATGAAATTAATGCCTGCAGTATCGTTGTTCCTGTAGAATTTGAAGATAAGACAGAAGAATGGCTGATCAGCTTTAAGAACGAGACACATAACCATCCAACAGAAATCGAACCATTTGGTGGCGCAGCTACCTGTCTTGGTGGTGCAATCCGTGACCCGTTATCAGGACGTTCCTATGTATATCAGGCAATGAGGGTAACTGGTTGTGCAGATCCTACTGTTCCTATGGCAGAGACGATGAAAGGTAAGCTTCCACAGAGAAAGCTGACTACTGGCGCTGCAAAGGGATACAGCTCTTATGGTAACCAGATTGGTCTTGCTACAGGATTAGTAGATGAAATATATCATCCAGGTTATGTTGCAAAGCGTATGGAGATTGGTGCAGTTATCGGTGCAGCTCCAAGAAAGAATGTTATCAGAGAAACTTCTGATCCAGGCGATATCATCGTATTATTAGGTGGACGTACTGGTCGTGATGGCTGTGGTGGAGCAACAGGTTCTTCCAAAGCTCACACAACAAAGTCTATTGATACTTGTGGAGCAGAAGTACAGAAAGGTAACGCACCTACAGAACGTAAGATTCAGAGATTATTCCGTCGTGAGGAAGTAAGTATCCTTATTAAGAAGTGTAATGACTTTGGTGCCGGCGGTGTATCTGTAGCAATCGGCGAGCTTGCTGACGGACTTCGCATCGACCTTGACAAAGTACCTAAGAAATACGCCGGACTTGACGGAACAGAACTTGCCATTTCTGAATCTCAGGAACGTATGGCAGTTGTTCTTGATAAAAAAGATGTAGAACAGTTCCTCACTTACGCAGAAGAAGAGAACTTAGAAGCAACAGTAGTTGCAGAAGTAACAGAGGCAAAACGTCTTGTTATGTCCTGGAGAGGCAAAGAAATCGTAAACCTCTCTCGTGCATTCTTAGATACGAATGGTGCACATCAGGAAACAACGGTTGAAGTAGAAATGCCTGACGAGAAAGAATGTTACTACAAAAAACAGGATGAATTCAAAGACGCAAAAGAGATGTGGACAGAGAAACTTTCTGACCTTAATGTATGTTCTAAGAAAGGCTTAGTAGAAATGTTTGACAGCTCTATCGGAGCTGGAACAGTTACCATGCCATTTGGTGGAAAGACACAGCTTACTCCAATCCAGACAATGACAGCGAAGTTACCTGTATTAGAAGGTAAGACAGAACTTACAACGATGATGTCCTATGGATTTGATCCATATCTTTCAAGCTGGAGTCCATACCATGGAGCCGTTTATGCAGTACTTGAGTCTGTAGCTAAGATTGTAGCTGCCGGTGGAGACTTCCGTAAGATTCGTCTGACATTCCAGGAATATTTTGAAAGACTTGGCACAGATCCTAAGAGATGGGGTAAACCATTTGCTGCATTACTCGGTGCTTACAATGCACAGAAAGGTTTTGGAATTCCATCCATCGGAGGAAAAGACAGTATGTCTGGCTCCTTTGAAGATATCGATGTTCCACCAACATTAGTTTCCTTTGCTGTAGATTATACAAAGGCTTCCCATGTTGTAACACCAGAATTTAAGAAAGCAGGTAATAATCTTCTTCGTGTGGATATTCCATTTGATGAATATGGTATTCCGGATTATAAAGAGGCCGGAAAGATTTATGATACGATTCATAAATTAATGCGTAAAGATGTTATCGCATCTGCATATGCTCTTGGAGCAGGCGGACTGATTGAGGCAATCAGCAAGATGAGCTTTGGAAATATGTATGGTGTGAAGTTAGTAAGAGACTTTAATAAGGAAGATCTTACAAAGAAATATTATGGTTCTATTCTTGTAGAGATTCCTACAGAATGGATGGATGAGATGGCAGTTCTGCCGAATATATTTGTAGGACGAGTTACAGATGATCCATTCTTCCAGGTTGGTGAAGAAGAGATTTCTTTAAAAGAGATGTGTGACGTATGGCAGAAACCATTAGAATCTGTATTCCCTACAAAGACAAATGCAACGAAACATAACGTATCACAGCCATTATACCGTACAAATGACATTTATGTATGCAAAAATAAAGTTGCAGTTCCAAAGGTATTTATTCCAGTATTCCCAGGAACAAACTGTGAATACGATTCTGCAAAGGCATTCCGCCGCGCAGGAGCAGAAGTAGAGACACTTGTATTTAAGAACCAGTCAGAATCCGACATTCTTGAATCTGTAGATGCATTTGAAAAGGCAATCAGCCAGGCACAGATTATTATGTTCCCAGGCGGATTCAGTGCGGGTGATGAACCAGAAGGTTCTGCGAAGTTCTTTGCAACTGTATTTAGAAATGAAAAGATTAAAGAATCCGTTATGAAGCTTCTTAACGAGAGAGACGGTCTTGCACTTGGTATCTGTAATGGATTCCAGGCACTCGTTAAGCTCGGTCTTGTACCATATGGAGAAATCGTTAACCAGACAGAAGATTCTCCAACACTGACAATGAACGAGATTGGCCGCCATGTATCTACTATGGTATATACAAAAGTAGTAACCAACAAGTCCCCATGGCTTCGTAAAGCCGTACTTGACCAGATTTATGCAATTCCTGCATCTCATGGTGAAGGACGTTTTGTTGCAAGCAAAGAATGGATTGAAAAATTATTCAAGAATGGACAGGTTGCAACACAGTATGTTAACTTAAACGGAGAACCTACAATGGATGACCGCTACAATCCAAATGGTTCCTACTATGCTATTGAAGGTATCACAAGCCCAGACGGACGTGTCCTTGGTAAGATGGGTCACTCGGAGCGTATCGGACAGGCTGTAGCTGTAAACGTATACGGCGACCAGAACCAGAAGATATTCGAGAGTGGTGTGGAGTATTTTAAGTAAGATGAAATCATGTCACACGGATTATATACGGTGATATACCAATAAAAATAGCACAGATGTGCAGGAGTCATAAACAGTTTTAGATGACTGAGAATACGGGGACAGGTGAGAGTAGATTCCATACCTGTCCCCGTTTGTCTTTATATTTATGCGTACTGACTGCCGGGGATGATGTGGCAGAGCTTTGACGACCGGGAGGAGATTCTGCGTGAGAGAAAAAAAGAAAAACAGAATAGAGATTCTGGGAATTGCACTGCTGGTGCTTCTGATAAGTGGTGTATGTATGATCCCTTGTTTTAAGACAGGCCTGCCATACGGTGATGACCAGCAGGTTCATATGCTCAGGGTGGAGAGTATCCTCAAAGCGCTAAAGTCAGGGCAGGGATACCCTGTATATATATATCAGACTATGTTGGAAGGGTATGGCTACGGTATGGGAATATTTTACCCTGATTTGTTCTTGCTGCCAGCCGTTCTCTTCAGACTTCTGGGGGCATCACCGGAGATTGCAATGAAGATATATATATATGTACTGATGATATGTACGGGACTTACTGCGTATTATACAGGGCGGAGCATTGGCAGAAGCCGTTGCGCGGGTGTTGTCACTATGGTGCTTTACACAATGGGACATTATCATCTTGAGGATGTATATACCAGATTTGCACTTGGCGAAATTGCTGCCATGGTATTTATTCCACTGGCGTTTCTTGCTCTTTACGACCTGACTGAGATGGGACACAGTAGAAAAGGCCTTTTATGTGTATCATATTCGTGTCTTATGCTTTCACACACGATAAGCTTTGTATTATGTGTAGTAATGGGAATAATCTGGGTGTGTGCGAGATGGAAAAGAATTGCGGCTTGCAGAAGACTTATTGGGGCTGTGTGTATGGAAGCTCTTGCGTGTGCAGTACTTACATGTTATTATTGGCTTCCTGTACTTGAACAATTTGCAGATGGAAGGTTCTATGTAAGCAATGAACCGGCATTTTACACACATGAGGAGACTCAGACACTGCTCGCGATAGTGAGTGGAAAGTATTCGGTTGCATTCATTGAGATTGGAATACTGGCACTTATGGTATTTGTCAGTATATATAAAAAAGTATATAATAAAAAGGCTTTGATGTGCCTTGTGACAGCGGCGGTGCTTCTTGTATGCGAGACAAAGATTTTTCCATGGAAACTTATCGACAGAACTCCATTTGTCAGTATACAGTTTCCGTGGAGACTGAATATGTTCACAGAATTCTTTGTGGCACTTGGTCTTGCACTTCAGTCAGTGGATATAATAAAGCTGTTGCCATCATACAGAAGAAATGCGTGTTTATGTGCGGCTGGAAGCATACTTATCGGTATTTTTAGCCTGAATATGGTATGGAATATAGAGCTTGGCGGCTATGTGAACTATCCTGAAGGGTATGCGGATAATACAGGAAGTACAGACAGCATAGGGTTCTGGGAGTGGCTTCCTGCGGAAGGGGATCTTGCAACATCTGTTGGATCAGAAAACAGCGGGATGGTGAAGTGCGAAGATACTTACATACGGGGACGCTATGGATCAGACGGAAGCTATGAGTTTGATGCGGGTGAAGCTGCCGGGGAGTGCATAGTTCCAAAGTATTATTATAAGGGATATGAAGCAATAATGGCTGATGGACGGAAACTGACGGTAAGCAAATGTCTAAATGATGGATTGGTAGAAATATCAGTTTCGCCAGAGGCAGGGAAAGTTGTTGTAAAATATAAGGGGACAAAGATTCAGCATTGGTCATGGAGAATAAGTATATCAGCGGTCTTGCTTATGTTATTGATACTTATAATGCAACATGCTGTCGAAAAAGGAAAAATACAAAGTTATATGGAGTGATGGAGTAATTATGGAAAAAAAGAAAATCAGGTCAAGAAAAATAGTTAAGTATGGAATGGCATTTTTGATTCCTATTATATGTATAGTGATACATATGATAATGACAAGCTGCTATCCATTTGGAAAGAATACTATACTGCTTGGAGATTCCAATACCCAGTATTATGCGTTTTTTGTTGAATTGTCAGATAGGATAAGACAGGGAAAATCAATTTTTTTCAGTTGGGACATGGGACTTGGCTATGACTTTTATACCAACTTCTTTTATTATCTGGCAAGTCCTGTCAATCTAATAGCAGTTTTGTTCGGCGGTTCACATATGGAGCTGGGAATGATCGTCAGTATGTGTATTCAGGTTGGACTTTGCGGAGTTACTATGACCTATTTCTTATCGCATACCAGCAGAAATAAAATGCAGCACGGATGGCTGAATGACATACTCTGTGTTGTGATGGGAATGGCTTACTCCATGTGCGATTATATGCTTGCATATCAGTATAATCTCATTTGGCTTATATGCCTTCTTCTCGTGCCTGTTATGATGCTTGGCGTTGAGAGACTTATTGAGGGCGGTGATGTGAGACTTTATTTTGTGATGCTTTTCATGTCATTTGTATTCAACTTCTATTTTTCGTGGTTTGTGGCTATGATAGCTGTGATATGGTTTATCGATGTGAAAAAGGATAGCTGGAAAATGTTTTGGAAGCGTGGAGTGAAGTTTGCACTCACATCTATAACGGCTGCACTCAGTGCATGTGTTGTACTTGTGCCGTGTTTCCTTGCGATAGTTGGAAGAGAAGGTGCAAGTTCACTCACAGAAGATATACCATTTAGCAAGTTTGGTAATTTTGCAAATTTGTTCCAGAGCTTTTTCTGGGGACATGATATAGATATAGCTGGAAGAACTCTGTATGCAAGGAATATGTATATGGGACTGTCTCTGCTTTTCCTTGCGGTTGTATATGTGTTTAACAGGAATATACAGCTTCGGGCAAGAGTTAAGAGACTGGTGGAGATAGCGCTGCTTGTTGCCTGTCTGAATCTGACAGGGGCACTGTATGTTCTTCATGGGTTCACATATCCACATCTATATTCTTACAGATATGCTTTTATTCTTGTCATACTTCTTATTGTTTCAGCTTTTGAGTGTGCTGTGAACTGGACGAAGCCGGGGGTTCGGGAGGTGATACTGACCGCAGTTGTATTTTTGGCTTTCTTTGGGGGCGTTTTTCTGGAAAATAATGAGGTGCAGAATGTAGTCTGCTATATGGTTACGATCCTGCTTATTATATATTTGTTTATGGTATTTGTATTACAGGCCAGAAACAGCATAAAGATAAATTCACTGATT
>OGRN01003947.1_pt1 | contig 10098 bp, 6 predicted proteins | sample 1553401 | NCBI WGS metagenome assembly OGRN01 (sample SAMEA2580096, study PRJEB22360) | human gut metagenome | biome: human gut; feature: human-associated habitat; material: faeces | place: Denmark | collected 2008/2010 | reverse complement strand
TGGGAGAAGACCCCCCAGGAGAGTGGCTGCGCGGCCCCAGCCGATGATGTTACCACCGACGATGTCGCCGGAGGTGAGGAAGGTCACGGTGTACTCCTCGAGGACCCACACGGCGTAGAGGTTGACGTCGTGGCCCACGGGGATCTCGCCGAGCGTCGCGGGGAAGAGCGCCTGGTTCTCGAAGAACTGGCCGCCGTTGTTGGCGATCTCCGCGGCGATGCGGCTGTAGTCGTTATCGCCGATGAGCCACGACTTGGCAAACGGGCTCTCGGCACGCGTGGACCAGCCGATGAAGCGGTAGCCGACGGCGCTGTACTGGTTGGGTGCCAGGTTGACCTGGGTGTCATAGGCCATGAGCTGCTGGGGCATCGTACCGGTGACCAGGTCGATGCCATCGAGCTCGGGCACGTTGGGCTGCGGCGGGTCGTTGCGGTTGAAGATGATGAGGCAGTCGCCCTGCTTCCAGGTCGCCACGAGGAAGAGGTCCTCGGTGAGGGACAGGCCGGAGAGGTCGGCGGTCAGCACGAGGTTGCCCTCGGAGTCGCGCAGGTACATGGGTGTGCCGTTGGCCGTGGTGCGGTACACGACGTGGCCGTCGAGGTCCTTCTTGGGGCTGCCGTCTTCCATCTCGGCGAGCGCCCAACCCATGAAGGTGTAGGTGATCTGCTTGTTGCCGTCGAAGACGGTGACCGAGCGCGGCAGGCCGTTCTGCATGCCGTTGTAGGTCGGGATGGGCTTGTTGGGCACGGCATGGGTGAAGCGCGTGGTGCCCTCCTCGCCGCCGGTATGGCCGGCGTCGTGGCCGCTGTCCTCGTAGAAGTCGCCGTACTCGCCCTCGAAGTACCACACCTCGCGGGCGTCGACCCAGAACGCGGTGAAGGTCGTGTTGCCCTCGAGGATGTAATATTTTTGAAAACCAGGCAATCTTTATCTTCATAGTTGATTAAGATTCATGCGTTTTATTATTCTCGTTTACATATTAATTTATTCATTTTTCTGAGAAAGTTTAATCTGTTTGAAGAATAATCGAGCAGATTTTCGAATCTCGATTCTTTTATCTTTGTCTAGGATAATATTTTTGAATCTCGTTTGAAAATCCGATCGATTTCGTTCTTGCGTTTCTTTATTCTCTTTTCAGATATAAGGTGCCAGATTTTTGAGTAAGAAAACGGCCTCATATTTTGCCCTCAGAAGCCTTTTCCAAAACCCCTTTGGGTTCATACTCATTCAAGACCCTAAAATGCCTCAAAATCGATTCTCGTGTCTCAAATCCCCTATTTCGGAATTCTGACAGGATTTAACCCGAAACCCGGTAGATTTTGACGAAAGCAAATCTGGTCGTATTTTCAAATCTTTATCTAGTTCCTAGTTAATAATCTCAAAATATCTCTTGGGAGTTTTCTACAGGATTAGAAATCATTTCCTGTTAGTTAAATGACACGTTCCAAATTTTCGATTTCCTCATATTTATCTGAATATCATATAAATCATTAACTGATTTGTAGATAAACATATTATCTAAATTTTAGATTAACTAATGACATATTTTCTACTGGTGCCTGTATATATCCCCTTCATCTCTCCCTCGAATCCAGAAAGGAAAATTTATCTTCTATTCAGATAATGTTTTATCAAAATCTAGAATAAAGAGTAAAAATCCGCCACTTTTTTGCATGATGAATTCTTTATTGCTAATTCAGATAAATCTTTATCGATTTTCAAGATAAATTTTTCATTCTAGAAAAATTCTCCCTTGCTTACGACATTATCTCAATCTAGATAATCTTTTATTTCCTGTTGAATACAAAGCATCTTCGATAATATTTTTAACGGGCACCAGCAGATAACAGGAATGACTCCTTTGGCCAGATCTCTCGTTTCTATCGTGATATCAGATAAAGTTTTATCTGTTCTTTAGATAATTAACAGAGACTCACTTTTCCACAAACGAACGAATCTTTATCTGGATTCATGACAAATAATCCTGACTACGCCTCGGCTCGCCCCGAGGTGTCGTTTCCATCAGGACCCAAAAATCGGATCCTTGAGATTCCAAACACGCGACTATCCCCCAGACGCAAAATGCTGGCTTTCAAGGCCTTTTTCGCATTTGGCGTACATCGATGCCAAATTAATCCCCAGAATGCCTTACACGCCATTCTGATGCGTCGTTTTCCATATCGCGAATTTCCCCTCATGCGTACTTGGCGCCAATCACAAAACACCCACATGTGGACATATGTGGGAAACTGCCTTCGTCCGCTCCCAACCGATTCTCCGCATCGGTTCCGTTTTCATGTCATTGCTGTCGTGTATGATGAAGAAAAGGCTCGAGGCGAAAGGTTGTATGGCATGCGTACCGGATTCGACAATGACATGTATATCGAGATGCAGGCCGCGCGCATTAGAGAACGCATTGCCCAGTTTGGCGGCAAGCTCTACCTCGAGTTCGGCGGCAAGCTCTTCGACGACTACCATGCCTCGCGCGTGCTGCCCGGGTTCGAGCCGGATTCCAAGGTTCGCATGCTCATGTCCCTGGCAGACGACGCAGAGGTCATCATCGCGATCAACGCCAACCACATCGAGGGCAACAAGCACCGCTCAGACATAGGCATCGCCTATTCCGAGGACGTCTTGCGCCTCATGGACGTCTACCGCGAGATGGGCCTGCTCGTGGGTGGTGTCGTCATTACGCATTTCACCGGCCAGCCCCACGCCGAGGCCTATCAGCGCCGCCTGGAGGCTATGAACATCAAATGCTACCGTCATTACATCATTGACCGGTATCCATCCGATATAGACCACATCGTGAGCGACGAGGGCTTTGGCAAGAACGACTACGTGCTCACCGAGCGCCCGCTCGTCGTCGTGACGGCCCCCGGCCCGGGTTCGGGTAAGCTCGCGACCTGCCTCTCGCAGCTCTATCATGAGAATAAGCATGGTGTGACCTGCGGGTATGCAAAATTCGAAACCTTCCCGGTCTGGAACCTCCCACTCAAGCATCCGGTCAACGTCGCCTATGAGGCCGCGACGGCAGACCTCGAGGACAACAACATCATCGACCCCTTCCATCTCGAGGCCTATGGTTCCATCGCCGTCAACTACAATCGCGATGTCGAGACGTTTCCCGTGCTCAAGGCCATGATGGAGAGCATTTTGGGCGAAAGCCCCTATCAATCTCCCACGGACATGGGCGTAAACATGGTGGGCAATTGCATTTGCGACGACGAGGTTTGCAGCAACGCCGCCCGTAACGAGGTCGTGCGTCGTTATTTCCACGCCCGCGAGCAGCTCGCTCGCACCGGTGTCGGCAAGGACGAAGTCGCGAAACTCGAGCTACTCATGCAAGATGTCGGCGTTGACGTCGACCTTTCCCCCGCTCATCAAGCTGCGCTTAGCAAGGCGGAGGCCTCGGGGCTTCCCGCGGGCGCCATGGCACTGCCCGATGGCACGCTCGTGACCGGTAAGACCTCCGAGCTCCTAGGTGCCGCCTCGTCACTGCTGCTCAACGCCCTCAAGGTCGTGGCCGGCATCGATGACAGCACCTACATCGTGAGCGACGCCGCCCTCGAACCCATCTGCCACCTCAAGACCGAGCATATGCACAGCATCAACCCGCGCTTGCACTCAGATGAGACACTTATTGCCCTTTCCATCAGCTCGGCCACGGATCCCCTGGCAGAAAAGGCTATCGACGCGACGGAGGCCCTGCTCGGCTGCGATGCGTACTTCTCGGTCATCATCTCCTCGACCGACGAGAAGACGTACGCCAAACTCGGTATCAACGTCTGCTGCGAGCCCGTCTTCGAGCGCCGCGCCTACTACCATCGCTAACGCAACACATTGCCTATGAGACAGTGTCCCTGAGCAACTGTCTCATTTATATCCGGAATCGTTCCGGATTTGGTCGGCGTTCTTTTTAGATAGCATCTGCTACGATACTCGCTGGTCAGCGGTGTAAGCCCCGCGAGTCGGCAACGCCTCTTCCCTCGGGAAGGAGGTGATGCCCATGGACCTTCTGATTGCGATACTCAAGTTACTCGCCTCGGCGATAGCTCTCGGTACGGCAGTCTTCAAGTTCATGACCAAGACTCCGAGCAACGCTCGGAATAAAGACGACCGCCCGCGCCAATAGGCGTCGGGCGGTCTCAATCCAAACGGCGTTGCCTGACGGAACCATCGCAGGCATCCGCTGGCTATATTCTACCACAATGCCCCATCGCGTCAGAAGTGCCTGCATGCATACAAAAGCGACGAGGGACCGAACAATTCCGAATGGGTCTCTGAGGAATTGCTCGGCACCCTCGCCGCTTAAATCAGTTGCCTTTACGCAACCTGCTACTTATCGACGACATCCCCTGTCACGTCGATGATGCCGTCATCATTGGCATCGACAGCACCTCCCGTGCCCACGGGCGTGCCATCGGCCCCCTCGTCGAAGCCCTCTTGCTCCTCGACCTTGGCGACCTTGACCATGGAAGCGTCGTAGCCGAGCTCCTCGAGCGAATGCAGCGCCTTCTCGGCATGCACCTCGTTGATGGGCTTGCGGCCGAAGATGGCGTTGTAAATCCAGAAGGTGAACAGCGCCGTAAGCGCCAGACCGCACACGGCCAGCGCAAAGGAGCCCAGGTGAACCAGACCGGCGATGGCGTGCTCGCCACCGAGGAACAGGTCCATGCCGATGTTATAGGTGTTGTAGCCACCAACGGTAATCATGACTGAAAAGCCCTGGCCGGCGAAGTTGGCGAGCGCGCCGGAGATGCCGAAGGGTGCGAGAATCGCACCCAACATCCATGCCGTCATCAGGATGTGGAGCGGCGTGGTCTTGGAAGTGATGGACTTGCAGACCAGGAACAGAATCTGGAAGAACGCGGCGAGCAAGCCACCCACCCACAGCGCGTTGAAGAAGAGCATGCCGCCTTCGGTCTTTGCCACGCCCAGGTTCTGGCCGGGCTGGACGCCCATCATGCCGCACACGTAGCCAATCACGACGCACACGAGCATGAACACGACGTTAAACCAGATAACGAACCAGACGCAGTTCCAGACGCACTTGCCCATCGAGGCGTTTTCCTTGGTCCACGGACCGACGCCCTTCATGCCAACGGCCATGGCAAAGCCGGAGAAAGGCAACAAGGCGCCAAACGTGGCCCATTCCTCGACGTACTGATAGCACGCGAAGCCGCCCAGGACGCAGCCGATGAGGCCCATGCTCACGAGCGTGGCACCACCCGTGAAGAACTCCATGGGCGTACCGGTCAACGCGAACTGCCAGAACGACAGAATCGCCTGCGCGATGAGGGCGAGAACGCCTCCCACGCAGAAACTATAGAACACGGTCTTGTAAGGTTTCATGTAACTCCCCCTGTTCGTGCGGGCCAATCCTCCAAAAAGGCCCGCGCCCATACGAGAAAAGCCGCGTAGCGCTCGCGCGGCTCTTCCACCCACCCTCGACGGGCGGAAACGTTTCGCATCCCTCCAAGGCGCGAACTCGATACAGTATATCGGACTTCCCACACCACGCCACCCCACGCAGGCCCTATAATCGCCAATGGAAAAACGCCACCCGACCACGACATGGATGTGACGCCCCTATGAACAACCAATCAATGCAAAGCGCCCTGCGCAACTTCGAGCGCGTCGAGCAGAACTACGTCGAGGCGCTGCGGGAAAAGGGCCTGGCCTTTGCCGATGCGCATGCACGTGACGAGGCGATCGCCAGCCTGCGTGCCGATCTCGCCGAACGTGGCGCCGAGATGCGCAATGCGGGCGCGAGCATCCGCGTGGGCTGGCTATCTCCCGCATGCGTGGAGTGCACCGGCGCGAACGGCTCCGAGACCTTCTCGACAACCTTCAAGTGCCATCGCGATTGCTACTTCTGCTTCAACTACAACCTCGCCGACTACGACAAGTTCGTCGAGGAGGGATGCCCGTGGGAAGAAGTCATGCAACAGGCTGCGCAATCTTCAGACGGCAAGCTCGCCGTCGTGGGGTTGACCGGCGGAGAGCCCCTACTCAACTTCGATGACACGCTCGCCTTCCTCGCCCGCGCCCACGAGCTCTTCGGCGATGCGCACAAGCGCATGTACACGTCGGGCGATTTGCTCACGCGCGAAATGGCCGAACGGCTCCGCGATGCCGGGCTCGACGAAATTCGCTTCTCGATCAAGCAGGACGACACCGACGACCAGCGCGAGCGCGTGCTCGCCAACATGAAGATGGCAACCGAGTACATCCCCTCCGTCATGGTCGAGATGCCCATCATCCCCGGTACCGGCGATGCGATGCGCGAATGGATGCGTCGCTTCGACGAGGCGGGCATCGACGGCATGAACCTGCTCGAGTTCTGCTTTCCCTTCCACAGCTGGGATGAGTTCGCCAAGCGTGGATTCGAGCTACGCAACCCGCCCTTCGACGTCATGTACGACTACAGCTACTCGGGCGGTCTGGCCATCGACGGCAGCGAGCAGCTCGCACTCGAGCTCATGCTCTGGGCCATGGACGAGGGCCTTCGCTTTGGGATGCACTACTGCTCGCTCGACAACAAGCACCGTAGCGAGATGCGCCAGATGAACGAGATCGGACGCGACATGCACCCGTGCTTCTCATTTGACGAGGACGACTTCTTCCTCAAGACGGCCAAGGTGTTTGGCAAGGACATCGAACCGGCCAAGAAGCACCTGCGCGCGGCCGGTTGCGCCGACATGCTCGAAAGCCCGCACGAAAACGCCCTGGCCTTCCCGTTGCGCCATGCGGACGCCCTGGCCGATACGCGCCTCGCCGTGGCCGTCTCGTACAACGTGCTCGAACGTGACGAGCAGGGTCGCTACCTGCGCGAAGTGGGACTGGAGCTGTTGTAGGGCGAGGGGACGGCCGCCCCCTCGCTATTCCTCCTCGAGGGCATCGAGGCAATCGGTGAGCTTCTGGATGTCCTTGACGATGTCGATGAGCTCGGCATCCGACACGCTCTCGAAGAGCTCGTCGATCTTGCGCTCGGCCTCGGCGCCATTCTGGTCCAGGTACGTGTGCGCCTTGCGCGTGAGGTCGACGTCAAGCGCGCGCCCGTCCGCACTCGACCTGCTGCACCTGACATAGCCCTTGTCCTCGAGCGAACTGAGCATCTTCTTGACGTTCTGGCGCGTGGTGCCCGTGAACTCGGCAATGTCGCGCACGTTGCGCGGCTCGTCCTCCATGCGCGAGATCATCATCATGAGATACCACTGCTTGAAGGTGATATCCGAATGCAGGGAATCGGCAAAGCGGTTGAATCGATTCGACAGAATCGAGATCGCGCCGATGACAAACTGCTCGTACTGGCCTCGCTCGCTGGACTTCACGACGATCGTCCTCCTCGGTGCGTCGCAGGGTCTGGACCCCCGACGCATTTGGCAACTTGTTGCGGTTATTCTAGCACGATTTTGCGGATTTTTTTCGATTGTGCGCAATCTGCGGGAGGCACGTGCACGTTTTTTTCGATTGTGCGCAATCTGGAGGCTCTTGCATTACACTCAATCGACAATTTTCTGCATGCGGGCCGGTTTGCCCCCACACAATCGCAAAAAACGCGCATGGGCCACGGAGTCCTCGTCCTCAATCGCGAGTTTCCCGCACGCCGGGTTACGCCTGCGAATGCAATCGTCCTATATGTTCAGGTCCTCGAATCCCAGATTGGCGTTCTCGAAGGGCTCGTCGGCGGGGTTGGCGCGCGCGGAGCTCGTGGCTTCCCCGCCATCACCGGGACCACCCGGACCCTTCCTGCCGAATATCGTCCTGAAGCCCTTCACGGCGAGTATGACGGCCAGAATGATGAGCAGCAGCGCGATGAGCAGCTGCAGCACGGTCGCCGCATCGAACGCACCGCCCGCAAGCGCCACGCCCTTGGCGTACAGCGTCATGCCGAGCGAGGTCAGCGTCACGATGAGCATGAACGCCATGGGCACGTAGAACATCTTGTTGTTGCGCCCCGCATTGCCGAGCCACGCGCACACGGCGAGCAGGCCCAGTGCGGCGAGTAGCTGGTTGGCGGCGCCGAAGAGCGGCCAGACGAGCTGATAGCCCGTCATGCCGAGACCCACGCCGAGCACGACCGTGATGATCGTGGCGACCCAGGGGTTGGTCATGGCCTTGCGCCAGCCCGTGAGCTCAGAAATCTCGACTCCCTGCGGCGTGAAGAGCTCCTGGAACATGTAGCGGCCCAGGCGGGTTGCCGTGTCGAGTGAAGTGAGACAGAAGGCGGAAACAGCCAGGATCAGCAGGGTGTAGGCAATGCCCTCAATGTTTTCGAGACCAGGGATGCAAGCCAGCATCTGGGAAAGGCCACCTGCGAAAACGGCGGTCGGGGATGCGTAGCCGCCTGCGCAGTACTTCGTCCAAACGAAACCAACGGCGCAGAGGGAGATGATTGCCAGCAGGCATTCGATCAGCATGCCGCCGTAAGCGATGGGGCGAGCGTTCTTTTCGTTATCCAGCTGCTTGGAAGTGGTGCCTGAGGCAACCAGGCTGTGGAAACCGGAGATAGCACCGCAAGCGATGGTGATGAACAGGGCGGGGAACAGGAAGCCGGATGCGGCAGCCTTATTTATCACGGCCTTGCCGGTAGCAGGGTCGATGATTGCGTTGCCGTTTGCGTCAACTGCAGCATTCGTTGCGTAGAAGTCGGTGAATGCGGGGATTTGCAGATTGGCAGCATCGCCGGTGATGGAAGCGCCCACAATGCCGATGAGCGAAAGGGCGATCATGCCGTACAGCAAGAACGAGCTCAGGAAGTCTCGGGGCTGAAGCAGAATCCAAACGGGGGCAACGGCAGCAACCATGATATATATGCCCAGCAGGATCATCCATGTGGTGTAATCGAGTGAGATCAGGGGGAAGTTGTAGCCGACAGCAACCAGAACAACGATGATTGCGATGGCGATGATGATATTGGCGACGGTGGGGATCTCGCGGCCGCGGGTGGCCAGGCCGTATACGATTGCTACAACGATGAACAGCACAGAAATCATCGCGGTGCGCTGGTTTGCCAGGTTAGAAGCCTCGGTTGCGTTTGCCAAGTTTACGGCGAAGGTGTTGGCAACGATAGAAGCGAAGGCGGCAACAACCAGGACCAGGGTCAGGTAAGCAAAGATGCAGAACAGCTTCTTCGCAGTATCATCGATGTTTTCGGCGATAACCGTTGCGATGGTCTGGCCCTTATGGCGCAAGGATGCGAACAGGGCGCCGAAGTCATGCACAGCGCCGAAGAAGATACCGCCAATTAGCACCCACAGCAGAACGGGAACCCAGCCAAATACGGCAGCCTGAATGGGGCCGTTGATGGGGCCAGCGCCAGCAATCGAGGAAAAGTGGTGGCCAAGCAAGATGTAGGGCTTGGTGGGCACGTAGTCTACGCCGTCGTGCATTTCTTGCGCGGGGGTAGGGCGACTGGGGTCAACACCCCACTGCTTTGCCAGCCATCCGCCGTACAGCACGTAGCCGATTACGAGGATGGCAAGGCCGCCCAGAAGGACGATCATTGCGTTCATCTCTGAACCTTTCTTGTTTTGGGACCTTACTTGATCAATGCCAAGTTGCTGGAAAGTACTTCTTTCAGCTGCTTTCCAGCGTTGTTGACAACCACGCTTTTATCCGTAGGCAGGGAAAGGTCTACCACGGCTAGGCGTAGGTCGGTCCAACCGCGAAACCCGAAGCGGTATTCCTTGTGGAAGCGCGTTTTCTTTGCGAGTTTGCGCGCTGCTTCAGTTGTGCGGTTGGCGATGATCACGAGCGAAAGGGCAGAGGACATATGGTTCGGTCCGGCATCAACTTTGCGAAGGGCTTTTTCCTGCATGAAGGAAATCTCTTCAGCAAGCTGTGCTTCGTCGAGCTCGTCAACGCATTCGAAGAACATGAAATCGTGTGTGTTCACTTCCCAGAGCTTTGCGCGTTTTACCAGCACGTATTTTTCGCCGTAGGTGTGGTATTCCGCGAAGGCGGGGAAGGTGCGACCTTCAAAAAGATAGTCTCTCCTGATGTCGTAAAAAGACTTGTGAAACGGGAGAGAGCTAAACAACGGAAGCTGGAAGCAGGAATAGAGATAAGGCTCAAGGGACGGCCGAGAAA
>OGRN01003942.1_pt1 | contig 10108 bp, 9 predicted proteins | sample 1553401 | NCBI WGS metagenome assembly OGRN01 (sample SAMEA2580096, study PRJEB22360) | human gut metagenome | biome: human gut; feature: human-associated habitat; material: faeces | place: Denmark | collected 2008/2010 | reverse complement strand
TTCTGTAACGCCATTACCTCCTGCAATCCTCAACTGGTTTTATGACGTTCGCGGTAAATTGCAGGAGTCTGGACAGGTGTTGGCACCCGTTGAAGGCAAGCCTGATTACCAGGCATTAGCTGACACGCTTAAGCGTGCCTTCAAACAACTGGATAAAACTTTCCTTGATGATTTGTAATTGACCCCTGATTACGCATATAAAAGAAGGCATACTCAGCCTTCTTTTTTTTCACCGTAGTAGAGTGATACAGGAGTCAATAATGGAAATGACCAACGCGCAACGTCTTATTTTGTCTAACCAGTACAAGATGATGACTATGCTCGATCCGGCAAATGCTGAACGTTACCGTCGCCTGCAAACAATCATTGAGCGTGGTTATGGATTACAGATGCGTGAACTGGATCGCGAGTTTGGCGAGCTGAAAGAAGAAACCTGCCGCACTATCATCGACATTATGGAGATGTATCATGCGTTGCATGTTTCCTGGTCTAATTTGCAGGACCAGCAATCCATCGATGAACGTCGTGTCACCTTCCTCGGCTTTGACGCCGCCACTGAAGCACGTTACCTCGGTTATGTCCGCTTTATGGTTAATGTGGAAGGACGCTATACCCATTTTGATGCCGGAACTCACGGTTTTAACGCCCAAACGCCAATGTGGGAAAAATATCAGCGCATGCTTAATGTCTGGCATGCCTGCCCGCGTCAGTACCATTTGAGCGCCAACGAAATTAATCAAATTATTAACGCCTGAGGAGGCCCGCGTGCGGTGCAAAGGTTTTCTGTTTGATCTTGATGGAACGCTGGTGGACTCCCTGCCTGCGGTAGAACGGGCGTGGAGCAACTGGGCCAGACGTCATGGGTTATCGCCGGAAGAGGTGCTGGCTTTCATTCACGGTAAACAGGCGATCACCTCTCTGCGCCATTTTATGGCGGGCAAACCCGAGGCAGACATTGCCGCCGAGTTTACGCGTCTGGAGCACATCGAGGCCACGGAAACCGAAGGTATTACCGCGCTTCCGGGGGCAATCGCCTTACTCAATCATTTGAATAAAGCAGGTATTCCGTGGGCTATTGTGACTTCTGGCTCCATGCCGGTAGCGCGAGCGCGTCATAAAATAGCGGGGCTTCCCGCGCCAGAGGTGTTTGTAACCGCTGAGCGGGTGAAGCGCGGAAAACCAGAACCTGATGCGTATCTGTTAGGCGCGCAGCTGCTGGGGCTTGCGCCGCAGGAGTGTGTTGTGGTGGAAGATGCTCCCGCTGGCGTGCTTTCAGGTCTGGCGGCGGGTTGCCATGTTATTGCGGTTAATGCCCCGGCAGATACCCCGCGCCTGAATGAAGTCGATTTAGTCCTCCACAGTCTGGAGCAAATTACTGTGACCAAACAGCCAAATGGCGATGTTATTATTCAGTGAAACACCTGATCATGATTTAGCCCCGTCTCGTCGGGGCTTTTTTATGGCAGAATCAAGTCATCCCCCTCAATTAACAAGGATAAGTTGTGAACGGTGAATTGATTTGGGTTCTTTCATTACTGGCCGTTGCCATCGTCTTGTTTGCGACGGGCAGAGTGCGTATGGATGCGGTCGCTTTGTTTGTTATTGTCGCGTTTGCATTAAGCGGAACGCTGACGGTCCCCGAAGTATTTTCCGGCTTTTCTGATCCTAACGTTGTCCTGATTGCCGCCTTGTTTATTATTGGCGATGGTTTGGTCCGTACCGGTGTTGCCACCGTAATGGGGACATGGCTGGTCAAAGTGGCGGGCAACAGTGAAATCAAAATGTTGGTTTTGTTGATGCTGACCGTCGCGGGGCTTGGCGCGTTTATGAGTTCAACCGGCGTTGTCGCTATCTTTATTCCCGTGGTGTTAAGCGTTGCCATGCGTATGCAAACGTCGCCGTCGCGCCTGATGATGCCGTTAAGTTTTGCCGGGCTGATAAGCGGCATGATGACGCTGGTGGCGACGCCGCCGAACCTGGTAGTCAACAGTGAATTGCTGCGTGAAGGCTATCATGGTTTTAGTTTCTTTAGCGTAACACCTATTGGCCTGGTCGTGCTGGTGCTGGGTATTTTGTATATGTTAGTGATGCGTTTCATGCTGAAAGGGGATACCCAGACCCCGCAGCGCGAAGGCTGGACGCGTCGAACCTTTCGCGATCTTATCCGTGAATATCGACTGACCGGGCGTGCGCGACGTCTGGCTATTCGCCCCGGATCGCCAATGATTGGTCAACGGCTGGACGATCTCAAATTACGTGAGCGTTATGGCGCTAACGTCATCGGTGTTGAACGCTGGCGGCGTTTTCGCCGCGTTATCGTGAACGTTAATGGGGTTTCTGAATTTCGCGCGCGTGACGTTTTGCTTATTGATATGTCTGCGGCTGATGTCGATCTCCGGCAATTTTGTAGTGAGCAATTGCTGGAGCCGATGGTACTGCGCGGCGAGTATTTTTCTGACCAGGCCCTTGATGTGGGCATGGCAGAGATTTCATTAATTCCTGAGTCAGAACTTATTGGTAAATCGGTGCGCGAAATTGGTTTTCGTACCCGCTACGGATTGAATGTAGTGGGGCTAAAGCGCAATGGCGTGGCGCTGGAAGGTTCGCTGGCGGATGAGCCTCTGCTGCTGGGCGATATCATCCTGGTTGTGGGTAACTGGAAACTGATCGGTATGCTGGCCAAACAGGGCCGCGACTTCGTAGCGCTGAACTTACCGGAAGAGGTGAGTGAAGCATCGCCCGCGCACAGCCAGGCACCCCATGCGATTTTCTGTCTGGTGCTAATGGTGGCGTTAATGCTGACCGATGAAATTCCTAATCCTGTTGCCGCTATTATCGCCTGCCTGCTGATGGGGAAATTCCGCTGTATAGATGCTGAAAGCGCCTATAAATCCATTCACTGGCCGAGCATTATTTTGATCGTTGGGATGATGCCATTTGCTGTGGCATTACAGAAAACGGGAGGTGTCGCGCTGGCGGTGAAAGGGCTGATGGACATTGGCGGCGGTTACGGGCCACATATGATGCTGGGTTGTTTGTTTGTCTTGTCAGCGGTTATTGGGCTATTTATCTCTAATACCGCGACGGCGGTGTTGATGGCTCCGATTGCGCTGGCTGCTGCCAAAACGATGGGTGTGTCGCCTTATCCATTTGCGATGGTCGTGGCGATGGCAGCATCCGCCGCCTTTATGACGCCGGTTTCTTCACCGGTTAACACACTGGTTTTAGGTCCGGGAAATTACAGCTTCAGTGACTTTGTGAAGTTGGGGGGACCGTTCACCATTATCGTGATGGCGGTTTGTGTGGTGATGATCCCGATGCTGTTTCCGTTTTGACAAGAGCCTGATGTCGCATCCGGCGCTTATTGCCTGATGCGACGCAGACTCCGACTGCTTACAGCGGTGAATCCTGGCTAATCTCATCGAGCGAAAGATGGAAGCTGGGAACAAATACTTCCATGAAGTAGTCCATCTCCTGGCTGCGGCGCGCTTCAAGCGTCGCTTCCAGTCGCGTTTTTGCCAGCAAGAATTCATTATTTCCGGCCGCGAGCTCTTCCAGACATTTCAGATATGCACACAGTGCATCTGCCTGTTTCACCAGCGATTTTTCTTCATCGCTATATGCATGCTCGTCAATTAACGGCGCAAAGATATCCTGCAGCTCTTCCGGAACCATATCGACCAGTTTTTGCTGAGCGATTTTTTCAATAGCCTTGTATTCCTGAGCGATTTGCGAATTGAAGTATTTCACCGGAGTAGGGAGATCTCCGGTGAGCACTTCTGAAGCATCGTGGTACATCGCCAGTAAAGCGATACGTTCGGCGTTGACATTACCGCCAAATTTACGATTTTTGATAGCTGCCAGCGCATGGGCGACCATCGCTACCTGCAAACTGTGTTCGGACACATTTTCCGTCCGCACGTTGCGCATTAGCGGCCAGCGGTTAATGAGTTTCAGGCGGGAGAGATGGGCAAAAAAATGGCTCTGTTTCATAGTGACCTTACGTATGATGACATCATCAGGTCATTGTGGCGGGATAACACTGCCGGATGCAATCTCCGGCAGTGAAATTAAGATTACAGCTGATGATAACCAGAAAGGAAACGCGCGAACTTGCTCAAAGACAGCTCGATATCATCGACACGCGGTAGCGTGACAATGCGGAAGTGATCCGGCCATGGCCAGTTGAATGCCGTCCCTTGCACCAACAGGACTTTTTCCTGCAACAGGAAATCCAGCACCATTTTCTGATCGTCGTGAATGTTAAAGCGTTTGGCGTCGATTTTCGGGAACATATACAGCGCACCACGAGGTTTCACGCAGGAAACGCCCGGAATATCGTTGATCAATTCCCACGCGCGGTTACGCTGCTCATAAAGACGACCTCCAGGGGTAATAAATTCACTGATGCTCTGATAACCACCCAGCGCGGTCTGAATGGCGTGTTGCGCAGGAACGTTAGCACACAGGCGCATTGAAGCCAGCATTTCCAGACCTTCGATGTAACCTTTGGCGTGTTTTTTCGGCCCGTTCAATACCATCCACCCCTGACGGAAGCCTGCAACGCGGTACGTTTTCGACAGTCCGTTAAAGGTAATGGTCAGCAGGTCAGGTGCCAGCGGCGCAATGGAGTGATGCTCAGCGTCGTCGTAGAGAATTTTGTCATAAATTTCATCGGCGAAGATAATGAGATTATGCTGACGTGCAATCTCCACAATCTCCATTAAAAGCTCTTTGGAATATACCGCGCCGGTTGGGTTATTTGGGTTGATAATAACGATCCCACGCGTACGAGGCGTAATTTTAGCGCGAATATCATCGAGGTCCGGGAACCAGTCAGAGGATTCATCGCAAAGATAATGCACCGCTTTACCGCTGGAGAGCGAAACCGCTGCGGTCCATAGTGGGTAATCAGGTGCAGGAACCAACATTTCGTCCCCGCTGTTCAGCAATGCCTGCATTGCCTGAACGATAAGCTCCGATACACCATTGCCGATGTAAATATCTTCCACGGTAACATCACGCATGCCACGAGCCTGGTAGTGCTGCATGATGGCTTTACGCGCGGAGTAAAGACCTTTGGAATCGCAATACCCTTGAGCGGTAGGCAGGTTGCGTATCACGTCAACGAGAATTTCATCTGGCGCGTCAAAACCGAACGGGGCAGGGTTGCCGATGTTCAGTTTCAGTACCTTGTTACCTTCTTCTTCCAGGCGTTTTGCTTCTTTCAGCACCGGACCACGGATGTCATAACAGACATTCTCTAATTTGCTGGATTTTTCAATGGGGGACATGAATCTTGACCTTTTTTGCTGTTATCGCCACTCCCTGCCGTGGAAGTCAGCTTAGAACAATGTACTCCCCCAGGACGGTGTTTTGAAGGTCTGCAGAATAAGATTTTGCCAGAGGGGAAGGCTCGATTGTGCTGTTAATAACTTAATAATGGCAAAATAATGAGGTGCATATGCTTAATAAGTAATGTTATGTAGTGAATTGTTCTGATTCTTAATTGTAAGTGTGGTTTTTTTATCTGTAAGATAATTGTGTGAAAATGCCTCGTTTAAGAATTCACTACTGAATCGCGATGATGATATTTCCGCATTACGGAGAGTTTAACAGCGTGATGATTTCCGAGGTGTCACAATGGGGGCAAGGCGTGAAACTATTGTTAAGCGGAATTAATGAATGGGGATGATGCTAATTAATTATTATTTAATATTCAAAAAGGTTTTGTTGTGCTTATTAATAATAGAAGATTACTTTGCCTAACATAACATAACTTTGCATCAGATAATTCGCAATGACCCTTATAAATAAAAGGTTTTTGGGGTAAAATGCTTGCATAAATGACGGATCCCTGCTCTTGATGCCGCCTCACCATTGCTGTTTGTACGTGTTCGCGTATGACCAGCGATGCTGTACGAGAGTGGAACAAGGACTCACATTTACATTTATACAAACACGCGCATGTCATAAATAGAAAAGAGTGAGTAACTTAATAGATATGCGATCCCTGAAGATATATTCTGTGATCTACTTCAGGCATTATAACGGAACAATGTGAGTCACTTTTTTAGTGCAACTCATATGCATTTTTACTTTCGTCCGGGTTCCGGATGAAACTGCCAGGGAGGCACATTACAAATGGAATTGCTTGTTTGTGTGTGCACAGCATTAACCAGCTCAGTATGAGCCGCCAGTAAGTGATAATATATGATAAGTGCAAATCGTCCGATAATTAACCTCGACCTCGATCTGCTGAGAACATTTGTTGCTGTTGCCGATCTGAACACTTTTGCTGCCGCAGCTGCCGCTGTGTGTCGTACTCAGTCCGCCGTAAGTCAGCAAATGCAGCGTCTGGAACAACTCGTTGGGAAAGAACTGTTCGCTCGTCACGGTCGCAACAAACTGTTAACTGAACATGGCATTCAACTTCTTGGTTACGCCAGGAAAATCCTGCGTTTTAATGATGAGGCCTGCTCATCATTAATGTTCAGTAATCTTCAGGGCGTGTTAACTATCGGTGCTTCAGATGAATCTGCCGATACGATCTTACCTTTCCTGTTAAATCGCGTGAGTTCGGTTTATCCGAAACTAGCGCTGGATGTCCGCGTTAAACGTAATGCCTACATGGCAGAAATGCTGGAATCCCAGGAAGTGGATTTGATGGTAACCACCCATCGTCCTTCTACCTTTAAGGCATTGAACCTGCGTACCTCGCCAACACACTGGTACTGCGCAGCGGAATACGTATTGCAAAAAGGTGAGCCGATCCCTCTTGTGTTGCTGGATGATCCAAGTCCGTTTCGCGATATGGTGCTGGCGACGCTTAATAAAGCAGATATTCCCTGGCGACTGGCTTATGTCGCCTCGACGCTTCCGGCCGTTCGTGCGGCAGTGAAAGCCGGTCTTGGCGTGACGGCAAGGCCGGTCGAGATGATGAGTCCGGACCTGCGTGTGCTGAGTGGAGTAGATGGCTTACCGCCGCTACCTGATACCGAATATTTGCTGTGCTATGACCCGTCCAGTAATAATGAGCTGGCCCAGGTGATCTATCAGGCGATGGAGAGCTACCATAATCCGTGGCAATACAGCCCAATGTCTGCTCCGGAAGGAGATGACTCATTGTTGATTGAAAGGGATATCGAGTAATCGACGGACGATAGATAATTCCTGAGACAATAGTGTAAAAACGAACCGCTGGGTTTATTTTAAACCCCAGCGGCTTTTTTTTAGTAAAAAGCCTTCCTCGTATCGTGCAGAACGTACAAAACTGTTCATTTTTCAATCACCAGAGATTCACGCCCCGTACGCACAAATAATCACCTGAAAAAAATCTCCTGCTACAATAATGTTAAAAAATACGTGAATTTGTTGCTGCATTTTTGTTATAGAATGACAAAAGCGTGTCACAGATCAAGAAAATACTCTCTTTTGGGGGGAGGAATCGACACAAATTCCTGTCAAAATAGACCCGTATTTTTTCCATTGCTTCACAACGGACACGATTCAACAACATCTAATTTTCCTGGAGTCGTCAATGATCTGGGGAGAAAGGGCGCCAAATGCAAATGTTGTTGTCATTGTGTAAATCAGTGTGAAGAAACCTTTGTTAAAGTTGACAAAAGGTTATAGAAAGGAGTAAAAGACCACATCAATTAGCTGTATAAAATAGTTTCTGCAGTTATTGTAAGGTTTTTTTTATTCCTCCCCATGAATCGATGTGGCGTCCATCTGCCGTAAAGAGCAGAGAATCAGGCGCTACTTTTGATGAGTAAGCAATGAGTATGTCAACATCCACTGAAGTCATCGCTCATCACTGGGCATTCGCTATCTTTCTTATCGTTGCCATTGGCCTGTGTTGCCTGATGCTGGTAGGCGGTTGGTTTTTAGGCGGTCGCGCACGCGCGAGGTCAAAAAACGTTCCGTTTGAATCCGGTATCGACTCGGTCGGCTCCGCCCGCTTACGCCTGTCCGCCAAGTTTTATCTGGTGGCCATGTTCTTCGTTATCTTCGACGTTGAAGCGCTGTATCTGTTCGCATGGTCAACCTCTATCCGCGAAAGCGGCTGGGTAGGCTTTGTGGAAGCTGCAATTTTTATTTTTGTGTTACTGGCAGGTCTGGTTTATCTGGTGCGTATTGGCGCGCTGGACTGGACGCCCGCGCGTTCACGCCGCGAGCGTATGAACCCGGAAACGAACAGTATCGCTAATCGTCAACGCTAACCGCGAGGCATTAAGATGGATTATACGCTCACCCGCATAGATCCCAACGGTGAGAACGACCGTTACCCCCTGCAAAAGCAGGAGATCGTAACCGACCCTCTGGAGCAAGAAGTTAACAAAAACGTGTTTATGGGCAAGCTCAATGACATGGTTAACTGGGGTCGTAAAAACTCAATTTGGCCGTATAACTTCGGTCTTTCCTGCTGTTACGTTGAGATGGTGACTTCGTTTACCGCGGTACATGACGTGGCGCGTTTTGGCGCTGAAGTATTGCGTGCTTCGCCGCGTCAGGCTGACCTGATGGTGGTTGCAGGAACCTGCTTTACCAAAATGGCACCGGTTATTCAGCGTCTGTATGACCAGATGCTGGAACCCAAATGGGTTATCTCAATGGGTGCCTGTGCCAACTCCGGCGGTATGTACGATATTTATTCCGTTGTGCAGGGCGTCGATAAATTCATCCCGGTTGATGTGTATATCCCGGGCTGCCCGCCGCGTCCTGAAGCGTACATGCAGGCACTGATGCTGTTGCAGGAATCTATCGGTAAAGAACGTCGTCCGCTCTCCTGGGTGGTTGGCGATCAGGGCGTTTATCGCGCCAATATGCAATCAGAGCGCGAACGCAAGCGCGGTGAACGCATTGCCGTAACCAACCTGCGTACACCTGACGAGATTTAATTTGCGCCTGTCGGCAAAGGGAATTTTCTTCGCTTATTCCTAAATCTATTTCGCGAAGCTTACTGCGCCGACAGTCACCACGGACCATTTGCAATGGTGAACAATATGACCGACTTAACCGCGCAAGAACCCGCCTGGCAGACCCGCGATCATCTTGATGATCCGGTGATTGGCGAACTGCGCAACCGTTTTGGGCCGGATGCCTTTACTGTTCAGGCGACTCGCACCGGGGTTCCCGTTGTGTGGATCAAGCGTGAACAATTACTGGAAGTGGGCGATTTCTTAAAGAAACTGCCGAAACCTTACGTCATGCTGTTTGACTTACACGGCATGGACGAACGTCTGCGCACACACCGCGAAGGGTTACCTGCCGCGGATTTTTCCGTTTTCTACCATCTGATTTCTATCGATCGTAACCGCGACATCATGCTGAAGGTGGCGCTGGCAGAAAACGACCTGCACGTACCGACCTTTACCAAATTATTCCCAAACGCTAACTGGTATGAGCGTGAAACCTGGGATCTATTTGGCATTACATTCGACGGTCACCCGAACCTGCGCCGCATCATGATGCCGCAAACCTGGAAAGGTCACCCGCTGCGTAAAGATTACCCGGCGCGCGCTACCGAATTCTCGCCGTTTGAGCTGACCAAAGCCAAACAGGATCTGGAGATGGAAGCCCTGACCTTCAAACCGGAAGAGTGGGGGATGAAGCGCGGCACCGAAAATGAGGACTTCATGTTCCTCAACCTCGGTCCGAACCACCCGTCTGCGCACGGTGCTTTCCGTATCGTTTTGCAGCTTGATGGCGAAGAGATTGTCGACTGCGTACCAGACATCGGTTACCACCACCGTGGCGCTGAGAAAATGGGCGAACGTCAGTCCTGGCACAGCTACATTCCGTATACCGACCGTATCGAATACCTCGGCGGCTGCGTTAACGAAATGCCTTATGTGCTGGCGGTAGAGAAACTGGCCGGGATCACCGTGCCGGATCGCGTTAACGTCATTCGCGTAATGCTCTCCGAACTGTTCCGCATCAACAGTCACCTGCTGTATATCTCGACCTTTATTCAGGACGTCGGCGCAATGACGCCAGTGTTCTTCGCCTTTACCGATCGTCAGAAAATTTACGATCTGGTGGAAGCGATCACGGGTTTCCGTATGCACCCGGCGTGGTTCCGTATTGGCGGCGTTGCGCACGA
>OGRN01003937.1_pt1 | contig 10122 bp, 10 predicted proteins | sample 1553401 | NCBI WGS metagenome assembly OGRN01 (sample SAMEA2580096, study PRJEB22360) | human gut metagenome | biome: human gut; feature: human-associated habitat; material: faeces | place: Denmark | collected 2008/2010 | reverse complement strand
TTGTGGCCCAGCTGGCCGCTCTCGTCGACCTTGGTGCCGGCGTGGTAGACGGTCACGCCCTCGAGCTGCTCGGCGCGGTCGATGCCGGTGATGGCCTTGCCCTTCTCGTACTTGCCGGGATAGCCGGCGGAGGTCAGCACCACGGAGACCGCCCAGTCGTCGTCCCAGGCAACCTGGTCCTCGCTGAGGGTGCCGTTGTCGCAAGCCAGGAAGGCCTCGACGAGGTCGCCCTTCATGCGCGGGAGCACCACCTGGGTCTCGGGGTCGCCAAAGCGGGCGTTGAACTCCAGGACCTTGGGGCCATCCTTGGTGAGCATGAAGCCGCCGTAGAGGCAGCCGGAGTAGGTGATGCCCTCGGCGGCGAGCTCGGCCACCACGCGCTTCTCGACGTCGATCATCTGGGCAAGCTCGTCGGGCGTGACCATGGGCACGGGGCTGTAGACGCCCATGCCACCCGTGTTGGGGCCAAGGTCCCCGTCCAGCGCGCGCTTGTGATCCTGGGAGGTGGCCAGAGGCACCAGCGTCTTGCCGTCGGTCAGGGCCAGCAGCGAGCACTCCGGCCCCTCCATCATCTCCTCGACCACGACGGTGGCGCCCGCCTGGCCAAACGCGCCAGAGAAGCACTCGTGGACGCCCTCGAGCGCCTCCTCGGTAGTCTTGGCAACGATGACGCCCTTGCCGGCAGCCAGGCCGTCGGCCTTGACCACGATGGGTCCGCCGACCTCGCGTACGTAGGCCGCGCAGGACTCCTCGTCAGTGAAGCTGCGGTAGGCGGCGGTGGGCACGCCGGCGCGCTCCATGACCTCCTTGGCAAACTTCTTGGAGCCCTCCATCTGGGCGGCCTTGCCGTTGGGGCCAAACGTGGGGATGCCCGCGGCGCGCACCGCGTCGGCGACGCCCGCCACCAGCGGAGCCTCCGGGCCAATGACCACAAGGCCAATGCCGTGCCCCGCAGCCCAGGCGGCAACGCCCTCGGGAGACTCCGGGTCAAGGTCTGCCACCTCGGCGGTGGCGTCCATGCCGCCGTTGCCGGGAGCGACCCACATCTTTCCGGCGCGCGGGGACTCCGCCAGCTTGGTCAGAAGCGCGTGCTCGCGCCCGCCGGAACCCAGAAGAAGAATGTCGATCTTGCTGTCGCTCATTAGGTCTCCTCGTCTAGTCGTCTGCGGGCACGTCGGTGGGCTGGTTGGCCCCCACGCGCTCGAAGAGTGAATCCGGAACAAAGGCAACGCCCACGGCGGGCCTGCCCACAAAGCCGACGTTGCTGGGAGAGACGCGCGTCACTCCCATGCGCTCGGCCTCGAACTCGTTGGTGTCAAGGGGCTTCTCAAGGGGACGCAGGGCCTTGCGGTCGCATCCGTAGAGCTCGACGTAGTCAAGCGGGCCCTCCGCGTGGGCGACCGCACTCATGGCGTGGGCGATGCGCCCGCAGAGGTCGGCGATGTCGGTGGAGCGCACGGTCTGGGTGACCTCGCCGCGCGACACAAGAAAGAGGCCCCGCTCCCCCACCAGGCGGACGCGGAGCATGGAGGCGCGGCTGACCAGCCCAGAGTGCCTCGAGCGAGCCCTCCTGCGCACCAGGCGAGAAGAGCTTGCGGGTATGAACATCAGGCGGACGCCGGCGGCAATCTCGCGCGCGGCAAGAAGCGCGTCCTCGAGGGGCACGCCGGCCGCGCGCATCGCGGACAGTCGCTCCACGACGATGCCGGTGCCGATGGACGCGGTGCCGGTGTCCAGCACCTCAACGCGCGTGGCGTCCCCCAGCCGGGCCGCTGCCTCGCGGGCGCGCCCACACATCGCAGACAGCGCCTCGGCGGAGTGCACGGAGACTATGGTCTTGCATCCCTCGTCAACAAGACGCTGGTACGCGGCAAGAAGCTCGTCCGCTCCGGCCTCCTCCACCACGGCGTCGGTCCCCCGGACGCCCATGCGCTCGAGCGCGTCGTCGTCGGAGACGTCCACGCGGTCGAGCCAACTCTGCTGGCCCGCATTCACATGATGGGGCACGAGTGCGACCCCAAGCCGGCCAAGCTGGGCTGGCGTGAGGTCGCACCCGCTGTCACAGACAATCCCGAAGCTCTTCTCGCCCACGGCAGTGTCCGTCACAGAGCCTACTTCCAGAAGCGGTTGATGGTCTGCTCGCGGTCGGGACCAACGGCGACGAGGGAGACCTTGACGCCGGAGAGGTCCTCGATGAGCTTGATGTAGTCCTGGGCGGCCTGCGGCAGCTCGTCGAAGGCCCTGCAGCCGGTGATGTCCTCCTGCCAGCCGGGAACCTCGATGTACTTGGGCTTGGCGTGGTCGAAGACCGCGCGGTGCTCGGGAACGGTGTCGTACTCGACGCCGTCGCACTCGTAGGCGGTGCAGACCTTGATGGTGTCAAGGCCGGTGAGGACGTCGAGCTTGGTGATGGCGAGGTCGGTCAGGCCGTTGATCTGCGCGGCGTACTTGACCACCACGGCGTCGTACCAGCCGCAGCGGCGCTTGCGGCCCGTGGTCACGCCGTACTCGTGGCCGGTCTCCAGCAGGAACTTGCCCACGCCCTCGTTGAAGTCGAGCTCCGTGGGGAAGGGGCCGGAGCCCACGCGGGTGAGGTAGGCCTTGGCAACGCCAAGGACGCGCTCGATGTTGCAGGGGCCCACGCCGGAGCCGGTGACGGCGCCGCCGGCGGTGCAGTTGGAGGAGGTCACAAAGGGGTAGGTGCCGTGGTCGATGTCGAGCATCGTGGCCTGGGCGCCCTCGAAGAGGATGCTCTTGCCGGCGGCCAGCTCCTCGTTCAGGAGCTTGGAGCTCTCGATGATGTAGGGGCGCAGGCGCTCGGCATAGGGCAGGAAGTCCTCGCAGATCTGCTCGACGGTGTAGGTGGGCAGGCCGTAGACCTTCTCGAGGATGGGGTTCTGGTAGGCCAGCGCGGCGGCGAGCTTCTCGCGGAAGGTGTCGTCGTCGAGCATGTCCTGCATGCGCAGGCCGGTGCGGTTCATCTTGTCCATGTAGCAGGGGCCGATGCCGCGCTTGGTGGTGCCGATGAGGTTCTTGCCGAGGTTCTTCTCGTGGGCGCCGTCGAGGTCGCGGTGGTAGGGCATGACGATGTGCGCGTTGCCCGAGATGCGCAGGCCCTCGCAGCTGAGGCCCTGGGCCTTGAGGGTGTCGATCTCCTCGAGGATGACCGTCGGATCGACGATGCAGCCGTTGCCGATGACCGACAGGGCGTCCTCGTGGACAATGCCGGAGGGAATCTGGTGAAGAGCCAGCTTGTGGCCGTTGGCGACGACCGTGTGACCGGCGTTGGCCCCCGCCGTATCGGCAGACGACGTCGAAGTCACCAGAGATGAGGTCGGTGATCTTACCCTTGCCCTCGTCGCCCCACTGGGTACCCACAAGAACAGATGCTGACATAAGCGTCCCTCTCAGAGAAGTGAACTTGCCATTCGGTCATAAGTATACGTCCTCGCGCCCCACGCACGCATCGCCCACAAATTGGGGACGTGTTCGTTTTTGCGCGAATTTGGGACAGGTTAGCCCTCGGCGGGTTGAGCCCTCGGCGGGCCGGCCCTCGCGCTGGCTAGGCGTTGAAGACGTAGCGGTCCATGCGGTCGAAGGCCTCCTGGACGCGGGCAAGCGGCAGCGCCAGGTTCATGCGCAGGTGACAGGGTCCGTGGAACATGCGGCCATCCTGCACCGCAACGCCCACGCGCCAGCACGCGCGCTCCACCCAGTCGACGTCACGGCCATGGGCGGTGCACCACTCCGAGCAGTCGACAAAGAGCATGTAGGTGCCCTAAGGCTTCTGCACGCTCACGCCATCAAAGTGCTCGGCAATGTAGTCGCAGGCCCAGTCAACGTTTGCACCCAGGACCTGGGTGAGCTCGTCCAGCCACTCGTATCCCTCCGGCCTGTACGCGCCCACGAGCGCGTGCATGGAGAGCACGTTCATGTTGTTGTAGTGGCACTTGGAGCTGCGAGAAGTGACACGGTCTCGCAGGCTCTTGTCGTATATGACGTGGTAGGAGCCAACCAGGCCGGCCAGGTTGAAGGTCTTGCTCGGCGCGTAGAGGGCCACCGTGCGGCGGCGGGCGTCGTCAGAGACGCTCTGCGTGGGCACGTGCCTGTGGCCCGGCAGGATGAGGTCGCTCCAGATCTCGTCGGAGACCACCACGCAGTCGTACTTGCGGTACAGCTCCATGGCGCGCTCGATCTCCCAGCGCTCCCAGACACGCCCGCACGGGTTGTGCGGCGAGCAGAACACGGCGGCGTGGATGTCATTCTGGGCGAGCTTGGCCTCCATGTCCTCGAAGTCCATCCGCCAGACGCCCTCCTCGTCGATCTTGAGCGGCGAGTGCACGATGGAGAGGCCGTTGTTCTCCAGGCTCTTGGTGAAGCCGATGTAGGTCGGGCTGTGGAGAAGGACCTTGTCGCCGGGCGCAACAAAGCTGTTGAGCGTGGCCACCACGCCGCCAAGCACGCCGTTCTCGTAGCCAATGTGCTCGGGCGCGAGGCCGGTGACGCCGTTGCGGGTCTCCTGCCAGCGGATTATTGAGTCGTAGTACTCGTCAGTCGGCGAGAAGTACCCAAACGCGGGATGCTCGGCACGCTCGATGATGGCGTCGGCCACCGTGGGGACCGTCGGGAAGTTCATGTCCGCCACCCACATGGGGATGACGTCAAAGCCCTCCTCCGGTGGCTCGGGCGCAAACCCCGTGCCCAGCCCGTCAACGGCGATGGAGTCCTTGCCGTGACGCTCCATGTGACTAGTGAAGTCGTACCTCATGCTCTCTCCTCCCGGACAGGGAGACGTTGTTATTTACCTGGTAAAAGGGACACTCTTTACCCCGGTCGCAAATTGGGGACGTGTTCAAATTTGCGCAAAAACGAACACGTCCCCAATTTGCGGGGCTGTGGCGGCGAGTTACTCGCCGCGGAACTGCTTGTCGATCTCGACGAACTTGGTGGAGCCGGGCAGGAAGGTCAGCGGGACGTCGGCCAGGGCGCCGGAACGGTTCTTGGCGATGATGAACGTGGTCTCGCCCATGGCCGGCCTGTCCTCGCGCGCGGCCTCCTCCTCGTTCATGGAACGGTCCAGCAGGGCGACGATGTCGGCGTCCTGCTCGATGGAGCCGGACTCTCGCAGGTCCGAGAGCTGCGGGCGCTTGCCCGTGCGGTTCTCGACGGTACGGTTGAGCTGGGACAGCGTGATGACCGGCACCTCGAGGTCCTTGGCCATGATCTTGATGCCACGGGACATCTCGCCGACCTCGGTGGCGCGGCTGTCGGCACGGTGACCGCCGGACGGGGGCGAGATGAGCTGCAGGTAGTCCACGATGACCACGCCGAGCTTCTTGCCACGCAGGATGCGGCGGGCCTTGGCGCGAATCTCCGTCACCGTGGTGCCGGGGGTGTCGTCGATGACGATGTCCAGCTTAGAGAGCTGCTCGGTCGCTTCCAGAATCTGCGGCCACTGCTCGGCGCGGATGTTGCCGGAGCGGATCTCCTGCAGACCGATGCGGGCGTTGGCCGCCAGCAGGCGCTGCGCGATCTCCGTCTTGGACATCTCCAGCGAGAAGAGCGCCACGGACGCACCGGCAAAGGCCGCGTTTGTTGCGAGGTTGAGCGCGAAGGACGTCTTGCCCACGCCCGGTCGGGCGCCGATGACCACCATCTGGCCAGGTCGCAGGCCAAGCAGGCAGCTGTCGATGGACGGGAAGCCCGTCTGGACGCCCAGGGGCTCGTCCTTATGCTCGGCCGCGGCCTGCAGCTCCTCGTAGAGGTCGGCCATGACGTCCTCGAGGGACTGCTCGTTGGTGTGGACGTCGCGGTTGGTGACGTCCAGCAGCATCTTCTCGGCGCGGTCGATGACCTCCTTGGTGTCCTCGGGCGCGTCGTAGGCAAGAGCCGTGATCTGCGCGGACGCCAGGATCATCTTGCGCAGCGTGGTGTCGCGGTGGAGCATCTCCATGTGGCGGCGCCAGCCGAGAAGGGCAAGCGAGTTGTTGGCAAGGCCCAGCAGGTAGGAGCGTCCGCCTATCTTCTCCAGCTCGCCGGTGCTCTTGAGGTAGTCGGCAAGGGAGATGCTGTCCACCGGCTGGTTGCGGTTGAACATCTCGCGCACGGCCAGGAAGATGGTCTGGTTGGCCGGAAAGTAGAAGTCATCCGGCGTCAGCTCGATAAGGCACTCCTGAAGCGCGTCCGGAGAGATCATCATTGCGGAGAGCACGGAAGACTCCGCCTCGCGGTCCTGTGGCATGACGCCAGGCTCCGAGACGGTCATTCTCGTCGGGTTGATGTCGTAGTCGTCGGAAGGCACGGGCTCTCCTCGGTCAGTCAGATTTTGGCAGTTTCCTACTTTAGCAGCACGTATGCTGCCAAGGGGGCTTTCGCCGCTGGCATCCCCAATCTGACACGTGTTTGCAAGTCAGTCCGTCTACCTTGCGTTTCTCGACTTTTCAACGTTTTCAACAATTTGCCAACTGGGCGTTTGTCGAGTTTTCAACACCGGCGGAAGCCGTCTGAAGGCCCTATACACGTCAATCCAAAACGCGCAGCTCACATGGCGAGAAGCACGTAAACATAGCAACCATTTGAATCCAGTTACCACAAAGCCGCAGGTAGATGGCACCGTTTGGAATCTAGGCAAAAAAGAAGCCACCCCGGAAGGACCAATGTCCTCCCAGGGCGGCTCATGTGCACCTTGCGAGTTGCGGGCGGTTTTGCTTACACGCTGCTGACCTGCGGTTCTTGTAGAAATCCCCAGCTCAGCGGCAAGCGTTGAAAACCGTGCTACTCAGTGGCCTCGGCCTCAACCTCAGCCTCGGTCTCCTCCTCAGCGGTCTCCTCCTCGGTCACGCCGACAAGGACGGTGACCGTGGCGCTGATCTCGCGGTAGAAGTTGACCTCGACCTCGTGCTTGCCGGAGGTCTTGATGGCGTTGCCACGGCCGACGCGCTTGCGGTCGACCTCGACGCCGAGCTCGGCCTTGATGGCCTCGGCGATCTGGGCGGGGGTGACGGAGCCAAAGAGCTGGCCCCCCTCGCCGATCTTGGCGTCAACGGTGACGGACTTGCCATCGATGGCAGCCTTCAGAGCCTCGGCAGCGGCGACGCGCTCGGCCTCGCGCTTCTCGATGTTGTGACGGCGCTCCTCGAGCTGCTTGATGTTGCCCGGGGTGGCGGGCAGGGCCATCTTGTTGGGGAACAGGAAGTTCTCCGCGTAGCCCTGGGCGACATCGACGATGTCGCCCTCGCCGCCCTTACCCCTGAGCTCATCCGTGAGGATGACTTTCATGGGATACTCCTTCTTCGGCCGGGTGTGCCGGCCCTAGTCTTGCCTCGCGTTGTCCTGGACGGTGACCGTCTTGCCACGGTTGAGGTGGCGAATGTCGCTCCACACGTCCATGAGTCCCACGATGCTCATTACGATGAACTGCATCTCAAGATACAGTGCCGCGATGACGGCCAGAGCCGCCATGAGCCCGCTGGGCCGCCTCTTCCGGATGAACCAGGAAAGAACGGCCAGGCCCTGTGCCGCAAAGGCAAACCTCACGGCAAGGATCACGTTTGCGCATGCCATGAACCAGATTCCGTCCGTCGGCACCTTGGCGGTGAGACAGACGGCCAGGCCCACGAGCGCCCCGACGAAGAGCGCGACCACCCACAGAGGAAGGTCGAACTCCGCGAAGTCCGGAAGGTCCAGGTTGCGCTCGCCCATGCGGGTGGACGCAATCCTCACTCCCAGATAGGCAAGCAGAAGCTCGCCCAGGGCGGGCACAACGTACGTGACAGGCCAGACCACGCGCAGTATTGCCTGCACGAGCGCAACCTGCTCGGACACCCCGTTGCCGAGGCTGCCGAGCTGCTGCAAGTAGACGTCAACCAGCGAGCTCATGCTGCTGGCCAGCGTCGTACCCCGGCCCGCGGCGAGAAGCGCGTCAGACCCAAGCTGGACAAGAGTCGCCATTCCGACAAGCATGCAGAGCACGCCCGCGGTCGCCCTCCCATCGCAGAACGCAACCGCCACCGCCGCACCAAGGCAGCAGGCGACAAGTGCGGACGCGAGCGAGGACGAGTCCAGCTGGAGTCCCAAGACCAGCGCCGGAACGACGCACGCAAGGACTCCAAGGGCCCGGGCGGGAATCGGTCTTCTCGACGAGACGACGCTCATTCCAAACCCGACGAACAGAGCGGCGGCCAGCGGCGATGCCGTTGCGGCCAGTCCACCCAGCGCGCAGAACAGGTACCCCAGAAAGACGCTTATCTCTCCCCCGGCTCTTCTTGGGGGCTCCCCGCCCTGAGGGCGGTTAACTCCGGAAGGGACGGGAGGCAGGCCGTCACCGGTTTGCCTATCCAACGACGCGCGCTCCCTCTCGAATCGCAGCCAGTCCCTAACCGCGGCTACGGCCGCCGCGGCTGGAGACCACGGGAACGGTGTAGGGCAGGAGCGCCATCTCGCGAGCACGCTTGATGGCGTTCGCGATGTCGTGCTGGTGCTGCGTGCAGGCGCCAGTGACGCGGCGCGGCTTGATCTTGCCGCGGTCGGTCATGTACTTGCGGAGGAGCTGAGTGTCCTTGTAGTCGATGAACTCAGTCTGCTCCTTGCAGAACTGGCAGTACTTGCGACGCGGCTGGCGCTGAAAATCTTGCTTCTGCTGAGCCATGTCTTGTTGCCTTTCTATTGGCGGTACCCAAAGTACCTCGCGGTGCGGGCACCGCCGGAATGATTAGAACGGGATGTCCTCGTCGTAGACGTCCGCCGCAGGCGGGGTCTGGACGGGGCGCTGCGCAGGCGCGGGCGCCGGGGCGTTGTAGGAGGGAGCCGCCTGCTGGTAGCCACCCTGCTGCTGGTACTGGGCGGGCGCCGGAGCACCTGCGCCGCCCTGGTTCCTCGAGGAGAGGAACTCCACCTCGTCGACCACGACCTCCAGCTTGCTTCTGCGCTGGCCGTCCTGCGTCTCCCAGGAGCTGTAGCGAAGCTTGCCCTCGATGGCAACCTTCGAACCCTTAGAGAGGAGTCGGGAGAGGGCATCGGCGCGGTTGCCGAAGACCACGCAGTCCACGAAGTTGGGACGGTCCTCCCACTCGCCGGTCTGCTGGTTCCTCGCGCGGTCGTTGACCGCGACGCCGAAGCGCAAGATCTGCATGCCACTGCCCGTGGCGCGCAGCTCGGGGTCACGCGTGAGGTTTCCGGAAATGTTAACCCTGTTGATGCTCATCTTTTCACTACCTCTCTCGCGGGGGCAGGCCCCGCGCTTCCATGCTTAGTCCCTGTCGGAACGGCACACGACCATGTGGCGCTTGACAGCGTCGTTGATGCGCAGAACTCGGTCGAGCTCGGCGATCTGCTGGGGGTCTGCGTGGAAGTTGATGAGGGTGTAGTCACCCTCGGTGAGGTCGTCGATCTCAAAGGCGAGCTTGCGCTTGCCCCAGTCCTCGACGGAATCGACGACGCCGCCCTCGGCGGTGATAGCAACGTCGATGCGCTTCATAACACCAGCGCGGGTCTCCTCGTCAGTGTTGGGAGCGACGAAGAACAGCAGTTCATAAGCCTTCATGTGGTCACCTCCTCTGGGCTAATGGCTTCGGGAAGTGAAGGTGCACCCGAAGCAGGAAAGGTTCGGCGGTAGATGTTAGCACAGGATTTGCCGGGTACCTTGCAAATCCACGTTTTGCCTACCAAACGCCCGCGCCGCCCCCTCCCACGCAGTCTCGTTTCTTTGCGGCAGAGCGTAGCAGAGGCAACGGACAGCTAGCTTTCCCGCAGCTTACCGCACGCGTACCGCAAATCGCGTCTCCCCATGAAGAGGCGCTTGCAGCAAGCTTGCACCACGTTTTCGGGGTCGAGATTATCCACGCCTCCGCCACAACTGGGCAGGACCGCACACCGCAATCCTGCGGTTTTGTCACATAAAAGGGGACGGTCCGCGTTGCCGCAGGCCGTCCCCATCTTCACTCGAGAAGTGCGTGTCTATTCTTGCGCGGGCGCGTCAGATTCCTCGTCGGCAGGTCCCTCACCAGCAGGTTCGTTCTGCTCGGGAGCAGCCTTGGCGATGGGCTCCACCCCGATGACCTCGGAGCCGTCAGGCGCGTACTCGGGCTCGGACGCCGCGGGCTCCTCGGACGCCGCGGGAGCCAC
>OGRN01003936.1_pt1 | contig 10123 bp, 10 predicted proteins | sample 1553401 | NCBI WGS metagenome assembly OGRN01 (sample SAMEA2580096, study PRJEB22360) | human gut metagenome | biome: human gut; feature: human-associated habitat; material: faeces | place: Denmark | collected 2008/2010 | reverse complement strand
CCGGGCCACGCTGACTACGTCAAGAACATGATCACCGGCGCTGCGCAGATGGACGGCGCGATCCTGGTGGTATCCGCTCCCGACGGCCCGATGCCGCAGACCCGTGAGCACATTCTGCTGGCCCGTCAGGTAGGCGTGCCCTACATCGTGGTGTTCCTGAACAAGACGGACATGATGGACGATCCGGAGCTGCTGGAGCTGGTGGAGATGGAAATCCGCGAGCTGCTGAGCCAGTATGACTTCCCGGGCGACGAGATTCCGATCATCAAGGGCAGCGCGCTGCAGGCTCTGGAGTACGTGCAGAACGGCGGCACCGACGTGCGCAACGCCAAGGAGACGCAGTGCATCTTCGAGCTGATGGACGCGGTGGACAACTACATTCCTGCTCCGCAGCGTGCGACGGACCAGCCGTTCCTGATGCCTGTTGAGGACGTGTTCACCATCACCGGCCGCGGCACTGTTGCTACCGGTCGTGTGGAGCGTGGCGTCATCAAGGTTGGCGAGGAAGTCGAGATCGTCGGTCTCGTCGAAGAGAAGCGTAAGACCACCGTTACCGGCCTTGAGATGTTCCGCAAGCTGCTGGACTTCGCTCAGGCTGGCGACAACGTGGGTGCTCTGCTCCGCGGCATCCAGCGCAATGAGATCGAGCGCGGCCAGGTTCTGTCCAAGCCCGGTTCCATTCATCCGCACACCAAGTTTGCCGGCCAGGTCTATATCCTGAAAAAGGAAGAGGGCGGCCGTCACACTCCGTTCTTCAACAACTATCGCCCGCAGTTCTATTTCCGCACTACGGACGTGACCGGTGTCATCACGCTGCCGGAAGGCACCGAGATGTGCATGCCCGGCGACAACGTCTCCATGGATGTTGAGCTGATCACCCCGATCGCTATCGAGGAAGGTCTCCGTTTCGCTATCCGCGAAGGCGGCCGTACCGTTGGCTCCGGCGTTGTTACGAAGATCAACGAGTAATTATATCTGAAAAAAGCGCCTGCTGAGAAGCGGGCGCTTTTTTATTGTAGAAAAACCACCGGGGAGTTTTTATTTCAGCGGCTTGCTTTTTCAATGAAAAAGTGATATATTTATCACTGAAAGGTACAAATATATCACTTTTAGGGGGAAGTTGAAATGAAAAAGGCACACCGCAATTTTCAAGTCAAGCCCTGGATGGGCTGCATGGGTTTTTTGGGCTTCCTCGGCTTCTTGCCGAAGCACGGGGGCGGACGGAATTATCTGTTTTTTGTTTTCTTCGCATTTTTTGCCTGGTTTTTCTGGGGATTGCTGTATAAAGAGCCGGCAGATGAGCGCCTTGTGGAAAATGAAACGCGCGCTATGCGTATTGTGGGAGGCCTGTTTGCACTGCTCAGTTTTTTGCTTCTGTTTTTGCTGGACAGGCAGGGGATTGGCCGGGATACGGTGCTTTTGTTCGGGGCTTTGGGGTATTCGGTGTGCTCTGTGGCGGCTCCAGCTCTTACTTATTACCTGGACAGGAAGGCGTGAACCGTGGACGGCTTTGTTTGTAATTTGAAAAAGTACCGCCAGCTTGCGGGAATGACGCAAGAGGAGTTGGCATTCCGTGTGCATGTCAGGAGAGAAACGATCATTCGTCTGGAAGCCGGAAAGTACAATCCATCTCTGAAGTTGGCTATTGAGATCTCGCGTGCCGTGCGTGCGCCCATTGAATCGCTTTTTGAGTTTGAATGACGGATGAAGCTGCGTGAGATTTGGTAAAATAACTAGGAATCCGGTGGGAAACGCGGTTATTTTCTGCACGCAATTTCATGCCTGATGTGCTATACTAAGAAAAAACATTGTACAGAGTGGGAAGAATTTTGGGGGAGGAATTTATGTCCGAATCAGTAATCGTCGTCGATTTTGGCGGCCAGTACAATCAGTTGATCGCGCGGCGCGTGCGCGAGTGCCATGTGTACAGCGAAATCGTTCCTTATACGAAAGCGTTGGATGTTATAAAAGCGAAGCGACCGCGGGGAATTATCTTTACAGGCGGACCCAACAGCGCCTATGAAGATGGGGCTCCTGCCATCAGCACAGAGGTGTTTGATTTGGGCATCCCTGTACTGGGTATCTGCTACGGCGCCCAGCTTATGATGCATCTGTTGGGCGGCCATGTGTGTAAAGCACCTGTGCGTGAATACGGCAAAACAGAGGTGTTTGTCGATCCTGCGTCCAAGCTCTTCGCAGATATTTCATCCAGCACAGTATGCTGGATGAGCCACACGGATTATATCGAATCGGTTGCTCCGGGCTTTGTTATCTCTGCACACAGTGCAAATTGCCCGGCCGCGGCGATGGAGCAGCCGGAAAAGCGTCTGTATGCGCTGCAGTTTCATCCCGAGGTCCTGCACACGCAGGAGGGTACAAAGATGCTCTCGAATTTCATTTATAATGTGTGCGGCTGTACGGGCGATTGGAAAATGGATTCTTTCGTGGAACAGTCCATTCGCATGTTGCGGGAAAAAATCGGAGACGGGCGCGTGCTGTGTGCACTTTCGGGCGGCGTGGATTCTTCTGTTGCGGCCGTCATGCTGGCAAAAGCTGTGGGCAAGCAGCTTACCTGTGTGTTCGTGGATCACGGCCTCATGAGAAAAAATGAAAGTGAGGAAGTGTGCGCGGTGTTCGGCCCGGAGGGACCGTACGATCTGAACTTTGTGTGTGTAAACGCGCGGCAGCGTTTTTATGACAAGCTGGCGGGCGTGGAGGAACCGGAGCAAAAACGAAAGATCATCGGCGAAGAGTTCATCCGCGTATTTGAAGAGGAAGCGAAAAAAATCGGAACAGTGGATTTTCTGGTACAGGGAACAATCTACCCGGATGTGGTGGAAAGCGGCCTGGGCGGTGAATCCACGGTCATCAAGAGCCACCATAACGTAGGCGGTCTGCCGGACTATGTGGACTTCAAAGAGATTATCGAACCGCTGCGCGACCTGTTCAAGGACGAAGTGCGCAACGCGGGCCGCGAGCTGGGAATCCCGGAGCATTTGGTCAGCCGCCAGCCCTTCCCCGGACCAGGCCTTGCCATCCGCATCATCGGCGCGGTGACGCCGGAGAAAATCGCAATTTTGCAGGATGCGGACGCCATTTACCGCGAGGAAGTCGCAAAGGCAGGCGTGGCGCAGGGCCTTGGCCAGTATTTTGCGGCACTGACAAACATGCGCAGCGTTGGCGTGATGGGCGACGAACGTACCTATGACTATGCTGTTGCGCTGCGTGCTGTTACTACGGCAGATTTTATGACGGCAGAAGCCGCGCACTTGCCCTGGGAGGTCATCGACACGGTTACCAGCCGGATCGTGAACGAGGTGCCGCACATCAATCGTGTGCTGTACGACTGTACGGGAAAGCCGCCCGCGACGGTGGAATTCGAGTGAGAAAAGGCCGCAAAGAGCGCAGAAAAGCCCTTTGCGGCCTTTTGGCTGCAGCGCTTGGGCCAAAAGGTGCTTTTCTTCCGGGCAGGTTGCGGAAAAGCGTCGAATCGTGGTAAAATAAAAAAAATATTGCCGGAGGAGGCTTCTATCCATGAAGCAGGACATGATCGTGATTCTGGACCTGGGCAGCGAGGAAAACCCGCGTCTTGCCCGGGAGATTCGCGCGTTGGGAGTGTACAGTGAGATCTATCCCCACGATATTACACTGGCGGAGTTGAATGCGCTGCCCAATGTAAAGGGGGTTATTCTGAACGGCGGCCCCAACCATGTGGTGGACGGTGTGGAAATCGACGCGTGCAGCGATATCTATGGCTGCGGCCGCTTTTGCAGCCTGGCCACAAAGGCGGCGCGCCGTGGCCCACGGATGCGGCGCAGCGGAAAGCCGTCCTGTCCGAATTTGTATTCGATGCCTGCGGTGCGCAGCCCAACTGGAACATGGAGAACTTCATTGCAGACCAGGTCGAGTTGATCCGCCGACAGGTGGGAGATAAAAAAGTGCTTCTGGCATTGTCCGGCGGCGTGGATTCCTCGGTCGTGGCGGCGTTGCTCATCAAGGCCATCGGTAAGCAGCTGGTGTGCGTGCATGTAAACCATGGTCTGCTGCGCAAAGGAGAACCGGAGCAGGTTGTGGAGGTGTTCCGCAACCAGATGGACGCCAACCTCATTTATGTGGACGCGGTGGACCGCTTCCTGAATAAATTGTCGGGCGTTGCCGAGCCGGAGCAGAAGCGCAAGATTATCGGCGCGGAGTTTATCCGTGTGTTTGAAGAAGAAGCACGCAAGCTGGACGGCATCCATTTCCTGGCGCAGGGCACGATTTATCCGGATATCATTGAGAGCGGAACGAAAACAGTGAAAGCTGTTAAGTCGCACCACAATGTGGGAGGCCTGCCGGAGGATTTGGATTTCGCGCTGGTGGAACCGCTGAAAATGTTGTTTAAGGATGAGGTGCGTGCCTGTGGTAAGGCGTTGGGCCTGCCCGACAGCATGGTATACCGTCAGCCGTTCCCCGGCCCGGGCCTTGGCGTGCGGTGTCTGGGCGCAATCACCCGCGACAGGCTGGAGACTGTGCGGGAATCCGACGCGATCCTGCGGGAAGAATTTGCAAAGGCGGGCCTGGAGGGCAAGGTGTGGCAGTATTTCACGATAGTGCCCGATTTCAAGTCAGTGGGTGTGCATGAGGGAGTGCGTACCTTCGACTGGCCGGTCATTCTGCGTGCGGTAAATACCGTGGATGCAATGACCGCCACGGTGGAGGATGTGCCGTTTGCGTTGCTGCAGAAAATCACACAGCGCATCACATCCGAAGTGAAAGGTGTGAACCGTGTCCTTTACGACCTGACACCGAAGCCCTCCGGGACGATTGAGTGGGAATAAATATTTAGTGTTTTTGGAATCCTGAAAAGCGTTGGTAATACAGCGTTTTTCAGGATTTTTCTTTTTTAGTGGCTACAAATTGGCTACATTTGCAGCGATTTTTGTAGCCAGAGGCTCACGGCATAATGCCGTCAAGCTGTCTGGCTACCTCCACCTGCTTGTTGGGGTACAGGTGGCTGTACGTGTCCATCGTTGTCTGCACCTTTTCATGTCCGAGCCGCTCCGCGATCAGCAGCGGTGAGAAGCCCATCTCCACCAGCAGGCTGGCGTGGCTGTGGCGAATATCATGCACCCGAATCCGCTTCACACCTGATGCTTTGCAGCCATACTCCATTTCGTGATACAGAAAGCTCTTGGTATAGGGAAAGAGCCGGTCGTCCTTTTGCAGTCCGTAGCAATGGGACATATACTCCTGCAAACAGGTGCAAAGACCGTCGGGAATGGGGATAGTGCGGATGCTTTTCGGCGTTTTCGGAGTGGTGATAATATCCTCTCTGCCGAGGCGCTGATAGCTCTTGTTCACCGTCAGGGTCTTCTTCTCGAAGTCGATGTCCGACGGTGTGAGCGCCAGCAGTTCTCCCTCCCGGATCCCCGTGTAGTACATGGTCATAAATACCGTGTAGCTGGCAGGCCGGTCTTTCATGCTCTCGATAAAGGTCTGGAACTCGTCCTTTGTCCAGAACAGCATCTCGTCGGCTTTCTTCTTGCCCATGCTCCCCGCCTTGTGGCAGGGGTTTTCTTTCAAGCCATAGTATTTGACTGCGTAGTTGAAAATCGCCGTGAGCTGGTTGTTGATGCACTTGAGATAGGTCTGGGCGTAAGGCTTGCCGTTTTCATCCCGATAGCTGGTCAGGGAGTTCTGCCATTGGCGCACATGAGTGGGCTTGATCTCGTTCAGCGGGATTTTCTTGAAGAAAGGCGTTACCTTCAGGTCAATCAGCCATTTCTTGCTGGCAACGGTGGAGGGCTTGAGGCGGTGCTCCATATCCTTGACATACAGGGCGATGAAGTCACCGAAGGTCATGCCGAGGCTGCCCGTGGATTGGCTGATAAAGTCCCGTTCCCATTGAAGGGCTTCCTTCTTGGTGGCAAAGCCACGCTTCTTCTTGTGGATGGTCTTGCCCGTCCAGTCCGTCACGCGGATCTGGGACATCCAGCGACCGGTGTCGCCGTCTTTTGTTACTGACATTTTTACCTCCTTCCCTCAAGAATCAGGCTTTGATGGGGTTATTTACTCATTACTCTCGTTTTTACCGTATTCCTTTTCCAAAAGCTCTGTCCGTCTTGCAATTAGTTCATCACGGTCAAGTTCTTCCGGCTCTGTGCATTTGACTGCGTTCGCGGCATAGTATGCAAGCGTCTGCTCCTTCCAGCGCTTATATGCTGCCTGCGTGGAGTTATAGGCGCGAAGCTCGCTGCGTTCGTCCTCCCACTGCTCAAGGAACAGGCACATATCGGCGTTGAACTCTGCCATGCTCTTTCCGTCAAAGGAAATGGAACATTCCCACCGCTTGCTGCGGGGTGGCTTCTGCACGTCGATCTTGAAGTCGATGCCTTCTACCGTTTCCAGCTTAAAGAGAAAGTCCATCACGTCGGAAAGCGTTCTGATCTGCGTTGTACTGGATTCGTAGCCGAGGATATAGGTCGGCGTTGAATCCAACAGGTCGGCAATCTGATTGACAACGGCAATCGACACTTCGATCTCTCCAGTTTCGTACTTCTGTACGGTGCGGAGAGATTTTTTCAGCATTTGTGCCAGTTCGGTCTGGTTCAGCCCCTTGCGTTTTCGGAGCTGCTTGATTCTCTGCCCAATGGCGGGATAATCGAAATTGTCCATATCTGATTCACCTCGTCCATATCATATCACAGAATAAAGCGAATTGCAAGTACATATTTTTATTTTCTAAAGGCTTGATAAATGCACCTTGTGTGCGTATAATAAAATATGTACTCAAGATGCGCATTTTAGAGGAGAGCAGAGAAAGGAGGATGAACAAAAGATGCGCAGACCGAGGCGAATCACTTTGAAACAGGAGGTACTATGAGAGCACAGTTTATCACAGCGTCAGAGGTGGCGGAGATCATGGGCATCAGCCGCAGCAAGGCGTATCAGATCGTCCGGGAAATGAACAGGGAGCTGAAATCCCAGGGCTATCTGACCGTAGCCGGAAAATGCCCTGCCCAGTATTTCAAGCAGAAGTTCTACGGCTTCCAGATTCCCGGAGGTGAGCGCAATGACGGGAAATGAGAAAACGACCGCCCTCATCCCATCTGTTGGCGCAGATGGAGGGCAGCCGCCTCACAATTCAACTAACCAGAGCATACCACATGAAACCTGCGAAAGCAATCCCCCGGAGGAAAATATTGAGGAAATACGTGAGAGAATCCGGCGCATGAACGACCCACATTATCTTCATACCGTTTCCATGACAGAGCTGTATCAGACCGCCTACAAGAGCAGACCGCCCGTCATAGACGGTCTGCTCTACTCCGGGGCATATATCCTCGCAGGAGCACCCAAAATCGGAAAATCATTTCTGGTAGCGCAGCTTGCCTACCATGTCAGCACAGGGCAAAGGCTGTGGGGCTATGAAGTCCATCAGGGTACGGTTCTGTACCTTGCACTGGAGGATGATTTCCAGAGAATCCAGAGCCGGATGTTTATGATGTACGGCGTGGCGGATACCGCCAGCCTGCATTTTGCAACGGCAGCAAACAAAATCGGAAACGGTCTTGACGAGCAGCTTGAGAATTTCATAAAGGAACACCCCGACACGAAGCTGGTTATCATTGACACCATGCAGAAGATTCGGGAGGCCGGAGGCGAGGCTTACAGCTACGCCAGCGACTATGAGATCATCGGAAAGCTCAAGCGTTTTGCGGACAGGCACAGCATTTGCATCGTTACCGTTCATCACACAAGAAAGCAGCCAGCCGGAGACAGCTTTGAAACGATCTCCGGCACAACAGGACTTCTTGGTTGTGCAGACGGAGCACTCCTGATGCAGAAGAAGAAACGGACTGCATTGGAGGCCACGGTCGATGCGGTGGGGCGAGATCAACAGGATCAGATTCTATATCTGAAAAAAGATGCCGACACGCAGATATGGAGCCTTGAACGGACGGAGAACGAGCCGTATCAGGAGCCGCCCGACCCGGTATTGGATACGGTTTCCCAGCTTGTTTCCTCCGAAAGCAGAGAATGGACAGGCAGCCCGACCGAGCTTGCGGAAGCGGTGAATACAGGCATGGCGGCAAATGCCCTCACCAAATACCTGAACGTTAAATCCGGCAGGCTGCTGGACGAGTACCATGTGAGGTATGAGAACAGGGCCAAACACTCCGGGCGGCAGGTGAAGCTCACCCATATGATAATTGACAATGTTGAGTACGAAGTAATCGACTGAGGACAGCGCGACGGCTGCGACGGTCGCGACGGTGGAAATGATGCCATCAAAGCAATCGTTGCGACCGTCGCGGATAGGAAAGGATAGGAAAATGAAAAGCGTACAAATCCCCTATGATCTGTTCATCGACCTCGCCATGTACCATCTGCGGGGCGAGGATGATTTTGAAGAAGAAATCCGGCAGGGCTTGGAGAAGAAGCTCGACGCCATGCTGAACCGACAGCTCTACTCACAATACAAGACCGCTCCTACCGAAGAACAGCGGGAACAGGCAAGGCAGGAGTATCTTGACCGGCGTGGAGTGCCGCAGAGCTACCGATGGACTACTCCTCCTTGGGAACTGTGACAGGAGCGTGCCACGCTCCTGTTGCTGGCAGACAAGGCAAAGCATTAGCTGACACAGCCCCTCGCATCCCCGTCCCCATCGAAAAACTAGCAGATTTTGAGATGGATGGCGGAGAGGATTTTCAAAATTCTCTCTGCCTGTGGGCGGCAGCGTTGAAGCAAATTCGATTGCTGAAAGGCTGGCGGTCACGCCGTGGATTTTGCAAAGTGGGTACTACTTGCAAGCCACGGCAGAGGCTTCCGCAGAAGCCGCATACCCCGTTCCCCCTCGGAGAGCCCACGATACTTTGCAGCCGCAGGATGAAAGTATCATAGTGGGTTATTACACTTCCGCAGAAGTGTCTCCCCGAAAGCTGCCCCGTCCTGCACAATCTGAAATCAGGAGGTAAACTGCCTATGGCAAGAGGCGACGGTATTCACCGTACCAACGCAAGAAATATGAGGCTGACGGCTGCCAAAATCGGCAACGCGCAGCAGCACAACGAACGGGAAAAGGAATCCTATGTCAATCAGGATATTGTCCCGGAGAGAACGCACCTCAATGTCCATTTCAAGGAACCGACCGCCGGATATGCGGAGATGTTTGAGCAGTTGAAAAAGGACGGGATCATCTCCACCCGTGGATTGAAAGAGGATGCCGTTCTCTACGGCGAGCTGGTCTTTGACGTAAACACCGCCTATTTTCATAATCACGGCGGCTATGACTTCGCAAAACAATTTTACACCGATGCTTACAAATCCGCAATAGAAATCGTCGGCGGCGAGCAGTACATCCTGTCGGCGGTCATGCACGCCGACGAGCGCAACCGCGCCATGTCCGACGCGCTGGGGCAGGACGTGTACCACTATCACCTTCATGTGGTCTACATTCCCGTCGTGGAAAAGCAAATCCTGTGGTCGAAACGCTGCAAGGATAAATCGCTGGTGGGTACGGTCAAGGAAACGATACAGCAGGTCAGCATGAGCAAAAAGTGGGATTCCAAGCCCGCGCTGGACGAGCATGGGAAACCGCTGCTGAACGCAAACGGGAAAACTGTGCTCCGAAAATCCTATTCCGTTCTGCAAGATGATTTCTTCGCCGCCATGCGAAAGGCAGGGTATGACGATGTGGAGCGAGGCGAGCGCGGCAGCTCCGAGGAACACCTGACGGTGACGCAGTTCAAGGTGCAGCAGGAACAGGCGCGGCTGGCAGAATTCACAGAGCAGAACCGTCAGCAGGAAAAACAGGCAGCAACGCTTGGGAGCAAAATTGAAAAAATCCAGAACCAGCGGGTCGATGTGCGGTCTATCGAAAAAATCGTGGCAACGTCCATTCCCTTCTCATCCAAAGTTGCCGTGGAGCGTGAGGACTTTGACCGACTTTCCACTCTGGCAAAGAAGTACGTTACAGCAGAGAAAAAGGAATCCAAACTGCAAAAGGCGTTGGATGCGGCAAACAAACTGATTGCAAAGCTCAAGGCTGAGATTGACAGTTTGAAACAGGAAATTTCTGATTATAAGTCTGTCCACAGCAAGCTCCGTGCGGCAGAATTGGAGCGTGAAAATACGGAG
>OGRN01003921.1_pt1 | contig 10150 bp, 7 predicted proteins | sample 1553401 | NCBI WGS metagenome assembly OGRN01 (sample SAMEA2580096, study PRJEB22360) | human gut metagenome | biome: human gut; feature: human-associated habitat; material: faeces | place: Denmark | collected 2008/2010 | reverse complement strand
GTCCACTCAGAACAGTCCGGTAATGCGGCCGTCCTCGTCCACATCGATCTTTTCCGCGGAGGGCACCTTGGGCAGGCCGGGCATGGTCATGATGTCGCCGGTGAGGGCCACCAGGAAACCGGCGCCGGCAGATACCTTCAGATTCCGGACGGTGACCTGGAAGCCCTTGGGGGCGCCCAGCAGGCCGGCGTCGTCGGAGAAGGAGTACTGGGTCTTGGCCATGCAGATGGGCAGGTTGCCGAAGCCCAGGTCGGTGAGCTGCTTCACCTGCTTCTTGGCATTGGCGGTGAGCACCACGCCGTCTCCGTGGTAGACCTTCTTTACGATGGCGTCCAGCTTCTCCTCGATGGACAGTTCCGTGTCGTAGACGTACTGGAAGTGGTTCTCCTCCTCGCACAGGCGGACCACCTCTTCGGCCAGGGCCTTGCCGCCCTCGCCGCCCTTGGCCCAGACCTCGGAGAGGGCCACGTTGACGCCCAGCTCGTTGCACCTCTGCTCAACGAGGGCCAGCTCGGCGGGGGTGTCCGTCGGGAAGGCGTTGATGGCCACCACCACGGGCAGGCCCCAGACGTCCTTGATGTTGGAGACGTGGCGCAGGAGGTTGGGCATGCCGGCCTCGAGGGCCGTGAGGTTCTCCTCGGTGAGGGCGTCCTTGGCCACGCCGCCGTTGTACTTGAGTGCACGAACGGTGGCAACCAGCACCACGGCCGACGGGGCAAGGCCCGTGGCGCGGCACTTGATGTCAAGGAACTTCTCCGCGCCGAGGTCAGCGCCAAAGCCGGCCTCGGTCACCACGTAGTCGGCGAGCCTCATGGCCGTGGTCGTGGCCTCCACGGAGTTGCAGCCGTGGGCGATGTTGGCGAAGGGGCCACCGTGGACGAAGGCGGGGTTGCCCTCGAGCGTCTGGACCAGGTTGGGCTTGATGGCGTCCTTGAGAAGGGCAGCCATGGCGCCCTGGGCGTGGATGTCGGCCACGGTGACCGGCTGGCGGTCGTAGGTGTAGGCGATGACCATGCGGCCCAGGCGGTCGCGCAGGTCCATGAGGTCTGAGGCCATGCAGAAGGCCGCCATGACCTCGGAGGCCACGGTGATGTCAAAGCCGTCCTCGCGCGGCATGCCGTTGGCGATGCCGCCCAGGCCGTCCACGACGTTCCTGAGCTGGCGGTCGTTCATGTCCACGCAGCGCTTCCAGACGATGCGACGCGGGTCTATGCCGAGACTGTTGCCCTGCTTGATGTGGTTGTCCAGCATGGCGGCGCACAGGTTGTTGGCCGCGCCGATGGCATGGAAGTCGCCGGTGAAGTGGAGGTTGATGTCCTCCATGGGAACCACCTGGGCGTGCCCGCCGCCGGCGGCTCCGCCCTTGACGCCAAAGACGGGGCCGAGCGAGGGCTCGCGCAAGCAGAGAAGGGCGTTCTTGCCCATGCCGCACAGGGCGTCCGCCAGGCCCAAAGACGTGGTGGTCTTGCCCTCGCCGGCGGGCGTGGGGTTGATGGCCGTGACCAGGACGAGCTTGCCCTTCTGGGGCAGGTCCTTGAGGCTGTGGATGTCAACCTTAGCCTTGTGGCGGCCGTAGCACTCGAGCTGCTCCTCCGCGAGGCCGGCCTTGGCGGCCACCTCGGTGATGGGGAGCATCCTTGCTTGCTGGGCGATCTCGATGTCAGAAAGGTACTCGGCCATTCGGTCCTCCTCAAAGACGGCGCCGGGCGGCAGTGCGCTGACCTTCCATTATAGCCCGCCCTCCCCGCAAATTGGGGACGTGTTCGTTTTTGCGCAAAGTGGGGACAGGTTGGGGCGGCAGACGATACAGACGGCTCTCCCGGCCGCGCCACCCCAGGAAGGAAGCCCCCTACAGCAGGCCGCGGCGCTCCTCCACCAGCGGACGGAAGAAGTCAATGGTCGCGGGGTCGGACGGGTCGATGAAGGTGCCGTGGCCCGTGTCCAGGGCCTCGATAGAGGCCACGTCCTCGGCCGCGAGCTCGCAGTCAAAGACGTCGAGGTTCTGGCGCATGCGCTCCTCGTGCGTGGACTTCGCGAGCACCACGATGTCGCGCTGCAGGAGCCAGCGCAGCACCACCTGCGCTGTCGTCTTGCCAAGGCGCTCGGCGATGCCGCAGATGACGGGGCTGTCCAGGACGCCGGCCGCGCCCGCGCCCAGCGGGGCCCAGGCGTGGTGCTGGAGGCCGGCGGCCGCCATGTAGTCGTGGGCGGCGCGCTGCTGGCAGAGCGGGTTTGTCTCAACCTGGTTCACCTGCGGCGCCATGCCGCCAAAGGCCGCGAGGTCGGCCAGACGCACTGGCAGGAAGTTGCTGGTGCCAATGGCGCGGACCTTGCCCTCCTCGTAGAGGCGCACGAGGTCGCGCCAGGCGCCGTAGTAGTCGGCAAAGGCCTGGTGGAGAAGGACGAGGTCCAGATAGTCGGTCTTGAGGCGACGCAGGGAGCGCTCCACGGAGGCGTACGTCTGGCCCTCGCCGTAGCAGCCGATCCAGACCTTGGTGGTGAGGAAGATGTCGGAGCGGTCCACCGGCGAGGCCTGGATTGCGGCTCCGACCTGCTCCTCGTTGAAGTAGCACTGGGCCGTGTCAAGGTGGCGGTAGCCCACCTCGAGGGCCTTTTGAACAACCGGCTGGCACTCCTCGGCCGGCACGCGGTAGACGCCAAAGCCCACCTTCGGCATCCTGACTCCGTTGGAAAGCGTCGCGAACTCCATGCTCATCTCCTCCTCAAATTGGGGACGTGTTCGTTTTTGCGCAAAGTGGGGACAGGTTTGGCGAGACCCGCAAAGTGAGCCCCCGTGTGTATCCTAAGCTGCGGGACATTCAAGTCTGTCCCAGATTTGCGCAAATTCGAACACGTCCCCAATTTGCGGGGCGGCGGGAGGGCGGCATGACGCAGGCGGAGACGACAAAGGACAGGCTGAGGCTCATTCTGGGCGAGGAGGGGCTCGCACGGCTCGACGGGGCCTGCGTCATGGTCATTGGCCTGGGCGGCGTTGGCTCCAACTGCGTGGAGGCGCTCGCCCGCGGCGGCGTGGGCAACCTGGTGCTGCTCGACCGCGACGTGGTGGCGCCCAGCAACGTCAACCGGCAGGCCGTGGCCTACGCCAGCACCATCGGCCGCCCCAAGGCCGACGTGGCCCGCGCCATGGTGCTGGACATCAACCCCGAGGCCCGCGTCACCGCGGTCCAGGCGTTTCTCCCCAAGGACGGCATAGACCAGACGCTGGCGCCCCTCCCCCGCCCAGACTACGTGGTGGACGCCATCGACACCGTGGCCCAGAAGCTGCAGCTGGCGGCCTGGTGCCAGGAGCGCGGCTACCGCGAGATTTCCGCCATGGGCGGCGGTAACAAGCTCGACCCCACCAGGCTCAGGTTCGCCCGCATAGAGGAGACGGTCAACTGCCCGCTCGCGCGCGTCATGCGCAAGGAGTGCAGGCGCCGCGGCATCCACAACCTGCAGGTCCTCTACTCTGATGAGCAGCCCGTCCGCATGGAGAAGATCTCCGACGAGCAGTGGCGCGAGTCCGGCAGTCTCCTGGGCACCATGAGCTACTTTCCCCCCATCATGGGGCAGATGATCGCCAGCCGCGTGATCCGCAACCTCCTGGGCTGGACGTAGGCACTCCGGCGGCGAGAGGGGTGGGTGTTTCTCGCAAAGCTACGGACGCAAAGGGCGCGTCCAAAGAGCTTTGCCGAGAAAACCCACCCCTCTGCGGACGGGGTAACGGCTGCCGCCCAGTCCAGGAGGCCACCGCCACGGCAGGACATGCATGCTGGCAAAGCCTCACAAGAACAACTAGGCACCCTACTTGCGCAGTGGGGGTTGGGCGGCTGAACGCAGGGAGCGCCCCTTGGTTCTTGGCAAAGCTCTTTGGACGCGCCCTTTGCGTCCGTAGCTTTGCGAGAACCAAGGGGCGCTCCCGGAGGTCGGCACCTCGGCTAAGTCCTACTCGAAGTCCGCGATCTGGGACTTGAGCTGGTCGATGGTGGCGGTCAGCTCGGCTGCCTGGGCGCGCTTCTTCTCGATGACCTCGGGCGCCGCCTTGGCGACGAAGCCCTGGTTGCCCAGGGTGCGCTCGACGCTTGCGAGGTCCTTCTCGGCCTTGGCCAGCTCCTTCTTGAGGCGGGCGCCCTCGGCGGCGAGGTCAACCAGGCCGCCGAGGCCCACGAAGATCTCCAGCGTGCCGTCGGCAACGGAGACCGCGCCCTCGGCCTTCTGGACGTCGCCGCAGGCAAGCTCGCTCACGCGGCCGACGCTCTTGATGAAGCCCTCCTGGCCGGCCAGAACGGCGGCCTCGGCCTCTCCGCAGCGCACGGCCACGTCAAGCTCGGCCTTGGGAGAGAGGCGGTAGCGGGCGCGCGTAGAGCGCACGCAGGAGATGACGCGCTTGGCCAGCTCGAAGTCGCCCTCGGCCTTCTCGTCCACGAAGGCGGCGAGCTCGGAGGGCTCGGGCCACTTGGCGACCATCAGGAACTCGGCGTCGTGGGCGTCGAGGCCGGAGGCCGGCAGGGCGTCCCAGACGCTCTCGGTCACAAACGGCATGACCGGGTGCAGCAGGCGCATGGAGACGTCCAGCACGTAGACGAGGTTGCGCTGCACCTGGAGCTTCTCCTCGGGCGTGCCGTCCAGCAGGCGGCCCTTGCAGAGCTCGATGTACCAGTCGCAGACCTCGCCGCGGAAGAAGGACTGGATGTCGCGAGCGTAGTCGCCCAGGTTGTAGGTCTCAAGCTGCTCGGTGGCCTCGGAGACGGCGCGGGCAAGGCGGCTGAGCATCCAGGCGTCCTCGGGGGTCTCCACCCTGGGGGCGCCGGGCACGTAGCCGTCCAGGTTCATCTGGACGAAGCGGCTGGCGTTCCAGATCTTGGTGACAAAGCCGCGGGCCTGGTCGGTGCGGGGGCTGCCCAAAAGCTTCTTGGACTGCTTGTCGATGTCCGCGTCAAACTTGACGTCCTGGTTGTTGGTGATGAGCGTCAGCAGGTTGTAGCGCATGGCGTCCGCGCCGTACATCTTGATGAGCTCCATGGGGTCCACGCCGTTGCCCTTGGACTTGGACATGCGGCTGCCGTCCTTGGCCAGGATGGTGGCGTAGATGAAGACGTCGTGGAATGGCACCTGGTCGGTGAAGTAGAGGGAGCTCATGATCATGCGGGCGACCCACAGGGCAATGATGTCACGGGCCGTGACCAGCACCTTGGTGGGGTGGTGGGCCTCAAGCTCGGCCGTGTCGTCCGGCCAGCCCTGCGTGGCAAAGGTCCACAGCTGGGAGCTGAACCAGGTGTCCAGCACGTTCTCGTCCTGGTGCACGTGGTGGCCGCCGCACTTGGGGCAGACGTCGGTGTCCTCCATGAGGGCGTCAGACCAGCCGCAGTCCTCGCAGTAGAAGACCGGGATGCGGTGGCCCCACCACAGCTGGCGAGAAATGCACCAGTCCTTGAGGTTGTCCATCCAGGTGAGGTAGGTGTCGGTCCAGCGGGCCGGGTGGAACTTGACCTCGCCGCTCTTGACGACCTCGGTCGCGCGCTCCTTGAGCTTGTCCACGGCAACGAACCACTGCTCGGAGAGCCAGGGCTCCAGCGCGGTGTCGCAGCGGTAGCAGTGCATGACGGAGTGGTCCAGCTCCTCGATGTGGTCGAGCAGGCCATGCTCGTCGAACCACTTGACGATGGCCTCGCGACACTCATCGCGGCTCATGCCGCTGAACTCGCCGTAGCCCTCGACGACGACCGCGTGCTCGTCGAAGACGTTGATCTGATCGAGGTCGTGCGCCTGGCCCATGGCGTAGTCGTTGGGGTCGTGGGCGGGCGTGACCTTGACGAAGCCGGTGCCGTAGTTGGCGTCCACGTGCCAGTCGGAGAAGATCGGAATCTCACGGTTGACGATGGGCAGCATGACCTTGGCACCCACGAGCTTGGCCTTCTCGGGGTCAGACGGGCTCACGGCCACGCCGGTGTCGCCCAGCATGGTCTCGGGGCGGGTGGTTGCGACGGTGATGTACTCGACGCCGTCGACGGGCTCCACCAACGGGTAGCGCATGAACCAGAGGTGGCCCTTCTCGTCGCGGTACTCGGCCTCGTCATCGGAGATGGCCGTGGTGCAGTTGGGGCACCAGTTGACGATGCGCTTGCCGCGGTAGATGAGGCCGTCGTGGTACCAGTCGCAGAAGACCTTGCGCACGGCGCGGCTGAACTCGGGGCTCATGGTGAACTTCTCGTCAGAGAAGTCGATGGAGCAGCCCATGCGCTTGATCTGGCTGACGATGGTGCCGCCGTACTCGTGCGTCCAGTCCCAACACGCGTCGATGAACTTCTCGCGCCCAATCTTCAGGCGAGAGACGCCCTCGCTCTTGAGCTTCTTGTCCACCTTGGTCTGCGTGGCGATGCCGGCGTGGTCGGTGCCCAGGATCCAACGGGTGGAGCGGCCGCGCATACGGTTGTAGCGCACGATGGCGTCCTGGATGGAGTCGTCCATGGCGTGGCCCATGTGCAGGATGCCGGTGACGTTGGGTGGCGGGATAACGACGGTGCAGTCGCCCACGCCCTTGCTGCGCTGGTAGCAGCCAGCGTCCATCCACTTCTGTATGAGCTCGGGCTCCCGCTCCTGCGGGTCGTACGTCTTGGGCATCTCTTCCACGTTGGTTCCTCTCGCATGTGGCATAAAGTGCAGGTATAACAATCGGTATAGCAACCTTAGAGGATACCACGGCAGACTGCGGGAAGATGAGGCGAGCATGACTGTTGGCGGCGCAGAAGGCAAGAAGGCCCCGGCCCACCTTGACGCCCACTGCCACCTTGACTGGGAGGCGGACCCTGCCGCCGTGGCCCGCGCATGCGGGCAGAGGGGCGTGGCACTGGCCTGCTGCACGGTGACGCCACAGGCCTTCCTGGCAGCGCGGGGCGCGCTGGCCGCGGCTCCCAACGTGGTCCTCGGCGTGGGCACGCACCCCTGGTGGGTGGCGGACGGCCGCGTGGGCCAGGGGGACGTGGACCTTGCGGCCGAGCTTGCGGCGGAGGCGCCCCTCGTGGGCGAGGTGGGCCTGGACTTCAGCCCGGCACGCTCCAACGCCGCGGACAACGAGGCGCAGGTCAGGGCCCTCACGCGCATTTGTGAGGCCGCCGCGGGCGTCGGGGGCGACCCCGCGGGCCAGAGGGTCATCTCCCTTCACGCCGTGCGCTCCGCAGACGCCTGCCTGGACGTCCTGGAGGCGACGGGTGCCGCCGCCCGCTGCCGCTGCGTCATGCACTGGTTCAGCGGCAGCTCAGACGAGCTCGGCCGCGCCCTGCGCCTGGGCTGCTCCTTCTCCGTGGGCGAGCGCATGCTGGGCACCAGGCGCGGCCGCGAGTACGCCCGCCAGCTCCCCGCGGCCCGCCTGCTGCTGGAGACCGACCTTCCCAACGGAGCCGGCCAGGGCGTGGGGACAGAGGGGCTTCTCGCCTCCCTAGACCGGGCGCTCACGGCGCTGGCGCAGGTCAGGGGCGTTGACAAGGACGAGCTTGCCGCAACGCTTACCGCCAACGCGCGGGCGCTTGCGGACGGCGTTTGCACCCTTGCGGTGTAGGTGAGGGTTTCCTTAGGCGGCCGTGCACGAGCACATGGTAAAGTTTTCTTTGCAACCTGCTGCCTCACACAGAGAAGGGGCCCATGAAGCCACTACGCAAGACGACACCCTGCCGCAGCGCGCTCTCGAGCACCATGCTTGCCAGCTCGTCGCGCGAGCTCGGCCTTCCGCTCGACGACGTCGTCATCGTCTTTGCCTGCAGCGAGAACTTTGTCCCGTACCTCTCCGTTGCGGTGCAGTCCATCGTGGAGAACGCCAGCGCAACCAGGCGCTATGACATCATCGTGCTCACGCGCGACCTCTCCCCCACCAGCATGATCACGCTCACGCGACAGACCAAGTCGGCCAACGTGGGCGTCGGCTTCCTGGACGTGGACGCCGCGCTGGGAGACATCAAGCTCCCCCACCACGGCCACTTCAGGCCCGAGACCTACTTCCGCCTTCTGGCCCCCTCGCTTCTGCCCAACGTCAAGAAGGCCATCTACCTGGACTCTGACCTCATCGTCAACGCGGACATCGCGGAGCTGTTTGACACCGACGTGACCGGCTACCTGCTGGGCGCCACGCGCGACGCCGACACGCTCGGCCAGATGGATGGCTACGACGTCACCGTGGGCCCCTACCTGGAGAACGAGCTCGGCATGACCGACGCCCACGACTACTTCCAGGCGGGCGTGCTCCTGATGAACCTGGCCGAGATCCGCCGCCAGGTGAGCCCGGAGCAGTTCCTTGACCTAGCCACGCAGCGCATGTGGCGCTGGCTTGACCAGGACGTCCTCAACCGCGTGGCCGACGGCGAGTACGTGCGCATCCATATGAAATGGAACTACCTCATGGACTGGCAGCACCTGCGCCGCACGCATATCGTCAAGAACGCCGCCCCCGATGTGCGCCAGGAGTACGAGGAGGCCCGCCAGGACCCCAAGATCGTGCACTTTGCGGGGCCCGACAACCGCCCCTGGCTCTACCCGGACGCGGACGGTGCGGGCCTCTTCTGGCGCTACGCCATGCACTCCCCCTACCTGGAGGAGATCCGCGCCCAGCTTGAGGAGTCGCGCGACTCCGTGGCGGGCCTGGCCAAGCGCCTGCAGGTCATCATGCTCTACAAGGGCATCATGCCGGCCTTCGACAAGACCTGCCCCGGCGGCACCAAGCGCCGCAGCACCATCATCCGCATCTACGACAAGCTCGGCGGCACCCGCCTCTAGCCGAGATGCGCCTCACGCCGTGAACGTCTGCTGCCGCAATTCAGCCGTTCACTGAACGCCTGAATCGAAGCCCCAGGCGTTCACGGCAACCGCCGCCCAAACGCAAAGCGGGGCCGCAGCCATTCCAAGCTGTGGCCCCGCCTCAACTTCTTGCCCAGCCAGCGCTAGTTGGCGTGCTTGGCGTGGCTCTTGGACACGATGGTGGGCTTGGCGCCGCCGCCGACGGACTCCTTGGTCACCACAACGCGGGTGATGTCCAGGTCGCTCGGCAGGTCGAACATGGTGTCCTGCAGCGTGGACTCGCAGATGGCGCGCAGGCCGCGGGCACCGGTGCCGCGGGAGAGCGCCTGGCGAGCGATCTCGCGCAGGGCCTCGTCCTCAAACTCCAGCTCAACGCCCTCGAGCTCGAACATGCGGCGGTACTGCTTGACCAGCGCGTTCTTGGGCTCGGTGAGAATGCGCACCAGGTCGTCCTCGGTGAGCTCCTTGGTGCTCGTGATGACCGGGATGCGGCCGATGAACTCGGGGATCATGCCAAACTTGTGCAGGTCCTGCGGCATGACCTCGGCCATGAGGGCGTCCTCGTTCTCCTCGACCTTCTGGCCGAGCTCGGCGTTGAAGCCGATGCCCTTCTTGCCAATGCGGTCCGCCACGATCTTGTCCAGCCCGACGAAGGCGCCGCCGCAGATGAACAGGATATTGGTGGTGTCGATGCGAATGAGCTCCTGCTGGGGGTGCTTGCGGCCACCCTGGGGCGGGACGCTGGCCACCGGGGCCTGCTGGGGCGGCGTCTGGTACGGGGTGGGCGGATAGCCATTCTGCATGGAATCAGCCTCCTTTGCGAGAGATTTTACTGGGGCTTACAGAAGCTGGCACAGCTTCTGGGAGAAGTCGGAGGGGTCCTCCAAAGAGATGCCCTCAAGGAGCAAAGCCTGGTCGTAGAGGATTTCGGCGTAGAGCTTTAAGCGCTCCTTGTCGGACGGGTACAGCTCCTGCAGCCGCTGGAAGATGGGGTGCTCGCCGGTTATCTCCAGCACGCGCTGGGCCTTGATTTTCTCCTGGGCGGGCATGGCGTTGAGCACCTTTTCCATTTCCAGCGTCACCGGGCCTTCTGCGCGCAGGCAGCATGGATGGCTCTTCAGGCGGCGCGTCAGCTCCACCTTTTTCACCTTGCCGGACAATGCATCACCCAGCGCCGTGAGCAGCGCGCTCTTCTCTTCAGTGAGCTTTTTGATTTCTTCCTTGTCATCTTCGCTGTCCAGCCCCAGATCCGCGTCGGCAATGGACTTGAATTCTTTCTCCTTGTAGTTTGCCAGCATCTTGATACAGAATTCATCAATGTTGTCATCCAGACACAGAACCTCATAGCCCTTGTCGCGCAGCGTCT
>OGRN01003907.1_pt1 | contig 10196 bp, 11 predicted proteins | sample 1553401 | NCBI WGS metagenome assembly OGRN01 (sample SAMEA2580096, study PRJEB22360) | human gut metagenome | biome: human gut; feature: human-associated habitat; material: faeces | place: Denmark | collected 2008/2010 | reverse complement strand
GGTATGATAGGGGTCTCCAAAACCTTTGGCGGGAGTTCGATTCTCTCATCCCCTGTTCCTATGAAAGAGTGGAAAAGCCTTAATTTATAAGGCTTTTCGCTCTTTTTGCGTTATAAAAATAAATTTTAGATATCGACCATAATATAAATCGGCATGCGTTCGAAAGAAGCTGTCGGTGACGTGCTCTGGGTAAATACTTCGGCTTTGCAATCGGATAAAAATAATGTTATAATATTCATAGTGATTTGAGCTGAGGATATGACGAATCTATCGTAAGGAGGACATGGAGGATGAAAGAAAAGATAATACAAGGTGGAATTGTAAATGGAGAGAAGATGCTGGTATGTCCAACTTGGGAAGATGAATTTCAAAAAGCAATTCACAAGACCGGAGGCTGCTTCCGGATTAGCATGGATTATTCGGCTGTAGATGTTTCCTGGTGGAAAGAACTGGAAAAGATTGCCGGAAAGTATGGCTATACATTGGATTCCGAATCGCTGGAAATCATTCAGGAATATGTACAGAAGTATAAAAAGTATGAAAATCATTTCTGGGAATATGGAAAGAAGATTATTACATTCGAACAGTTCAGCAGGATGTTGAGTAAAAAAGCCGGTATACAGCCGAAAGAGGCAAAGGAATATGTTGTTGCAAATCTTCAGAATCTGGAACATAAGGAGATTTTGGAGGCGTTGTTATTTTCACTGCAGCTTATCAAGTCTGAGAAGGGACTGGAAGGAACTCAGTGGACAAAGCCAACCTGCGATTTTATAAAAAAAGAATTTGAAAAGATGATTGTGAACGAGGAATATTAAGACATTAAAAAGTGGGGAGTCGGGAATACTGGTTCTCCACTTGTTTTATATCGCCATGTGTTCGTAAGAAGGAGGAATAATAAAAAGATGGAATTATGGGATATTTACGATGAGAACAAGGAACGTACAGGACGTACAATGAAGCATAATGACTGGAATATGAAGCCGGGGGAATTCCACCTGACGGTTCTTGGAGTATTAATGAGACCGGATGGAAAATATCTGATCACCCGAAGAAGAATGGATAAAGAATGGGCAGCAGGATGGTGGGAAGTGCCTGGAGGCGGTGTACGCGCCGGAGAAGATTCGAAAGATGCAGTGATCCGTGAGATTAAAGAAGAGACGGGAATTGATGTAACGAATGCAGAAGGAGGATATGCATTTTCTTATAAGAGAGTGAATCCGGAAGAGAAAAATAATTATTTTGTGGATATTTATAAATTTGTGCTGGAGTTTGATGAATCAGATGTAAAGACACAGGAAGAGGAAGTGTCTGGCTTTGCGATTGCGGATTTGAATGAGATTAAGAGATATGCTGATGAAGGAATTTTTCTTCATTATGACAGTATCAGACAGGCGTTCGAAGAATAATTATATGGAGAGTAAGGGGCTGACTGTATGAATGATGAGGACCGGATTCTGGAAGACATCAAAGAAATACTGAAAGAACTGGATGAACAGGGGCGTATGAAATATACACAGAGATATATGCAGCACAGTGATATATCCGTGTATAAGCATTGTATCAGTGTAGCGTATACAAGTGTGGAGCTTGCAGAAAGATTTTCCCTAAATGTAAATAGAAAAGAGCTGATCAGAGGTGCGCTCTTGCATGATTATTTTTTGTATGACTGGCATGAAAAAAATGCGGGACACAGATTTCACGGTTTTATCCATGCAGGACGTGCGCTTCAAAATGCAAAAAATGATTTTGAACTGACCAGACGGGAAGAAAACATCATTTCGCGGCATATGTTTCCTCTTAATATCGTTCCACCAATGTGTAAAGAAGCCTGGCTGGTATGTCTGGCAGATAAGATCTGTGCATCGAAAGAGACCATCGTCAGAAGAATTCATATAAGAAGATATAAGAAATAAGTTGACTTACTATATATCCTACTATTATAATAGGGATTGCGCTGTGAAACGGTGCGAAGAGTGAATGATAAGTCAAGAATACGGACAGAAAAAAATATAAAGTATGAGTGGAGGAAAAGCTATGTTAAATCAGTTTTCCAGAACGCAGCTTCTTTTAGGAGCTGATAATATGGACAGACTTTCGAATGCAAAGGTTGCAGTTTTTGGAATCGGCGGTGTTGGTGGATATGTTGTAGAAGCACTTGCAAGAAGCGGTGTCGGTTCGTTTGTATTGGTAGATGATGACAAAGTATGTCTGACGAATATTAACCGTCAGATTATTGCAACAAGGAAGACGGTTGGAAAATATAAAGTAGATGTGATGAAAGAAAGAATCCTTGAGATTAATCCGGACGCAGATGTAGAAGTAAGGAAATGCTTTTATCTTCCTGAGAATGCACATGAATTCCCGTTTGAAGAATACTCTTACGTGGTAGATGCAGTAGATACGGTAACGGCAAAGATTGAGATCATTATGCGTGCAAAAGCCGCAGAAATTCCGGTTATCAGTTGTATGGGAGCCGGTAATAAACTGGATGCATCGGCATTTCAGGTGGCAGATATCTATAAGACAAAGATGTGTCCGCTTGCAAAGGTTATGCGAAGAGAATTAAAGGCACGTGGCGTAAAGAAACTGAAAGTTGTATATTCAGAAGAAAAGCCGGTACGTCCGCTGGAAGATATGAGTATCAGCTGCAGACAGCACTGTGTATGTCCTCCGGGAACGGACAGAAAATGTACCGAAAGAAGAGACATCCCGGGAAGCATTGCATTTGTTCCGTCGGTTGCAGGACTGATTCTTGCAGGGGAAGTGGTAAAGGATCTGACAATTAACCAATATGGACGCGGGGACGAATAAAAACGGATATCTTTTGACATTTTTCGCAAATGCTTTATAATAGAGAAGGTAATGTTCTATTTGTAGATTGAGGAGGTTATCAATATGAAAAAAAATAGAAGAAACAACTCAAGACCGGCAGCAATCGCAACTGCAAAAGACACAACTAAGGCAATCGAGACAAGAGCAGGTGTATTGAAAGAGGCAGAAGACGTGAAGAAAGAAGCAAAGACAAGCTTTTATCTTCAGTATATGGGTAAAGAGATCAGCACAGAAGAGATTACAAAAAAAGTGCATGAAGTATGGACAAAAGAGTATGGTAAGAGTGTGGAAGAAATCAAAACTCTGAATGTATATCTGAAACCAGAAGAAGCTGCAGCTTATTATGTAATAAATGAAGAGACAACAGGCAAAGTTACTATTTAGTGATTTGCCGGATTGACTGTGAACAAAAATAAGAGGAGCGTTTCCGTGTGTATGGAAATGCTCTTCTTATTTTTGTACCACTATATTGCAAAAAAGAACACAAGCAGTCGGTTGAAAAGAAGAATTTAGCCGCAATAACGGGTAATATCTTCTTCAAGATGATCAATCTGTTCCGTGAGATTGTGAAGCTGTTCATCAGAAAGAGATTCCAAAATCGCTTTCATATCTGCAGCAATTTTAGAAGGATTATACGGTACTTCTAATGCGAAATCACTGTAAGCACGGAGCTTTTGAAAATAAGTATTTGTTTCAGGTTCTTCTTTTCCGGCGCGGCACATCTGATACATGGTGACACAATCAGTGGCAGCCTGGTCGGTGCATTCCTTGCAGATCCATTTTCCAAGATAATAATAATTGTTCCCGATCTGATAAAGAAAGCCCGGAAGCTTTAAGATTCGTTCTGATAACATAGTGAAGTCCTCCTTTTCTTATCTATTAGTATCCCGTTGTTTGATACAAAAGTCAAGTGGGATTCTGGTATTAATATCATTATAAAAAGTAGAGCAGATTCTTTGCAAATCACCGGAATGTATCGTATAATAAACAGCAGTATAAAAAATAGTGAAGGAAAGAATGCATGTAAATATATTTAGGATATGTATATATGGAGAGTGTGAATGATATGAGGATTAAGAATGGTTTAATGCTGCTTCTTACAGCTTTTATCTGGGGAACAGCATTTGTAGCACAGAGTGTGGGTATGGATTATCTGGAACCGTTTACATTTAATGGAGTCAGAAGCCTGATTGGAGGAGCGGCACTTTTGCCATGTATCTGGATCTTGCAGAAATTAAATGGAAGATCGAAAGATACAGGCACGAAAAAGGATCTGCTCACGGGCGGATTGGCCTGTGGTGTGTTACTGTTTGCGGCAAGCAGTCTTCAGCAGATCGGTATTAAATATACGACAGCGGGAAAGGCCGGATTTATCACCGCTTTTTATATCGTGATCGTTCCGGTGATGGGAATTTTTCTTCATAAAAAGATAGGCTGGAAGATATGGCTGGCAGTAGTGCTGGCGGTTGCGGGACTTTATTTCCTGTGTATTACAGAGTCGTTTTCTGTTGGCAAAGGAGATATTCTGGTATTTTTATGCGCACTTGTATTTGCGGTACATATCCTGGTAATCGATCATTTTGCACCTAAGGTAGATGGTGTGAAGATGTCGTGTATACAATTCTTTGTCTGCGGAATTTTGTCCGTGCCATTTATGTTTGCATTGGAGGCACCAAAGATAACAGCTGTAATGACTGCATGGATGCCAATTTTATATGCCGGGGTATTATCTTGTGGAGTTGCTTATACACTACAGATACTGGGACAGAAAAATGTAAATCCGGCGGTGGCATCACTGCTTTTAAGTCTGGAGTCGTGTTTTTCTGTACTGGCCGGCTGGATTGTGCTGGGAGAAAGACTGTCAATAAGGGAAATGTCGGGATGTATATTGATGTTTGCTGCAATTATCCTGGCACAGGTTCCTGAAAAGAAAAAGAGATAAAAGGGAGAAAATCAGATGCGTTTTGTAATTCAAAGAGTAACAGAAAGTAGTGTAAAAGTAGATGGTGAAGTGATTGGCAAGATCGGGAAAGGATTCATGGTCCTGATCGGAGTTGCGGATTCGGATACAAAAGACACAGCAGATAAGATGTTAAAGAAGATGTTAGGACTTCGCATTTTTGAAGATGAGAATGGAAAGACGAATCTTTCGCTGGATCAGGTAGGAGGAGAGTTGCTTCTGATTTCTCAGTTTACTCTGTATGCGAACTGTAAGAAGGGAAACCGGCCAAGTTTTATAGAAGCAGGGAAACCGGATATGGCGGAGAAGATGTATGAATATATCATCAGTAGGTGTAAGGAACAAGTAACGGTAGTTGAACGGGGAAAATTTGGCGCAGATATGAAAGTAAGTCTTGTAAATGACGGTCCGTTTACCATTGTACTTGATTCAGAAAAGTTATAATCAAAGGGCAGAAGAATCTTCAGGGACAAAAGTTGTTCCGGAGATTCTTTTTTAGTTATATAACTAATTAAATATTTGTTAAAATGACGGAATGATTATTAAATAAATATAAAAACATTGACATTGCTGGTGAAAATGACTAATATAATCGTTAGACATCTAATTAATTGGGAGAGGAGAAATAATATGCACAAAGAGATGGAATCATCTGTGTTCTTTTCGATATTTCAATTGATGCAGTTCATGAAATATCAGGGAATGAAAAGAATGGAAGAACTGGACATCAAGCCGAGTCAGGCAGGAATATTATTTTCACTGAAATGCTGGGGAGAACAGTCACAGAGACAGCTCGCACAAAGAGTTGGGATTACTCCACCGTCTATGACAGTCGCACTTCGCAAGATGGAAGAAAAAGGTTATGTAAGCCGTAAGACGGATGAGAAGGATCAGAGGATTACAAGGATACAGCTTGCTCCGAAAGGGGAAGAATGTATAGATGGAATACGCCGTGTCCTTACAGAGATGGAAGAAATAATCTATCAGGGGATATCAAGAGAAGAGGTACTTCTGATGAAGCGTCTGCTTGCAGAGATGAAGAATAATCTTCTGGAGTCTAAGGATTTCAAAGGAGTGGATATGCAGACCATTATGGAAAAAACACATCCTTCTATGAAACATATGTAGGAACTGTTTTGATATAAATAGGACAGAAAGGAAAGGCATAAAAGATATGGGAAAATTATTAAAATTTCTGAAACCGTATGCAGGTGCGGTTGTAGCGATTATCTGTATACTTGTCGTGCAGGCATATTGTGACCTGTCATTGCCGACATATACCTCGGATATTGTGAATGTCGGTATCCAGCAGGGTGGTATCGATGAGACCGTACCGGATACGATTTCTAAAAAAGATCTGAACCATTTGTTACTTCTGGTTCCGTCGGATAAGCAGGAGCTTGTAAAGAATGCTTATACGAAATCAACGAAGAAATACGACTATAAGGGAACCGTTATGGAATTAAAATCTTCTGTAAAAGAAGATGATAAAAAGATGGAGAAGCTCTCTGATATCCTCGGAAAGCCGATGCTTCTGGCGGCAGGATTTGACTCCGGCAGTGACATGACACAAAGAATCGAAGACCAGATGCGTACAAATATGAAAAAACAGGTTGAAGCAAAACAGGCTGAGGCCAAGGCGCAGATGTCAGAAGTTCCGGATTTTGACAAGATGGATATCTATGATATGTTGAACTTCATGGGAGCAGAAGGCAGAGACGCGCTGATCAAACAGATGAATAAACAGATGAATTCCATGCAGGATTCAATCATTGAACAGGCAGCCTCCACCTATATCAAAGATGCTTACACACATGTAGGAATCGATACCGATCAGATCGAAACCAGTTATATCTTACACACAGGGGCCAAGATGCTGGCACTTGCATTCCTTGGAATGGCGGCAAGTATTATGGTCGGACTATTAGCATCTCGTGTCGGAGCCGGTGTCGGACGCGGACTTCGTGAGAATGTATTCCGTAAGGTTGTCGGATTTTCCAATGCAGAGTTTGACAAATTCTCTACGGCATCACTGATCACAAGAAGTACGAATGATATCCAGCAGATCCAGCTGTTGATTGTGATGATCCTCCGAATGGTTCTGTATGCACCAATTATGGCAATCGGAGGAATCTGGAAGGTCTTCCACACGAATGTCAGCATGTCATGGATCATCGGACTTGCGGTTGCAATCATTGTAGTCATCGTAGGATTTTTATTCTTTGTAGTTATGCCGAAGTTCAAACTGATCCAGAATCAGGTCGACAGACTGAATCTTGTCAGTCGTGAAATCTTAACAGGACTTTCGGTTATCCGTGCATTCGGCACACAAAAGCATGAGGAAGAGCGGTTTGATGATGCGAACAAAGCACTGACGAAGACAAACCTTTTCGTAAACCGTGCGATGACGTTTATGATGCCGCTTATGATGTTCGTAATGAACAGTATTACGCTGCTGATCGTATGGGTAGGCGGTCACAGTATCAACGACGGTGTAATGCAGGTTGGAGATATGATGGCGTTTATCCAGTATACAATGCAGATCATCATGGCATTCTTAATGATCTGTATGATTTCGGTTATGCTTCCAAGAGCAGCAGTATCTGCAAGCCGTATTGATGAAGTACTGACAAGTGAGACAATGATTCATGATCCGAAGCAGCCGTCACGTATTCCGGAAGAAGGAAAAGGAAAGGTCGTATTCGATCATGTATCCTTCCGTTATCCGGGAGCAGAAGAAGATGTACTGCATGATATTTCCTTTACGGCAGAGCCGGGAAAGACCACGGCATTTATCGGAAGTACCGGATGTGGTAAGTCTACGCTGGTAAACCTGATCCCGAGATTTTATGATGTTACAGATGGTAAGATCACGATCGACGGAAAAGATGTCAGAGATGTATCACAGCATGAACTGCGTGAAAAACTGGGATATGTACCGCAGAAAGCTGTACTGTTCTCCGGTGATATTGCTTCGAATATTTTATATGGCAACCCGGATGGAAGTGAAGCTGAGATGATTGAAGCAGCAACAATCGCACAGGCAACAGAATTCATTGATCAGAAGAAGAAAAAATATAAGAGCCCGATCTCACAGGGAGGAGCCAATGTATCCGGTGGTCAGAAGCAGAGACTTTCGATTGCAAGAGCAATTGCAAAACATCCGGATGTATATATATTCGATGATAGTTTTTCGGCACTGGATTATAAGACAGATGCAACACTCCGTGCAGAGCTGAAGGAGAAGACAGCGGAAAGTACTGTTATGATCGTTGCGCAGAGGATCAGTACGATCCTTCATGCAGATCAGATCATTGTACTGGAAGATGGTCAGATCGTCGGAAAGGGTACACATAAAGAATTACTGAAGAACTGCGAAGCATATTATCAGATTGCTTCTTCACAGTTATCAGAAAAAGAATTAGAAGAAGATCTTAAGGAGGTGGAATCATATGCCAAGAGGTAGAGGACGTGGACCACAGATGTCAAATGAAAAGGCAAAAGATTTTAAAGGCACAATGAAAAAGCTGATGGCATATTTGAGCGCATATAAGATTGGAATATTCTTTGTAATCGTATTTGCTATCGGAAGTACGATATTCAATATTGTAGGACCGAAGATTCTTGGAAAGGCAACGACTGAGATATTTAAAGGACTGGTCAGAAAAGTATCCGGAGGATCCGGAATAGATTTTGACAAGATCGCGCATATCGTACTGACGCTGTTATGCCTGTATCTGACAAGTGCGGTATTCTCCTTTGTACAGGGGTACATTATGACGGGTGTGTCACAGAAGCTGACGTACCGTCTGAGAAAAGAAATCTCTGAGAAGATCAACCGTCTGCCGATGAACTATTTTGATAAGCAGACACATGGTGAAGTATTATCGCGTATTACCAACGATGTAGATACCTTAAGTCAGAGTCTGAACCAGAGTGCGACGCAGGTGATCACATCGACGACAACGATCATCGGTGTATTGATCATGATGCTCAGTATCAGCCCGCTGATGACCGTGGTAGCACTCCTGATCCTTCCGGTTTCAATGGGACTGATCTCAGTGATCGTGAAACGTTCACAGAAATATTTCATGAGTCAGCAGGAATATCTGGGTCATGTAAACGGACAGGTGGAAGAAATCTATGGCGGTCATAATATCATCAAAGCGTTTAATAAAGAAGAGGATGTAATTGCAACATTCAAGCGTGACAATGATATTCTGTATACATCGGCATGGAAATCGCAGTTCCTGTCAGGAATGATGATGCCGATCATGCAGTTCGTCGGAAATCTCGGATATGTCGGTGAGGTTATCCTCGGCGGTTACCTTGCGATGAAAGGTACGATCCAGGTTGGAGATATCCAGTCATTTATTCAGTACGTAAGAAGTTTTACGATGCCGATCCAGCAGGTTGCACAGGTGGCCAATATGTTACAGTCTACAGCGGCAGCTTCCGAGCGTGTGTTTGAATTCCTTGAGGAGAAGGAAGAAGACCAGACGGTAGAGAATCCGGTATGTATCGATAAACTGGAAGGAAGCGTAAGCTTCGACCATGTACATTTCGGATATAATCCGGATCACACAATCATCAATGACTTCAGTGTGGATGTAAAACCAGGACAGAAGGTTGCAATCGTAGGACCGACCGGTGCCGGAAAGACGACGATGATCAAATTATTAATGCGTTTCTATGATGTTGGAAGTGGTTCGATCAAAGTAGATGGACATGATGTCCGCGACTTTAATCGTGATGACTTAAGAAAAATGTTCGGAATGGTATTACAGGATACCTGGCTGTTCAAGGGAAGCATCGAAGATAATATCCGTTATGGACGACTGGATGCAACGCATGAAGAGGTTGTGGAGGCCGCAAAGGCAGCACGTGCACACCGCTTTATAAAGACGCTTCCGGGTGGTTATCAGATGGAGTTAAATGAAGAAGCAAGTAACGTATCACAGGGACAGAAACAGCTCCTGACGATCGCAAGAGCCATGCTGGCAGATCCGAAGATTCTGATTCTTGATGAGGCGACAAGTTCGGTAGATACAAGAACCGAGATCCAGATCCAGAAGGCGATGGATCAGCTGATGAAAGGAAGAACAAGTTTCGTAATTGCACACCGGCTGTCTACGATTCGTGATGCGGATGTGATCCTTGTTATGAAAGACGGGGATATTGTAGAGCAGGGAAATCATTAGCACAAAATGGATTCTATGCAGAACTGTATAATTCACAATTTGAGAGAAGTGCATAAGGATATTTACAGATAGAGAAGTCCATGTTAAAAGAAATAAGGCGCTGCCCGAAGAATATCGGGTGCGCCTTTTGTTGTGTGCATTGACATATGCGGAAGGGGATTCATTTGATGCGCTGCCTTTTGTTATTTTACATATATAGAGGG
>OGRN01003906.1_pt1 | contig 10197 bp, 8 predicted proteins | sample 1553401 | NCBI WGS metagenome assembly OGRN01 (sample SAMEA2580096, study PRJEB22360) | human gut metagenome | biome: human gut; feature: human-associated habitat; material: faeces | place: Denmark | collected 2008/2010 | reverse complement strand
AAAACTGGCAGACAGACCGCAAGCTGAAACCCTGGCGGGAGGTATCCAGCGCAGAGCAGGCGGCGGTCCAGGCCAATGCGGATGCGCTGTATCAAAAGGCACTGCGGGAGAATCCGCAGCTTGCGGCCAGCAACCTCATTTCCCGGATGTGGCAGAAAAAGAAGCTGCAAAAGCAGTATGCCGCCGCATACCGGGCGGCGCATAGCGCCGGGGACGCGGCGGCAGCGGCGCAGACGGCAGCGAAGGGCGCAAAGAAAAGCGCGGACGCGGCGAAGAAGGCCGGAGAGTTTGTTTCCAAGCACAAAAGAGCATTTCTGCTTGTGGGCGGGATCGGCCTGCTGCTAGTCATGCTGCTGGGACTGCTGCAATCCTGTTCCTCCATCTTCGGCGGAGGCGTGTCCAACATTGTCGCGTCCTCCTATCTCTCCGAGGATTCTGACCTGCTGGCGGCAGAGGCCGCCTACTGCGCGATGGAGGATGAATTGCGGGAGTATCTGGACACCTATGAGCAGACCCACGATTATGACGAATACCATTTTGATCTGGACGAGATCAAGCACGATCCCTATGTGCTGTTGTCCATTCTGTCGGCGCTCCATGAGGGTCAGTTTACCATTGACCAGGTACAGGACGATCTTCAAATGCTGTTTGACAAGCAATATATCCTTACCGAGACGGTCACCACGGAGACCCGATATCGCACCGAGACGAGAACAGACAGCGAGGGCAACGAATATGAAGTGGACGTTCCGTACACATATTACATCTGCACCGTGGAACTTGAAAACTTCGATTTGAGCCACGTTCCCGTTTACATCATGGATACTGAAACGCTTTCCATGTACGCCGTGTATATGTCCACGCTGGGGAATCGCTCCGATCTGTTCCCGTCCTCCGGGTATGTGGACAGGTACATCACGAACCCACCGGAGGAATACGAAGTCCCAGCGGAATATCTCTCCGATGAACGCTTTGCGGCGCTTATTACGGAGGCGGAAAAGTATCTGGGATATCCCTACGTCTGGGGCGGCAGCAGCCCCTCCACTTCGTTTGATTGCAGCGGCTTTGTCAGCTATGTTCTGACCAACAGCGGCCTTTGCAATACTGGGCGGCTGGGCGCGCAGGGCCTTTACAACATTTCTATACGGGTATCCGATCCGCAACCGGGCGACCTGGTGTTTTTCGTTGGGACCTATGATACCGCGGGCATCTCCCACGTCGGCTTCTATGTAGGTCTGGACGAAGCGGGCAACCCCATGTTTCTGCATTGCGGCGACCCGATCCAGTACGCAAGGCTCAATACAAGCTACTGGCAGCAGCACTTTTACGCCTACGGCAGACCGCCGTATGATTGATGGAGGTGAGTATATCAATATTGTTTCCTATGGTGGCGGTGCGAACAGCACCGCCCTTCTTGTTGGGCTGCATCAGCACCGTATCCCCGTTGACCTGATCCTTTTTGCGGATACGGGCGGCGAGCATCCCCATACCTACGCCTATCTGGATATCATGGATCGCTGGCTGAAGGATCACGGTATGCCGGAGATCACACGGGTCTATAAGACCACAAGGGACGGTAGGCGGCTGACCTTGGAGGATGAATGTCTGAAAAGCGGCACGCTGCCCTCTATCGCCTACGGCTTCAAGCGGTGTTCTCTGAAACACAAGATCGGACCGCAGGAAAAGTTTTGCAACAACTATCCTCCATGCCGCAAGGTCTGGGTCAGCGGGAAAAAGGTGGTCAAGTTCATCGGCTATGACGCTGGCGAGCACTACCGCAGCGATAAGGTCCTTCTGCGTGATCTGGCAGACCCGAAGTACAGCAAGTGGTATCCCCTGATGGAATGGGGCTGGGACCGGGAGGCGTGTATCCGGGCGATCAAGGCGGCGGGCCTGCCGCAGCCGGGAAAATCCTCCTGCTTTTTCTGCCCCAGTATGCGGGCGGAGGAGATCATCGACCTGCGGGAGCATTACCCGGATTTGTTCCGACGTGCGCTGGCAATGGAGGATAACGCAAGGGCCAATCTGAAAACCGTTCAGGGACTTGGACGCAACTATTCATGGAGAGAACGATTTGGAAAGGAGTTTATTTGACCATGGCAACTACTGAGAAGATCCGTCGTGATATTGAGAAGGTCCGGGAGAAGATCACGGAGCAGCAGAAACGCCTTCGTGCGCTGGAGGCGCAGCTTGCGGAGGAAGAAAATCTGGAGATCGTCCGCATGGTAAAAGCTGTCCACATGGACAACAAGGAGCTGACCGCCTTCCTGCGCGCCTACGCCAGCGGCATGATCTCCCTGCCGGAGGACCTTATGCCAAGCGAAATGGAGGGAAACGAAGATGAAGAATAAGCGTTTCCTGCGCCGCTTCCTTACCCTGCTGGCCGTCATGCTCTGCATGGCGGCCACCTCCACCGTGGCCTTCGCCGGCGGCGGGGATGGCGAACCCTACTACACGGAAACGGCCGGGACAGAGGCCGCTCCCACGTGGGATGCCGAGTCCCCGGAGGTCACTGTGACCGATGATGAAGATACTGCTGGCAACAATGATACGCAGGCCGACGGTGATGCCCTGGACCAGCTTGCCGAGCTGCTGGGCGGTCTGGGGACTGTCACGGTCACCGAGGAGGGTATCCAGTTCACCCCTGACGCGGAGGGATTGGAGACCCAGCAGATCGGGACTGTGACCACCTGCGGGGGAAACCTGAATGTCCGCACCGGCGCGGGACTGGAAAACGACGCATTTACCCAGCTTCCCAACGGGGCGCAGGTGGAGGTCATCGGCACCGAGGGCGAATGGGTCAAAGTGCTTCTGCCGGAGCGTGAGGGCTATGTCCATTCCGATTACCTGACCATCACGGACACGGGCGCCTTCTCCCTCTCCCTGGATGGGGCGGAGCTTTCCTCGCTCCTGGAGCTGTTCACTTCCGGCCTGTCGGATGGGACAGGCGCTGCCCTGACCCCGGACGGGAACCTCTCCCTTGTGGATGACATCGGCGGGACCGCCTCCGGCAAGCAGTTCATCACGGCGGAGACAAAAAGCGGGAATGTTTTTTATCTCATCATCGACCGGGATGATGAAGGGGCGCAGACCGTTCACTTCCTCAACCAGGTGGATGAAGCTGACCTTATGGCCTTAATCGAGGATGGGGAGACCCAGGAGGAGGAACCCGCGGTCTGCACCTGTGCCGAGAAGTGCCAGGCCGGGGCGGTGAACACTTCCTGCCCGGTCTGCTCTGTCAACATGAGCGAGTGCGCCGGCGTGGAGCCGGAGGCTGAACCCGAACCGGAGCCGGAGGAGGAGTCCGGCGGTGGCGGCGCCCTGGCGCTGGTCCTGGTGCTGTTGGTGCTGGGCGGCGGCGGAGCCTTCGCCTACATCAAGTTCATCCGTCCCAAGCAGGCGTCCAAGGTCAGCGCAGACCCGGACGACTATGATTTTGAGGACGAGGAGGACTACATCAACGAGGACGAACCGGAACAGGAAGAAGAAACGGAGGAAACGAAATGAAGCTGGTGATCTGCGAGAAACCGAGTGTTGCAAAATCCATCGCGTCGGCCCTGGGTGTCACATCCAGGGCCGGCGGCTGTTTTGAGGGGAATGGGTTCATCGTTTCCTGGTGCGTGGGCCATCTGGTGTCCCCGATGGACGCAGCCGGGTACGACCTTGGTTATAAGAAATGGAAGTATGATGACCTTCCCATCCTGCCGGAACCCTTCCGCTATGTGCTGGTGAAGGGCAAGGAGGACGCCTTCCAGAACTTGAAGCACCTCATGGAGCGAGACGACGTCACCGAACTGGTCAACGCCTGCGACGCCGGGCGGGAGGGCGAGCTCATCTTCCGGCTGGTCTATGAGATGGCGGGATGCCAGAAGCCCTTCTCCCGTCTGTGGATCTCTTCCATGGAGGACGCGGCGATCCGGGAGGGCTTCCAGGACCTGCGCCCCGGCGCGGAGTATGACCCGCTGTACCAGTCCGCCCTCTGCCGCCAGAAAGCAGACTGGCTCATTGGGATCAACGCCACAAGACTTTTTTCTGTCCTCTACCACCGCACCCTGAATGTGGGGCGGGTGCAGACCCCCACCCTTGCCATGCTGGTGGACCGGGACAGCAAAATCACAATGTTCCGCAAAGAGAAATACCATCATGTGCGCCTGACCCTGGGCGGGGCCGAGGCGGTGTCGGAGAAGATCGCCGCCCCGGAGGAGGCGGAGGCCCTGAGGGCGGCCTGTGCCGGCGCGGAGGCAGTCTGCGCTTCCGTCACCCGTGAACAGAAGAAAGAGGCACCGCCCAGGCTCTACGACCTGACCACCCTCCAGCGGGAGGCCAACCGCATCTTCGGCTACACGGCGAAACAGACGCTGGACTACGCACAATCCCTCTATGAGAAAAAGCTGCTGACCTATCCCCGGACGGACAGCCGGTTTTTGACCGCCGACATGGCGGAGACCGCTTCGGTGGTCCTCCACCTGGCGGCCAAGGTACCGCCCTTTGACGGGTGCGGGGAGTTCTTCCCGGATGTGTCCCTTCTGGTGAACGATAGGAAGGTATCCGACCACCACGCCATTCTCCCCACGCTGGAGCTGGAGAAGGCGGACCTGTCCGAACTGCCCGTGGGTGAGCGCAATATCCTTCTGCTGGTGTGCCGGGAGCTGCTGTGCGCGGTTGCGGAGCCCTATGTGTACGAGGCGGTGACGGCGACCTTTACCTGCGGCGGGCAGACCTTCACCGCCAAGGGGCGGCGCATCCTCTCCGAGGGCTGGCGTGAGATCGACCACATTTTCCGCGCTTCCCTGAAGGAGCAGCCGGAGGGCGAGGCGGAACCCGCCGCTCTGCCGGACTTCACCGAGGGTCAACTTTTTGACCAGGTGGAGGCCGCTGTCACCGAACACTTCACCGCCCCGCCCAAGGCGTACACGGAGGACACCCTCCTGGCGGCGATGGAGACTGCCGGGAAAGAGGAGATGCCGGAGGACGCCGAGCGCAAGGGCCTGGGCACCCCGGCCACCAGGGCGGCGATCCTGGAGAAGCTGGTGGCGGCCGGGTTTGTGGAGCGCAAAGGGAAAAGTCTCATCCCTACCAAGGCGGGGATCAACCTGGTCACCGTCCTGCCGGATACTTTGACCTCTCCCATGCTCACGGCGGAGTGGGAGCAGAAGCTGACCGCCATCGCCAGGGGTGAGGGCGATCCCGCCGCTTTCATGGCGGGGATCTCTGACATGGCGCGGGAACTGGTGAAAACCTGTTCCCACATCTCCGAGGAGGGCCAGAAGCTGTTCGCCCCGGAGCGGGAGGCCGTGGGCCTCTGTCCCCGCTGCGGCAAGCCGGTCTATGAGGGCAGGAAGAATTTTTACTGCTCCGACCGCGCCTGCCGCTTTGTCCTTTGGAAGGACGACCGCTTCTGGACCTCCCGCAAGAAGGAGCTGACAAAAAAGATGGCCGGCGACCTTTTGAAGAAGGGCCGCACCTCCGTCAAGGGGATGTGGTCTGAAAAGAAGGGCGCCGCCTATGACGCGGTGGTGGTGCTGGACGATACCGGCGAGAAGTATGTCCGCTTCAAATTGGAGTTCCCCAAACGGAAGGAGGGCGTGAATGGCAGATAAAGCAATCCCGGATATTTCCCTGGGCGGCGCTGAACAGAACATGAGCCGGGAGGAGCTGGCGGCGGTAGCGAAAGCCGTTGCCGCCCTATCCCAGGAGGACCGGGACCTTCTGGCTGCTGTCCAGGAGTCCCCCTATCGGCTGACCACGGCGGAGCAGTTCCTGGAATTTGAGAAAAATGTGGACTGCTTCGTGCTGGAGCCCCATGTTCGGACCCTGGAGGACCTGGGCTGGGAGTACCTGGAGGAGAAACTGACCATCGGCCTGACGGACGACCTCCGGGCCGCCATTGACCCCGCCCCCTTCGGCCGGCGCGCCCTGGAGGAGGACCGGGGGTGCTTCACCAGCCGGGGGTATCTGTTCCCCACGGATGACCCATGGCAGCACGACCGCCCCCAGGCGAAGCAGGCGGACCGCAAGCCCTCCATCAGGGAGCGGCTGGAACAGAGCAAACAGGAGTGCAGGAACAAAAATAAGGCCCAGGCGCCCCGCAAGGGGAAGTCTGAGCCGGAGCTGTAAGGAGGTGCGTATATGCCCCATTATGAATATGACAAGGATTATCCCTTTGCCGCCTTCATCACCAACCTGGGCAAGTACAACGAGGGCGACCTGGTGGGCGAATGGGTGAAGTTCCCCACCACGCCAGAGGAGATGCAGAAGGTGTTTGAACGGATCGGCATTGGGCAGAAGGATGACTTCGGCCAGCCCTATGAGGAGTGGTTCATCACTGACTATGACTGCTATGTGGACGGCCTCTACGACAAGCTGGGCGAGTATGAGAACCTGGACGAGCTCAACTACCTGGCCTCCAAACTGGACGAGATGAGCCAGGGCGAGTACGAACAGTTCCAGGCGGCGATGGAGATCGGCGACCATTCGGGCAGCTTGCAGGAGATCATCAACCTGACCGAGAACCTGGACTGCTACGACATTTACCCCGACATCCACGACCACGACGACCTGGGCCGGTATTACATCGAGGAGCTGGACGCCATGCAGGTGCCGGAGCACCTGCGGAACTACATCGACTATGAGGCCTACGGCCGGGACGTCGCCCTGGAGGAGGGCGGCGAGTTCACCGACCTGGGGTATGTGCGGGACACCGGGAGCAGCTTCCATGAGTATTACGATGGGGAGCATGGCAGCATCCCGGAGGAATACCGGGTGATGACCTTCCAGGACGCGGAGGAGCTGACCGAGGAAGAAAAATCCGAATGGGCGATGGACATCGCCTACGATATGGACGAGTTCTTCCGCCAGCACGACCCGCAGTATGCCGCCGAGCACCCGGAGGAGCACGCGGCCAAGGAGGAGATCTACGAAAATCTGATGGCCGGCCGCATTTCCGCCCTGGATGAGAAGCTGGCCGCCCTGGGGCAGACCCAGGAGGACTATCTCCCTTCGGAGATTGAGAAATTCAAAGACGCCACCGGCTATGAGGAATTTCTTGACTTTGATCCGGCTGTAATCAAAGCGGCATTGGAGGACCCGGACAAGTCCCATGTGGACGAGATGCTGGCCTTTGCGGAGCAGGCGGGCCGGGAGTATGAGGCGGAGCTGGCCGGACAGACCCCGGCGCCCTCCCCGGATGACCGGGAGACCGGCGAAACGGTGCGGACTCCCAGGGGCACCTTCTATGTGACGGATATGAGCCGGGAGCAGATGGAGGCGGCCGGGTACGGCCTGCACCATCAGTCTGACGATGGGAAGTATCTCGTCATGGGCAACGGTTCCCGCTCCTTCGCTATCCGAAACGAGGAGGCCCAGGAGCACGCCGCCCCGGAGAAAATGACCGTCCTGGTGGTGGAGCCCATGAAGGAACCCTATGTGAAGGAGATCGCCCCCGGTCTCCATTCGTTACAGGCAGAAGTGGGCGGCGATATTGCCGCCACTTATCCCTTCTCCGACCCGGTGGGGCTGGTCTGCAACGATGAGGGCAAGCTCATCGGCCTGGAGCTGAACCGGGGCCTGCGGGATGAGCATGGGGAGATTTACGATATTATGGCCGGCACCTTCCTGGTGGTGGGGTTGAGTGAGGACAGTTTCACCTCCCTGACCCCGGAGCAGGTGCAGAAATACACGGAACACTTCAAGCAGCCGGAGCAGTTCATCAGTCTGAACGGGCAGATCGTCGCCCTGCCGGTGGAGCCGGAGAACCCGCTCCGCACCGCAGAGATGACCCTGGAGGATGACTACGGGATGATTGACGGGGTGCTGAACAACGGCCGCAGGGGTGAGGAGCTGGAGAAGGCCCAGGGTGAGGTGCGCAGGACCACGCCGGAGAAGAAGCCCTCCATCCGGGAACGACTGGCGGAGGCGAAAAAGGAGTGCAGCGAGCGCAAGCCCCCGGACAAGGCCCACCAGAAGAAGCCCCCGGAGCACGACCTATGAGCCGGAGCAAGAAGTGGCGGCTGGAATGGGCCTTCTTCCTGGGGGAGAACGGCCGCCGCAGGTACAACAAGATTTGCAAGGGCTGTGTCCATCCCTGCAAGCAGAGCTTCCGGGCGGTTCTTATCTCCTGCCCTCATTACCAGTCCGCACGCTCAAAAAAGTGCGGGAATAGGGGTTGAAAACGGGCTGAAAAATCGCCTGTGGCGGCTTTTCCGGGAGCCGCCCTTATGATTTCCCATGTAGTCCTCACCCTTCGATTTAAGGGGTGCAAAGAGACTGTTTTGAACACTTTTCCATAACAAAGCGGGAGCGCCGCCTTCGGTTTAGGCCGAGGGTGACGCTCCCGCTTCTTTTTTTGTTCTCTTTTTTCTCTTTCAATCAGGATCGGACGGGAAGGATATTCGCCGTAGTAGGCGCTGTGGGAATGTGCGTAAACGGTCATGCTTGCGGAACTGTGGGAAACGATGTTTGCGGGCTGTGGGAAAGCCAGCGGCTTTTCCATCGGGCCGTGAATGCGTTTTCCATCGGCAAAGCGGCCGTTTTCCATAGTTCCATAGCGCGGGTCTAATCCTCGGTGACGATACACGCACAGCCCGCCGTCAGCAGGCGGTACAGCGTCAGCGGCACATACCACGCCGCCACCAGCAGCCGCCAGGCCAGCACGAAGCCGCCGATGAAGCCGGCCAGGATGAAGTTCAGAGCAAACAGGGCGATCCCCGTTCCCAGGGAGCCGCCGCCCGGTATGATCCAGAGCCGCAGCCGCCAGATCCCAAACGGCAGCCCGCAGAGGATCCAGAGCCAGAGATAGTCCAGCTCCCCGTTCTTTACGCAGGCGGAGCGGAAGATGCAGTACAGCAGCGCGGCCGATGCAACCGGCAGGATGGTCTTGCGGAAAAAGTCCTTTAAGGCCTCGCCTCTTGTCATGGGGTTCGCCTCCTTCAAAATCGTTTGTATCTTCATTATATCTGACGTTTCGGCAAAAGCCCAGGGGAAAACGCAGATCGCGGCAAAAAGTTTGTCCCAGGGGGTCATTCCAGCTCCATATCCTTCTGCCGTGCCGGCGTCTGCCGGGGTGGGGACAGGAACTCCTCCACGTTCCGGCGCACGGCGGCGTAGTCCTGCTCCTCCCGCCGCGCCTTCTGACGTTCGGCGGTCAGCGCCGCCCTCCGGGCGGTGAGCGCGTCCATTTCCGCCTGCATCCGCGCCGCGGACGGCAGGGGTACGGCGCCCAGACGCTTGCACTCCCTGGCGGCGGCCTCAAAGAGAATGATCTCCCGCTCATAGCCCCGCAGGAATTTCTCCTTGTCCTTCGATGCCTGATAGCGGTCATAGACGGGCTTGAGCTGACGGTAGGCGGCGACGTGCTTCATCTTCAAGGCCAGCTCGTCGATTTTAGCCCCGGTATCCCGAAGGTCCGCTTTCAGCCGGGCAGCGGAGGCGGATGCCACCTCGCACCGATCCAACAATTCTTCATAACTGCCGATACCATGCTCCGTCAAAAAGTTGGAGGTATCCGCGATCCGTTTCAGATTTTCGATGGTCGCCCAGCGGCGATAGCCTGCACTCTGCTGCGCCTTGATGTTGTTCTGGATATCAATGAGCAGACTGATCTTTCCATTCTGCTGTTTCGGTTGGCGGGAAGGTCTGGCGCGTCCGGCAATCCGGGCGGCAAGGGCTTCTTCGGTGTAGTCCATCCCCAAGGTTTTCAGACGGGTAAACCGTTCCTGATCCGGCGCTCTGGCGGAGATATATTTGCCACGCTTGATCTCATAGCCTTCTCTCTGCAGGCGGCGAAGCAGTTCTTCCAGGTTGGAACAGGCTGGCAGGAGCCGGTCAATAGCAGCTTTCAGCTTCGCCTTATAACTGGTGCCGTTTTGCGTGGTCTGATGTTCAATATAGCTTTTGCCCTTGTCCTGTCCGGGGATGATGACGGACAGACCGTGTTCTTTGCAAAGCCTGTCCGAAGTGCGGCGGATGAAGTGATAGCTCCGCTTATTGGAGTGATAGTGCTTGTGATCCTGAAAGCTGACCGCATTGAAAATCAAGTGGTTATGAACATGATCTTTGTCTATGTGGGTGGTAAGTACAAATTCATACTTGCCGCCCAAGATTTCTTTTGCAAGTTCCATGCCTATTTCATGGGCCTGTTCCGGCGTAACCTCCCCAGGCTGAAAGGCTTGGATCAGGTGACGGCCCAGGTTCGTTCCC
>OGRN01003895.1_pt1 | contig 10211 bp, 8 predicted proteins | sample 1553401 | NCBI WGS metagenome assembly OGRN01 (sample SAMEA2580096, study PRJEB22360) | human gut metagenome | biome: human gut; feature: human-associated habitat; material: faeces | place: Denmark | collected 2008/2010 | reverse complement strand
AAGGTCACCACCGGGGGGCGTTCCCTGGAGGAGTACCTGAAAGGCTGCAATCAGGCCGGACAGGGCCTCGAAGCGTACCTTGGCGAGCATTCTGACGGTCTGCGCTTCCATCGTTACGCGGATGGCACGAAATGTTCTTCGAAGCGGTTGCGTGACGGCGGTTTGGAGATGCTGCTGGACGGGCGCGACCCGGACAGCGGGGAGCTGTTGAAGTCGTTTCGTGCTGGGAACGTGCGCGCCTATGAGATCCCTTTGAACGACAGCAAGGATCTGGACGTGGCGTCGGTCGTGTACGGGGACGTGCGCGAGGCCCGCATGAAGGCCCAGGCGCGTGGCGAGGAGGCGGTCAGGAGGTTCCTGGCCGAACGGCTGACGGTGCGTCTGCGCTGCGGGGACGGCAGGCGGCGGTGGGTGCGGCCGGACGAGGTGATGTTCGTGTCCGCGACCCATTTCACCAGCCGTGCCGGCGACCCTGAGCTGCACCGCCACCTGGAGCTGATCAACCGGGTGCGGGTCGGCGATGAATGGTACAGCATCGACAGCAGCCGACTGTTCGGCATGTACGAGAACATCCGTTCCGTGTACGAGACCACGGTGTACGGGGACGCCGGCCTGTGCGACGCGATGGCCGCGCACGGCATGACGCTGGACATGCAGGGGCGTGTGCCGGAGCTCGGGAACGCTTCGGACGTGTTCAGCAAACGCCGGGACGCGATCAATGCGCGTATGGCCGAGCTGGTGGACGAGTGGAGGGCCGCGCATGCGGACGGCATGCGCCGGGTGCGTGATCCGGGGACCGGCGATGTCGTGGGCATGGTCGGCTACGGGACGGTGGCGGAGCCCGACGAGCGGACCCTGATGCGTCTGCGCCTCCAGGCATGGGCCGACACGAGGCAGGCCAAGGGGCGGTGGAACACGCGCGTGGACTACGGGGCGTGGAACGAGGAGCTGCGCGCCGCTGGCTACGACATCCCCGCCATGCTCGACGGCGCGGCGGCGGATCCGCGGCCACGGGCCGTCGGGTTCGGTGCCGACGCGGTGCGGCGGTGCGCCGTGGCGGCCATCGCCGCGTTGCGGGAGACGAACAGCGCGTGGAGCCTGGAACAGCTGGAGGTCGCCGCCTACGACCAGGTGCGCCTGACCGGGGCGACGGGAACGCGCGACGAGCTGAAAGCCCTGGCCGAGGGGATACGCGACCGGGCCCGGGAACTGTGCGTCATGCTGAGCGAGGACCCGCGGGCGAGGGCCGGTTGGGTGAAGTCGCTGACGTGCCGGGCCGTGGTCGAGTGCGAGGACGAGCTCAAGGGCCGTCTGGCCGCCCGCGGCGTCGAGGAGACCGCGAACCCGCGTCTGGACGATCTCGCGGAACGGTACACGCTGGACGCCGGACAACGCGAGGCCGTCGAAACGATCTGCAAGGGCGATCCCCTCGCCGTGGTCGAGGGCGCGGCCGGCGCGGGCAAGACCCACATGCTCAACGCGGTCAACGACTATTGCCGGGAGAACGGCAAACGGCTGGTCATCGCCACGCCGACCCAGAAGGCGGCGCTGGTCGCGGGCGAGGAGGTCGGCACCGGGACGGGGACCCTGATGCGTCTGCTGGAGGCATACGGCTGGCGGAACGACGAGACCGATCCCGAACACCCCTGGTATCGCGTGGCCGAGGGGCAGTCCGACCATCGCGGCAACACCTACCGGGGCGTGCCCGACGAGTACCGGCTGGACCGTGACACGTTCCTGGTCGTGGACGAGGCCGGCATGATGGACCAGGACCAGGCGCTTGCGCTGCTGCGCGTGGCCGACGAGACCGGGGCGAGACTGACGCTGGTGGGCGACACCATGCAACTGAATGCCGTGGGCCGCGGCGGCGTCATGCAACTGGCCGAACGGTACACGGGCAACGTGGTGGCCATGCGCGACGTGCACCGGTTCAAGGACCCCGACTACGCGGCCTACACCATCCGTCTGCGCGAACGGACGCCCGCCAACGCCGAACGGTTGGCCGGCGAACTGTTCGATCGCGGCATGGTCCGGCATTGGGACAGCGACGAGGCGACCGTGAACGCGATAGCCGCCGCGTGGATGGAGCACCCGGACACCACGATCAGCACCGTCACGAACCGGCAGGCCGCCGAGGTCAACCGGGCGATCCAACGGTTGAGGCTCGACGCCGGCCAGTTGGGCGACGAGCGTTGCGCCTCCATGATCGACGGCCAGGAGATCCATGTGGGCGACATCGTCATGACCCGCAGGAACGACAACCATATAGGCGTGGCGAACCGGCAGACGTTCGCCGTGCTCGGGATCGACGAACGGTCGGGGATGCTCGTCGGGGACGGGAAACGCACCTACAGGCTCCCCGCCGAATACGTGGCCGAGGCCGTGCAGCTAGGATACGCGAGCACCACCTACGGCGCCCAGGGCGTCACGAGCGGGCACGCGATCTTCTACGCCGCCGAGGGCGCGTCCGGTGCCGACGCCTATGTGGCCCTGACCCGCGGTAAGACCGGCAACCAGGTGTTCATGACCGCGGGCGGCGACGAGGACGCCCTCGACACCCTGACCCGCATCATCGCCAGGGACAAGGGAGACAAGGGGCTCGAAGCCGCCGAGAACAATCTCCGCGAGCAGATCGAGCAGATGGCCGAACCCGTCGACGCCGGCCTGAACGCCGAGGAGTCGTCCGAACTGCGTGACCTCGACCGATGGCTGCAAGAACGGAAGACCGGCCTTCTGCAGGGCGCCGATCGAAGGGTATGGGCTTCGGAGCCGTTGCCGGAGCTCCATGCGGAGATTGAACGGGAGCAGCGTCGCGCCGGCGAACTGTCCGAACGCATCCGCGACATGCGGGATCAGTACGATACGGCGCGGAGCCGGGCCGAACACGTCGCGGACGATTACCGGGACCGCCTGCGCGAACTATCCGACAAATGCGGCGCGGCGCTTGACGCCGAGACCGCAAGGCTTGAACGGGACATGGCGGACGACTGGCGGGACGTGCACCGGCTGCTGGAACGTCATCACGAGGACGAGACCGAAAGGCTCCGCCTGACCGACCGGAACGAACCGGGATACAGGAGCTTCGTGATGGGCCGACGCCGACTGGCCGGAGAGGCCACCGAACGCGCGAACCAGTCGCTGATGCGATACCAGGCCGCACGGGCGGAGTTCGAGGACCGGTGGCACATCGGCTACGGCGAATACCGGAGCAATCATGAGCTCCGCATCGCCTCAGCCCGGGCCAAGGCGGAGGAGACGCCGGCCGTGACCGATCTGCGCGATCGGATGCGTGACCTCGAACACGAGCGGGAACGTGATCCGGAGATCAGTGCGCCGGAGCGTCTGCGCGCCCGTGTCCAAGAGCTCGGCAACGAATACGAGGAGGTCCTACGGACCAACGCGGACCGCCGGAGCATGGCGGACATACGGCAGGCGGAGACCCTGGGCGACCGGGCGCGCCTGGCCGCGTTGCGCGACATGCGCAGACCCGACGCGATCGATGAGTACAACTCCGTCCTCGGCCGGCTCGAAGAGGGTTGGGGCCGCGGGTTCTGGAACGAGCTGACCGGATTCCGGGAGGAACATCCGAACTGGGGCGGATGGGCCATGCCGGTGCTGCGGAACGACCAGTTCAACTACAACGGCGAATTCGAACCGTACTTCAAGGAACCGGAGGACATACGATACCGCGACGACGCCGTGCTCGGCACCCTGGTCGAGACCGCCGCCTACCAACGCCTGGACCGGGACCAGCTCCGCACCATGACCCCACGCCAGATCGACCAGGCGACCCGGAAGCTCAGGAAGAGCCTCGAAGTGCGCGAACACGACAGAACCGCCATCGACCAGGCATGGCAGGACGCCCCGCGCGGCGAGCAGATCACGAACGACCTGGCCGAACTCGAACGGGCCCTCGGCCACCGACCCGGATGGGTCGACTACACCGCCATGCTCCGCGAACGCGAGACCGAATACCTGCTCGGCTACGACTCCCACCCCTCGATCTCGTATGATGCAGACCCCTTCCAAGCGACGCCGACATGGTCGGCGGGCGCGGGCCACGGCGCAGGCTACGGGGCCCGCATCTGACCCTGGGGCGAAGACCATCGGCCATGCTACAATAAATAAATAAAAATAAATATTTAAATATTCCGGGAGGCAGGATGATCATCGGCGTGACCAACATCAAGGGCGGGGTCGGCAAGACCACCAGCTCGCTGGCGATAGCCACCGCGGCCCAAAGATCCGGACTGAGCGTGACGGTCGTGGACACCGACCCGCAAGGCAGCGCCACATTGTGGGCACAGGCCGCCGAGGACGCGGACGACCCGCTCCCCTTCCCCGTCGTGTCGAAGAACCAGGCCGAGATACGGCGCATGCGCGAACGCCGCCCGGACCGCGACGGCGAACTGATCGTCATCGACACCCCGCCGAACGGCGCCGTCGTGGACGAGGCCATCAAGACCGCCGACTTCGTGGTCATCCCCACCCTGTCCTCGCCCATCGACCTGCAGCAGACCATGCTCACCGCCGCCCAATGCCAGGACGCCGGCAAGGACTACGCCGTGCTCATCGTCATGGCCCGCAAGGGCACCAACGCCCTGCGCGCGTTCAGGACCGCCGTCGAGGAATACGGGGCCGGCATCTTCGACACGGAGATCCCGCTGCGTGAGGACTTCAAGGCCGATTTCGGCCACACATTCAGAAGCAACCTCAACGGATACGAGGACGTGTGGAACGAACTGAGAGGGGAACTGCGATGAAGAAGGCCTCGGGACGACTCACCATGAGCATGCAGCCACGCCGAGAACTCGAAGGAAAACCCGTGACCAAGCTCATGGACGTGCAGGACAACACCGGCCGCGGCGACGGCGAAACCGTCCGCAAGGTCATGACCACGTTCCAGATGGACGCGGACCTCAAAGCCGAACTCAAACGATACTGCGCGGACAACGGCATGAAAATGGGCGAGACCATCAACCAAGCCATAGCGAGAATGCTGCACGAATAGCCGCAGAATCCTAGAACAGACATCGACGTCCCGGACAGGCGCGTGCCCGAACGCGGGCAACGCAAAGGGCCGGTGCCCGAAGACACCGGCCCAACGCTTACTGAAAGGGGGTGGAATCAGGGCCACCCACCGGTCTCGGCCATCCTCCCGAAGAAGTCGTTGCGCACCGCCTTGGAATGGGAGGAAGTTTGCAGTGCCTCGAACCGGCACTTCCATGTTAGCCGATACCATCGTTCATGTCGAGAAGGTCTTGTTGCAGGGACCAGAACGACCGTCCGGCAACCGCCGGACGACGCTGCCGCGCGGCGGCCTCGTGGTCTGGCTGATGGCGGTCATCGTCATCAGCCTCGCTCCCGCGATGCATCCCATCGCGGCCGACATCGCGGTGCTGTCACTCACGGCATACGCGATCAGCGCACACAGCCGCCAATAACGGCACCACGGCCCGTCCGAGCTTCCACGCCCGGACGGGCTTTCAGCTAAGAATATTTTCAGTAGTCAATCGCATCCCGCCATGTGTCATACTGGCATGTGGCCGATGTTTCGGGGCCGGTGACTCGTCGTTCGTCAATCGTGTGGCCACTGAATATGATTTCGCAGGAGACGTTGTCTTCCACTCCGCCGGAATCACGTTCAACCGTGAAGGTGAGCGGCCTGTCGTTCTCAAGCCAATCGTCCGGAGCGACTTTCAACCAGTCCCCTTTGATTCGGGTTTCGAGAACCGTCTCGCTCTGCGACTCAATCCTGACGGTCCCCGACTCCGCATAGGCGCGAAATTCGAGATGAGCGCCGGCATCGTCGCTTTGAACCGGTGCTCCGGTACAACCCGACATGAGCGCAAATACCGCCAGACACAGGCCGGAAAACAATGGTTGTCTCTTCCTCATCGATCGTTCCGCCGGTTCGGACCGCGCCACAGAATCCTGCACATAAGGGCGAGAACTGCTGTCACGACAATGAACACAGCCATCAACATGAATATGTTCATGGAAGAATCCGTGCCCATTGCGGTGTCGGAAGACACGACGCCGATAGATCCGCCGCCGGCTGAATCGTCAAACCCAGATGGCGCGTTCTTACGGATCGCGATGTCTCCCTGCTCCACTTGTACAGACTCGGGGACAATAGCGCGTGCAGCTTCGTTGAGAGGTGAGATTCTGCTGTTTTCCATCGAATAATACGCACGGGAGAAGCCATCGCTGATGAGAGTGGTGCTGTCATCATCATCGAGCAGGGACGCCTCTTCTATATCGGGAGAAAAATTCCCCACTTCCAGACTTCCGTTGTTGTCCCAGATCGTGATCCTTCCCACTAATCTACCTTCAACCTCAACGGGTGCCACCCAGTCGTAATCCTGCGGGTCCGTGATTGTGTTCGTTATGGCACCTGAATCGTCATAGCGTAGATAATGCACTTTATCGGCATAACCTATTGCAATCTGCGTGGATGCTTCAGGGCTTCCGTCGTTCTGGACAGCTTCCATAAGCGCCAGCGTTTGGGTCCTCGCCTCGTCGCTTTGAGCGAACTCGTTGATTTGCGTGCTCTCGGGCAGATTCTCCGCGCGAGCGATATCAGGGCAGACCGTTCCTATAGCAACGACAAATAACATCGCCGCGAATAATATACGGAACGCCTGAATCAGGGATTTACGAACATTATAGAATGTACTCATTTGTTCCCCCTTTATCGGCTAAAGCCATATCGTGTGTGCGTCCATGTATGACCACTTCCGCTTTTCATCCAGTCGTAAGTTCCACTGCTGTAATACGACTGCAACGGATCGATGTAAGAGACAACAAGATAGCCCGGATCAGAGGTATATCCCCTTATCACAAGCATATGGCCACCGCCGCTATCCCAGCCCCAACGTACCATCAACGGTTTGCTATTGTTAATTTGCCCGCTGATGGTTGCAGTGCTTGCGGCACTATTTATCATCGAACCTGTGTTGCGGATGCCCGCACTTGACAAGGCGCGCCTCACGTCAGTCGATAAATCTCCGGTTACATTGGCGCAAGAAGACGAGTTCTTCCCCCATTTCACATACTGGCATTGGGAAGAATTGCTGCCTCCCAGATATACGGATACGCTTTTCGATGTCGCGGCCCAGCACCAGTAACTTTGTTCCTGTACGTAAATTGGCACAGAAAGATATACAGAAGATGCGGATGCAGTCGTCACGCATGAGAGTGACATAACCAGCGCTGCTGCTAAACTAGTTACCATTGCGGCGATACGCCGCCGTCGCGGTTTAATCGGAATTTCCCCTTTCTCTGACGCGAAGCCCTCGTTGGATTCGCCGTCTCTTTAAGTATAGAACGGCTAATGGCCGTATGCCGGTTTCTTCGTTTGAATTTGCTTTTTTATACGCCAGAGCAATAATTCATGAATACCTCCAGTCAGAACAGCGTCATCTCGTCGGGATCATGCCAGACGTCATCCTCTGCCCCTGTCTCATCCGGTTCCCCTTCCACATAGCCGGCGGAGCCGGCGAACATGCTGCCGCCATGCCGCTTGCGTTCCTCGGACACCCGCCGCTGGATCTCCTCGCGCTGCCGTTGCTCCTCGGCACGGGACTCTGCCCTCGCACGCCGTTCCTCGGCGCGTTCGGCGTTCCTCCGCTCCCTCTCGCTCCGCTTGGTGTCGTCCTCACGGCTGCGTTCGATGGCCCGCGTCTGCGTCACCGTGGGCACGCTCGTCCGGTTCGGGAACACCGTCACCCGCTGCGGCCCCAACGTGAGCCTGCACGGGTACACCTCCACGACCTCGGCCACAGCAAGCTTGAACTTCCGCTTAAACTCCTTCAGCTCTGAGTCGCTGCCGAACTGCTGGTAGAGCTGCTGCCATGCGATCGTGACCGGCTCGTGCAGGTTGTAGACGCGCTTGGTCAGCCACCAGTACACGTCGATCGCCATCGGTTTGCGGAGCCTGGCTATCACCTTGAGGTCGACCGGCACCGGATGGTCGCGCAGCATATCCACGTAGCCTTGGCTCAGCTGCACCCAGTTCTCGAACAGGCCGTGGGACTGCGGTTCATTCCGCAGCCAATCGATGCGTGATTTCTCGGCGACGACGAAGTTGCGCATGTTCGTCTCGTTCTCGGTGTTGTTGGAGATGTGGTAGGAACAGGCGAACAAACGCTCCAGTTGGGGTTTGATGGATTTAAGCTGCCGTCCGCCGACCTGCACGTCAATCATGCGCAGGAACTCGCGGAACGTGGTGCCCAGATGTAATACGTTCGTTTCCGGGTCGAAGCACGGGTTATTCGTCTTGATCATCGTGCACGCCCACAGCTCGAATAGGCGCGGATACTTACCGTAAGGCAGACAATCCTCGCCACTGATGAACCGGACCACCAGATTGCCATTACGCCGGACTATCTCTCTGGCGTTGTCCTTGGGCCTCCTGTAGGGCAGGGAGACCTGCGCGGCGATCTTGGAAATGAAGCCGTGTGACATCCACGGTTCGTCCTCCGGGAGAGTCAGTTCCCCGGAACGGGTATCATCGACCATTGCTAATCACGCTCCTAGTTAACGTGGTTGCCATGCCTTCGGAGGTGCCAGCCTCGCGGGGGCATTTTTATACCAAATTTCGGTGTGTACTTTAGCCACCATGCTAGCAGGGCAGGTGTGTACTTTAGCCACCGACATGCGTGTACTTTAGGTACGTTCGGTGGATAACTGCGTGTACTTTAGCCACCAATGAGCGTGTACTTTAGCCACCGCGAGGGGCTTTAGCCACCATTTGAGGGGCTTTAGCCACCATTTGAGGGGCTTTAGCCACCGCAATGTGTCCTTAGCCCTTGTGGCAGTAGGGCTGAGCGGGGGTCCCAGATATACAGATATACAGATACTTAGAGAGCGAATTTTGAAAGGACCTCTGCCGGATGTGGATAACTCACGTGGGCTTTAGCCACCGTGAGACGTTTCGGCCATCTGAGGGCTTTAGGTAGGTTTCCGTCATGCGTCGTGGGCTTTAGCCACCATTCGAGGGGCTTTAGGTACGCGCTGTGACCCCAGTCCTTGCAGGAATAGGATTGAGCGGCGGTTCTAGATATACGGAACGCACTGTTAAATCGTTGGAATTTCAACGGAACTTTGCTATCTGCATAGACGCCGTCATGGAAATGATTGCGCCGTTTTGGAACCTTATCGAACGTACGTCCGCGCTAGTCGGTATCGGCGTCCACTGGCGATGGGCGATCTACATCGCGGCGGCTACTCTGTTGGTCGAGGATACGTTGAGGATCATGAGGCGACCCTAAGCAAGTCAAGGGCTTTAGGTAGGTATGTGCCCTCGGCTAGCCGGGCAAGGGGACACGTCCGCCAGACGCATCCCCTTGCAGTGCCCGCCCGTACTCCCGGTCAATGTCCGGTGTCGAACGTGGGGTGATCGGCTGTCGGCTCGTGCGGTTCGGTGGCCGGTTGGTCGGCGGGGTCGTAGCTGATGGCGACGCCCCAGAGGTTCTTGTCGCTGTCACGGATCGGGAACGCGACGGCGGAGAATTTGACCGTTCTGCCGTCGAGCGTGCGTGCCCTGGCCCATCGTGCGGCGGTCTTCTGCGCCTTGATCCTGCCGATGTGGCCGACCGGGAGGCTCCACCATTGGGGGTTGTCCCTGTGGCTGTGCATCGACGGGGTGGCTATCAGCCGGCGCGCGACCCTGTCCGCGGGTGTCTCCTGGGTTTCGAGGTATGGGGAGAGGTAGCCGTAATCGACCCGTTCGAGGCCGAGGTTCTCCTTGGAGTCGTCCAGGCGCAGCTCGGCCGGGCGGACCGGTTTGCGCTTCACGGGCTCGTGCCCCGCGCCGTCGTCCTGCGAGCCGGTCTGCATGTCGTACATCGCGTCATCCATTGGTATGCGTCCTTTCCATATGCAATGCCCGATGCGTATCCAATTCTATCCATCCGCCAGCCGATCCACCGCATGATCACACATCAACCGCCCGTATCCCCCACGCCATCACCAACCCCAATACGCATATCCATACGACCCACCATATTCCAGCAGCATCATCCGACCCGATACCTCACCCACAAAACTCCAATCATTAATCAATAGCAAAGTACTTATGCCCACTGCGTGGGCAAGCCGGTATCTAACGTGGCGACGGGGTAGAATTGGTGTCATGCGTGGGCATATCGTCAAGGTCACCACCGGGGGGCGTTCCCTGGAGGAGTACCTGAAAGGCTGCAATCAGG
>OGRN01003894.1_pt1 | contig 10212 bp, 10 predicted proteins | sample 1553401 | NCBI WGS metagenome assembly OGRN01 (sample SAMEA2580096, study PRJEB22360) | human gut metagenome | biome: human gut; feature: human-associated habitat; material: faeces | place: Denmark | collected 2008/2010 | reverse complement strand
TCACACATGAGGTGGATCAGCTGCATATCAAGGGAGAAACCGGCAGGCTTCTTTTGTCCAATGAAAGTGCAACCATAAAGGTTAATCTGCCAAACGGATATTTTATTTATCCAAAACCGAAGGATTATTCCATACCGGTGAGTATAGCGTCCGGCATACTGCTGTTGGCGGCTCTTTCGCTGTTCTGGAAATACGGACGGGATGATGAGATCATCGCGACGGTTGAATTTAAAGCACCGGATGGTCTGGACAGTGCCGGTGTGGGTTATGTGATCGATAATACCGTAGAAAATAAGGATATTCTGTCTCTGATCATCGACTGGGCAAATCGCGGCTTCATAAAAATATATGATGAAAAGGACGGATTTCAGCTGGAGAAGCTAAAGGATATGACGAAAGAGAACAGTCATGCCTATGAACGTGCATTTTTTGATTCTATATTTCTTTATGAAACCATCGTCAGGGAAGAGGGAATGAAGAATGAAGAAGTGCGTAGAGGGCTTGCCAGTGCCAAAAGCATGCTGCGGAATTATTTTAACAAAGATCCCAAGAAACGCATATTTACGAATACCTCTGTGGTACTTCAAGTGATTATGATCCTATTGATTGGCCTTCCGGGCTTGCTGTTATCCTTCTTCAGTGCAAAGGCCAAGTACGAAATGAATTTATTCGCAATTCCCTATGTTATTCCATCCGTGCTACTGATGGCATCCTGTATCCCATGGATTATTATCATGCGTAAGCGTTATGTAATGAAGAAGCCGACTTTTGTGCTGGTTATGTGCCTTATGGTCTTTCTGAATGGAATTCTGATTGCCGTGAATGCTGTTTTGCAGTTGCTGGTAGGCGGAAGTATGTGGGCGGTACTGCTTCATGCCGTCATTACCATTTTACTGATTCTGATCATGATATTCATGGACAAGCGCAGTGAGCAGGGCACGCGCTGGCTGGGACAGATTCTCGGTCTGAAGGATTTTATCCTAACCTGTGAGAAGGACCGTCTGGAGCTTCTTGCAAAGGATGATCCCTATGCATTTTTCTCCATTCTTCCTTACGCGTATGTTCTTGGTGTAAGTGATGTTTGGGTTAAAAAATTCGAAACAATTGCGGTGGCAGCACCAAACTGGTATCAGGGCTATGATTCCACAGGTGTTTTTACCACTATGCTGTGGTGGAATCATTTCCATTACTGCTTTCATGATATTTCAGCTGCAGCTACATACGTTCCGGCACCAAAAGGCGGCAGCGGCGGAGGTAGCTTTGGCGGTTTTGGCGGTGGAGGCTTCTCTGGAGGCGGTTTCTCCGGTGGAGGCTTTGGCGGCGGAGGCGGCGGAAGCTGGTAAGCCTATCAAAAAAACAAGTCCTTGCGTTTCACGGACTTGTTTTCTTTTCCCTTTTCCTTGTTACGCAAAGCTGCTATCTTGATGTCTCAGAATTCAGCTTACCGTCCTCCAGCTCCTTGACCTTCTTATAAAAGGTTGAATATTTCAAACCGGAAATAGCGATTGCCTCCTTGCTTTGCAGCTCCCCCTGCTGCCATAAATACACAATCTCCTCGAAGTCCTCCGGTAATGCGATTTTTGGCCGGCCGAACCGCACACCACGCATTTTCGCTGCACGGATTCCCTCAGCCTGTCGCTGATGGATATTCACACGCTCATTTTCCGCAACAAAGCTGAGCAGCTGCAATACGATATCCCCAATCAGAGTGCCAATCAGATCTTTTTTCTGATCAGTGTCAAGAAGCGGCATATCCAGAATTTTGATATCCACTTTTTTGTCCTTGGTTATGTATTTCCATTCCTGCAGAATCTCATTGTAGTTTCTGCCAAGACGATCGATACTTTTTACGACAAGCAGATCCCCCTGTTTCAGTTTCTTATAGACAAGCTTATGATACGCAGGCCGATTGAAATCTTTACCACTCAGTTTATCCATGTAAATATACTTTTTGTCAATTCCCATGTCCAATAATTCCAGATATTGTCTAGCTTCATTTTGGTCCTGACTGGAAACTCGGACATAACCATAAGTTTTTCTCATGTACATACTCCTTTCCATGCTCGTGAAAATTATACTAGACTTCAGTGGAAATTAAACTGTTAAAATTTACCAATTTGTAAGCGCAATACATAAAAGCTGTAAAATACGGAATATTTTGAAAGTATGTTTACAAATTCTGAATACTATTGTGAATTTGTTTTTATGGGAGAAGTATTTGACATATCGTCTGGAATGGTGTATAAAATAGACAGGAGTTAAATACGAGGAAAAGGACATGGGATCATTATTCTGATGCAGAGAGAAGGACGGCAGGTGAAAGTCCTTTGAAGGAATGCTGATCTTACTACCTTGGAGTAGCACCCGAAAGGGAAAGCCGCATGCCTGCGTTACGGGTTTGAGTGCATATGAGGAATCATATGAACAAAGGTGGTACCGCGTGTAAGACTGAACGTCCTTTGGATGCAGTCTTTTTTTGTTGAAGGAGATGATGATATGCAGCTTGTACTGGCACAAGTTTCTGACGCTGAAGCCCTGCAGCGTTATGAGGATGCCTGTAAGGATGCAGAGGAAACAGATGTTTTGCCGTTTCGCCTTCAGTATGCGGATATGTCTGCTTTTCTGAAGGCACAGACAGATTGGCATATCGGTGCAAATCTGCCAGAGGGTGTTGTTTCCAGCAGTCTGTATGTTGTCAGGCAGCATGGTGAAGTCGTTGCCACGCTTGTATTGCGGCATGAGCTCAATGCATATCTGAGAAAGTTTATCGGGCACATCGGATACCGCGTGCTTCCGGCATATCGCAGGCAGGGAATCGCCAAAGAGATGCTGAAGCAGGCAGTTGTACTTGCAAAAAGGGAATATGGACTGCAAGCGGTTATGGTCAGTTGTCGCGATGATAATATCGCATCGAAAAAAACGATTCTGCACGCTGGTGGATGCTGGGAACGAAGCTATCGCATACCGGAAACAAATGAATGCTACGATATATTCTGGATAGGAGGAAATGAATATGATTGATATTAAAGAAGATGAACAATTAAACATGCTCAATCATTCCTGTGCCCATCTGATGGCTCAGGCAGTCAAACACCTGTATCCACAGGCAAAATTCTGGGTAGGGCCGGTCATCAGTGAGGGCTTCTATTATGATATTGACCTGGGTGATGAAGTAATTAAGGAAGAGGATCTTGCGAAAATCGAAAAGGAAATGAAAAAGATTGCCAAGGACGGCAAGCGTATCGTACGAAAGGAGATTTCCAAGGAAGAGGCTTTGGAAATGTTCCAAGATGACCCCTACAAAATTGATCTGATCAGTGATCTGGAGGATGGTACAATCACCTGTTATCAGCAGGGGGAGTTCATTGACCTGTGTCGGGGACCACATGTCGATACAGTTAAGCAGTTGAAAAATTTCAAGCTGCTGAAGCATTCCGGTGCCTACTGGAAGGGAGATGCCAGCAATAAGATGCTGCAGAGAATCTACGGTATCTGTTTCCCGACAGCTGAGGAGCTTGAGGAGCATCTGCATCTGCTGGAGGAAGCGAAAAAGCGTGATCACAAAAAGCTGGGAAGAGAGCTTGGATTGTTCATGATGAGCGAATTCGCTCCAGGTATGCCATTTTTCCTGCCAAACGGAATGATTATCCGCAATCTGCTGGAAAACTTCTGGTATGAAGAGCACACAAAGGAAAACTATCAGTTTATCAAAACACCAATCATGATGAGCAAAGAGCTGTGGGAAGTGAGTGGTCACTGGGAAAATTATAAAGAGAACATGTATACGACCATGGTTGATGATCGTGAATTCGCAATCAAACCGATGAATTGCCCGGGCGGCGTTCTCGTTTACAAATCCGAGCCTCGTTCCTACCGTGATCTGCCGCTGCGTCTGGCAGAGGTTGGTCTGGTACATCGTCATGAGAAATCCGGCCAGCTGCACGGCCTGATGCGTGTACGCTGCTTCAACCAGGACGATGCCCATATCTTCATGACACCGGAGCAGATCAAAGATGAAATCAAAGGCGTTGCAAACCTGATTGACCAGGTTTACAAACTGTTCGGATTCAAATATCACGTAGAGCTGTCCACCCGTCCGGAAGACAGCATGGGAAGCGATGAGGACTGGGAGGTAGCAACCGAAGGTCTCCGCGGCGCACTCGATGACCTTGGCCTTGACTATGTAGTCAATGAAGGCGACGGCGCATTCTATGGCCCGAAGATCGACTTCCATCTGGAAGACTCCATCGGAAGAACGTGGCAGTGCGGTACCATCCAGCTTGACTTCCAGCTGCCGCAGAGATTCGAACTGGAATACACAGGAGCAGACGGCGAGAAACATCGTCCGATTATGATCCACCGTGTTGTTTACGGTTCTGTTGAGCGTTTCATCGGTATCCTGATCGAGCACTTTGCAGGTGCATTCCCAACCTGGCTTGCACCGGTACAGGTAAAGGTTCTGCCAATCTCCGACAAATACGCAGATTACGGCAAGAAGGTTCTGGACGCCCTTCACGAGGCAGGCATCCGCGCAGAGATGGATACCCGTTCCGAGAAGATTGGATATAAGATCCGTGAGGCACAGGGACAGAAGATTCCATACATGCTGATCGCCGGAGCAAAAGAGGAAGAGGCCGGTCTTGTATCTGTCAGAAGCCGTTTTGCAGGTGATGAAGGCCAGAGAAGCCTGGAGCAGTTTATCGCAGATATCAAAGAAGAAATCGCAAGCCGCGTTAACCGCCCGGTTACTGTTGAAACAAAAGAAAATAAATAAGGTAGGTGTCAAAAAAATTGACACCTATGATACCAGATTGCTCCGTACTTCGTACTCCCGCAATCTTCAAAACATTCGTACTCCGCTCATTTTTCTTCGAAAAATGGCTACTTACTCATGTTTTGGCGTGTCCAAAATTTAAAAATCCTCGTGCAAGCTTTGCTTGCGTCGGATTTCCAAACTTTGGACACTGGTATTATCAAATAAATAAAGCATAAAAAATTACCTCTTGGAAATAATGGTTTCTATGCGGGCGAAACCGCAGAAAACTAAATTTCAGGAGGTAATTTATTATGCCAGCATTAAGTTGTTCTGCTATGACCTGTGTTTACAACCAGAACGAGCTCTGTTCCAAAGGAGATATCCGCGTAGGCGGAAGCGGAGCCAAAAGCTCCATGGAAACGTGCTGCGAGAGCTTCAAGGAGCGCGGTGAGGGCACGATGTCCAACTCCACCGGCTGCGGCTGTACGAAAATCGGTGTCGACTGCAAGGCGCAGAACTGTACCTTTAACGACAACTGTAAATGCGAAGCCGGAGATATCCATATCGCCGGAGACAGCGCATGCAGCTGCCAGGAAACCGAGTGCAGCTCCTTCCGCTGTGGCTGCGGGAAATAAATACGAAAAAATACGAAAATCAGTATTGACAACAGGATGGGAGAGTGCTATACTGCAATAGTCTGAGAAAAAGAAAGTAGAGTATCCACTCTCACCCTAGCGCAAACACGCGACTACGGTCCAATATTGATCTTAAGTTCTCTTTGTGTAGAGATTTATGTACAATGTTAAGTGGATAGTCTGTCTATCCACTTTTCTTGCGTTGCATATCAAAATTGGTCCGGTGAGCCGATTTTGATTTATGTTAAGCCGCGAAAGTGCGGGAACACAGTCTTTTATAATGATGGAGGTGCACTACAATTAGCGAATTAATGATTAACGAGCAGATCAGAGACAGAGAAATTCGTCTGATCGGTCAGAACGGAGAACAGCTTGGAATTATGTCTGCCAGAGATGCGTACCTGAAAGCGCAGGAAGCAGGTCTGGATCTTGTGAAAATCGCTCCAACCGCAAAGCCACCTGTATGCAAGATTATCGACTACGGAAAGTACAGATATGAACTGGCCCGCAAGGAAAAAGAAGCAAAGAAAAAACAGAAAACAATTGAAATCAAGGAAGTTCGCCTTTCTCCAAACATTGACACCAATGATCTTAATACCAAAGTAGGTGCAGCCCGTAAGTTCATTACAAAGGGAGACAAAGTAAAAGTAACACTTCGTTTCCGCGGCCGTGAGATGGCACATATGAACAGCAGCAAATACATCCTCGATGAATTTGCAGAGAGTCTGTCCGATATTGCAACGGTTGACAAAGCGCCGAAAGTGGAAGGCAGAAGCATGACCATGTTTTTGACGGCTAAACGTTAAAATACATTTGAATCAATATCAAGGAGGAAATTAAAATGCCAAAGGTAAAAACAAGCAGAGCAGCTGCAAAGCGTTTTAAAACAACAGGAACAGGAAAATTAGTAAGAAATAAAGCTTACAAGAGCCATATCTTAACCAAGAAATCTCAGAAGAGAAAAAGAAACCTGAGAAAACAGACTACTGTTGATGCAACAAACGTAAAGAACATGAAGAAAATCTTACCTTACATGTAATTTTTGCAAGGTAGAGTTACGCCCAACAGATCAAGGAGGAAAATAAGAAATGGCAAGAATTAAAGGCGGCATGAACGCTAAGAAAAAACATAACAGAGTATTAAAACTGGCTAAAGGTTACAGAGGAGCCAGAAGCAAACAGTATAGAGTAGCAAAACAGTCCGTAATGCGCGCACTGACCAGCTCCTACGCAGGAAGAAAACAGAAAAAACGTCAGTTCCGTCAGCTGTGGATCGCTCGTATCAACGCAGCAGCAAGAATGAACGGTCTGTCCTACAGCAAATTTATGTATGGTCTGAAACTGGCAGGTGTTGAGCTGAACCGTAAAGTTCTGGCTGACATGGCAGTTAACGATGCAGAAGGATTTGCAACACTGGCTGAGCTTGCAAAAAGCAAAGTAGCATAAGTAAAAACATATTCTGTGTGAATATACGAAGAAGCTGTGAGAACCGGTAAGGGGATCGCAGCTTCTTTTGAAATATAGAAAAACATGAGGTGAATATGGAAAAAAGCAAAGTGGCAGTGGTTGCCTGTCCCGACTATGAGCCGGCGCGCGTAAAGGAAAGCCTGCAAAAGGGATTGGAAGCAATTGGCGGCCTGGAATCTCTGATCGGAAAAGAAGAGAATATTTTATTAAAACCGAACCTCGTCCGCTCCGCAAAACGCGAACGCGCCGTCGTGACCGACCCGGAAGTCATGGATGCCCTGATCACGATTTTGCAGGAAAATGGCTATGAGAATATTTCCTGCGGCGATTCCTGCGGCCTTGGCACCCCGGAGGGCATTGCAAAGGAAGCCGGGCTGAAAGAGGCGCTGGAAAAACACAACGTTCCGCTGAAGGATTTCCTTACGAGCGAGCGCGTAGAAACCGCCGATGGCAAATTTCTGATGATTGCGAAAGATGCACTCGACTGCGACGCCCTCATCAGCGTCAGCAAAATGAAAACCCACGCGCTGGAACGCATCACCGGAGCTGTCAAGAACCAGTACGGCTGCATCAGCGGCGTCTACAAAAAACTCGGCCACACGCAGTATCCGAACGCTGAGAGCTTCGCACACATGCTGATCGAGCTGAATCAGAAAGTCGCCCCGCGCCTCTATATCTGCGACGGCATCGTAGCAATGGAAGGCAATGGTCCGACTTCCGGCGACCCGGTTTCGATGGGAGTTCTTCTTATGTCCACCGATCCGATCGCACTGGATACCGTGTTCTGCCATCTGGTGAACCTCGATCCGTCGTATGTGCCGACAAATCTCTACGGGGAAACGCTCGGCCTTGGAACGTGGCACGACGACCGCATCGAAATCGTGACAGCGGATGGCACCATATCCGAGGAAGAACTGAAAAGAAAGTACGGAAATCCAAACTTCAACGTCGACCGCCGCAAAGCCCGCAAAAAAGGAGCCCTCGACCTGCTTGAGATCCTTGGGGTCTTCCAGAGCCGCCCCTATATCATAGAAGAAAAATGTAAAAAATGCGGCGTCTGCGTCGAGAGCTGCCCGGTGGAAGGGAAAGCTGTCCGCTTTGATAACGGCCGCAGAAATCCGCCGGTCTACGATTATAAAAAGTGCATCCGCTGTTTCTGCTGCCAGGAAATGTGCCCGCATCAGGCAATCCAGGTAACGAAGCATCGTCTTCCATGGGGAAAATAAGAATGCTATACGACAAAGTGACTGGAAAAGCGGAAAAAGAAGTGCTATACTTTAGAGCGTATTTGAAACAGCAACTCACGAAAAGCCTTTTTCAGACGCGCTCTGAGCGTATTTGAAAACAGCTCAGACTGCATTCAAAACAACAGTAAAAAATATCAGGAGGAAGCAAAAATGGAATTAGAAACCTTAAGAAGTGATATGATAGCAGCAATGAAGGCAAAAGACAAAGCAAGAAAAGAGGCCATCTCTTCCCTGATCTCCGCAGCCAAGAAGGTTGCCATCGACGAGGGCTGCCGTGATGACATCAAACCGGAGCTCGTAGACCGTGTGATCTTAAAAGAGCTGAAAACCGTAAAAGAACAGATCGACACCTGCCCGGCATCCCGCGAGGATTTAAAGGCAGAGTACCAGTTCCGCTATGACGTCATCAGCGAGTACGCACCGAAACAGATGAGCGCAGACGAAGTCAAGGCCTACATTCAGGAGAAATTCGCAGACGTGCTGGCAACCAAAAACAAAGGCGCGATTATGAAAGCCGTTATGGCAGATATGAAAGGTAAAGCAGACGGAAAGGTGATTAACCAGACCGTTGCAGAATTGTGCAAATGAATATCATCAACATCGAACACATCAGCAAACTGTTCGGCGATAAACTGATTTTTGACGATGCCTCCTTCGGTCTGCAGGAAGGCGACAAGGTTGGTATCGTCGGAATCAACGGAACCGGAAAATCCACGCTGCTGCGCATGGTAGCGGGAGAAGAAACACCGGATTCCGGCCAGATTATCCGCCAGAACAACCTCAAAATGGCCTACCTGCCGCAGACACCGGAATTCCCGAAGGATGCCACCGTGCTGTCCTATGCCCTTTCCGGCGATGAGGAGGACTGGCAGGTGCAGAGCAACCTTGTGCAGCTTGGCATTACCGAATACGACGCAAAACTTGATACGCTCTCGGGCGGCCAGCGCCGCAAAGTTGCCCTGGCAAAAGTGCTTGCGTCTGATTTTGATGTCCTGATCCTCGACGAGCCGACCAACCACCTTGACAACGAAATGCTCTCCTGGCTCGAGGATTATCTGAAAAATTACCGCGGAACCGTCTTTATGGTCACCCATGACCGTTATTTCCTGGATAAAGTGTCAAACCGCATCCTCGAAATCAGCCACGGAAAAATGTACAGCTACGATTCCAACTATTCCCGCTTTCTGGAACTGAAAGCCGAGCGTGAGGAAATGGAGCTCGCTTCCGAGCGGAAACGCCGGAGCATCCTGCGCATGGAACTCGAATGGGCCAAACGCGGCTGCCGTGCCAGAAGCACAAAACAACGCGCCCGGCTGGAACGCCTTGAAGCACTCAAAAACGGCACCGCACCGACTGTGGACGCTGTCGTAGAGATGGATGCGGTCGAGACCCGCATGGGAAAGAAAACGATTGAATTCCACAGCGTCAGCAAAGCCTTCGGCGACAAAACACTGATGAAGGACTTTGAATACATCTTTCTCCGCAACCAGAGTGTCGGTATCATCGGCCCGAACGGCTGCGGAAAATCTACCATGCTTCGCATGATCACCGGCGAGGTTCTGCCGGATGCGGGAACCATCGAAATCGGTGATACCATCCGCATCGGTTATCTGGCCCAGGAAGAGCCGGATATGGACACAAACCAGCGCGTCATCGACTACGTCAAAGACATTGCCGAGTATGTGCAGACCCGTGACGGACGCATCAGCGCATCCCAGATGCTCGAACGCTTCCTGTTTACTCCGGATATGCAGTATACCCCGATTTCCAAGCTCTCGGGCGGCGAAAAACGCCGTCTGTATCTTTTGTCAGTCCTGGTCAGCGGAGCCAATGTCCTGATCCTCGACGAGCCGTCCAACAATGTGGATATCCCGACGCTGACCGTGCTCGAGGATTTCCTGAACACATTTGTCGGCATTGTGATCACCGTTTCCCATGACCGCTATTTCCTCGACAACGTCGTGGACCGGATTTTCGAATTTGACGGAAACGGGAATCTTTTGCAGTATGAAGGCGGCTATACCGATTACCTCGAGGCAAAAGAACGCCGTTTTGGCAAACTTCCGGAGAAAGCTGCTCAAACAGCAATGGCAAAAACAGCTGCATCC
>OGRN01003889.1_pt1 | contig 10216 bp, 9 predicted proteins | sample 1553401 | NCBI WGS metagenome assembly OGRN01 (sample SAMEA2580096, study PRJEB22360) | human gut metagenome | biome: human gut; feature: human-associated habitat; material: faeces | place: Denmark | collected 2008/2010 | reverse complement strand
TTTGGAGTCGACGGTAGACAAAAATCAGACATTCCAACCGGTTTTTGTCTACTTTCGGTTCAGCGCGCCCCGTTTTTGGAGGCGGTGGTAGACAAAAATCAGACATTTCCCCCAGTTTTTGTCTACTTCCAGGTCCGCTCACCCCAATTTCGGAGAGTATGGTAGACAAAAATCAAACATTTATCCCAGTTTTTGTCTACTTCCAGGTCCGTGCACCCCAATTTCGGAGAGTCTGGTAGACAAAAATCAAACATTTCTCACAGTTTTTGTCTACTTCCAGAGCCACGCACCCAAGTTTGCCCGTAATTATCAGAGATGCTACAAAGATTACGTCAAATCAAAAACTCTTCCAAACAGTGTTACCAACGGCACTGCATTTCCCACGAAAAGAGACTTCATCCACCTTTTCCACAAAAACGCCAAAAAACGCAGGGCCGATTTGCCGCTGCGTCATCATCATAATCTTTATTTAAATTCGTCCGCCACCTGCTTGACTGACTTTCCTTCGCGCTTGGCACGCAGGATAACCTGACGAACCTGCTCATCCGTAAAGGCCGTTTCGTTGAGGCCTTGTGCTTTCAAATCTTTGCGGGCTTGTTTCACCTGAGCATCAGTCAGCTTGCTTTCGGCTGCGGAGGCAGCAGAATCAGAAATACCGCTGAAGACGTCTTGTTTGGTATTTTTTGAATACTTTTGCGACCTGGTCTTGTTCGCATCGGTCGAATCGTCATCGACGGTATATCCAAGCGAACGAAGGATGCGGTCGTTGTATTCTTTCAATTTTTTGGCATTATTATAGACGTCGCGATAATAGCTTTCATTAATACTGCCATAACCAAGAATTACCGCAAGTTTCGTGTTGGAAGCAGTATATTCATAGTTTTCCGAAAGCGTTTTGGCTTTCCTGTAAGCTTTCAGGAAAATCTTTCTTTCCTTGATGACTTCCTTGAGCTCCGTTGCAAGCCCGGATGACCGCTGAACGAGAAGAGATGAGCCGGAATCAACGTTAGCAACGCGCTGAAACTTTTGACAGGCGTCAGCATACTTGCCGTTGTTCATATCCTTCATCCCCCGTTGGTAATCAGTCAGCTGATCGACAACGATCGTTGCAAAATCATCGTTTGGCTTCTTCTTCAAAGCATCCCGATATGAAAGCCTGGCAGCATCATAGTTGCCGTCACGAATGCTTTGCTTGCCGGCCTCAATCGCCTGATTATAATATTTTTGCGTTTCTGCCTTTCTGGTATAGCCGTACCCGACGAAAAAAACGGCCAACACGATGCCGACGATCGTCCACCATGCCCATCTTTTCAATAGCCTCACCTCTTTTACAACTTACTTCACATTATACCATGTTTAACCGTTCTGATTAAAGATTGACGTGTTGGGAAAATTGTCCTCAAGCCATCTTTTCAAGAGAAAAACCCAGCTTTGAACGTCTTTTTCGACATAAGTTTCATTTTTTGCGCTGATTTTTGTTCCGAGTCCCAAACCATGCTTTCCTTTCGGGTAAACGTGAAGTTCAAAAGGAATTGCGTTTTCGCTCAAAGCTTCAGCTAAAAGCAGACTGTTCTGAACGGGAACGGTTCTGTCGGCAAAAGTCTGCCAAATAAACGCTTTTGGCGTTTTATCATTCACTCTTTTTTCAAGTGAAAATGCAGAGCTTCGTTCCATCAGCTCATCTCCCAAAAGGTTTTCAAACGAGCCTTGGTGCCAATATCTGCCTGACGTTATCACCGGGTAGCATAAGATCATCCCTGCCGGGCGAATCAACTTCTCATCATAGCCAAGCTTTTCAAGCTCATCGGGGATGATTCCAAGACAAGCTGCCAAATGTCCGCCTGCAGAAAAACCCATTACCAAAATTTTTCCCTCATCAATGTTGAACCGCTCTGCATTTTCCTTGAGGAATAAAACGCTTTGCGCAAGTTCGCACAAAGCTTTAGGAAATCTCCTGGGAGCACAACTGTATCGCAGAATGCACACCGCACAGTCCATCGATAGAAGTTCCAGTGCAATCGGCTCTGCTTCGCGATCCGACGTTTTCGCGTATGATCCGCCAGGACAGATAATAATCGCCCTTCTTTTGCGATGCGGTTCAATCTCTTCGGAATTGTCCGGAATATAGCAGATCAGCCGAGCATCACTTGTCAGCGGTGTTTTTAGCTTATGTTCGAAATATCTCATTTTAAGTCCTCTTCAGCAAAAAAGCCGGGATAATCCCAGCCAAATTAATCTTTCAGATTGGAAATGCCATTGCCAGCAATGCAACGGCGACAAGGCCCAGCACAACGGAAAGGCCCATTGAACGTGAGCGATAGGCAACGATCGCAACCAGCACGGAAGCAAGAATCTTTGCCATATAATCGCATCCGACGAACGTGTATGTTTTCGTATTCATGAAAACGTCCTTTACGACCAAAGCCGTAAAAAGCGAAACCGGGACATATTTCATCCATTCATTAAACCACTTTGGAATCTCACGTGTTGAAAAGATACGCAACGGGATAAAACGCGGCCCGAAAGCAACCAGCATTGATAAAAGGATCAAAATGAAATGATCCATCGTTGACATATTCATACGCTACTCTCCTGACTTGCTAATGACTTTGCGACTCGCTTTTGGCTTGATTCGCTTGAGCCAAAAACCTTTCTCCTTGCCCTTCTTCACCAAAGTGTCTTCGATGATGAATCCAGCGAGCGAAGCAATCAGCGTTGCAACGACAAGACCCATCGTACTCTTCAAAATCGTCATCGAGATGATCGCAAGAACGGCTGAGAAGAAACTGATCAAAATGGTCAGCTTATTCTTAATTTGCATCATGATCATATAAAGGAACAAAGCAGTCAAGGCGTAGTCGACGATTGCAAGATCAATCGTAATCACGTTGCCGATCAAACTGCCAACGAGGTTTGAAAGCGTCCAAAAGAGCAGCGAGTAGTGCTCGACCATCAAGGCGTCTTTTGGAGTCCATTCCTTATCAGTGGCAAATTTAAGATAATTAACCGCATAATTTTCATCATTAAGAGAAACGGCGAAGAAATACAGAAACTTTTTGCTCGTTCCACGAACATACTGCGACAAGCTTGATCCTAACAAGGCATAGCGCAGTTCAAGGAAGAACAGCATAACAAGAATCGTATGCATTGGGGCATTGACGGTCAGCATCGATGCGATCATGAATTGAGCACCGCCCGAAAAAACAAGCAATGAAACCAGAACTGTCATCAAGGGATTGAAACCCGCAGCATTAAGCAAAATGCCGCAGGCAACACCGATCGGGATGTAACTCAAACATAAAGGCATCGAAACCTGAAAGACCTCTGCCCAACGTGGTTGTTCTTTTTCCAAGGTAATCCTCCATCAAATCATAGAAATAATAGATCTAACTGTACATCATGTGTAAACCGTGTAAATTTACACAAATTTAAAAACCTCGCAAAATCGATTATAACATAATATGTTATTCATTCGAAATCGAAAATAGGAGTTTAACCCAAATCTAACATTAAAAAAAGAACAATTATCCGATAATGATCTTCTCTGTCGGAAGTTCATAGCTCAGATCGCGATTGCGTTTTGGAATGAAGAACAATAAAGTATAAAGCATCCCGATTCGACCGACAAACATCAAAACCATGATGACGATTTTACCGACAAGAGTCAAACTGCTCGTGATTCCAAGCGAAAGCCCCGTGGTTCCGAATGCCGATGCGACTTCGAATACGATCGAAAGAAGCGATGCATCCTCCGTAATTGATAAAATCAAAATCGCCCCCGCGCACAAAATAGTCGACAAGCCGACTACGACGATTGCCTTTTGAACGTCGTCTCTTCCGATGCGGCGATTGAAAACATTGATATTGTTGTGTCCGCGAATGAATGAGAACATGTAGAGAATAAAAATTCCGACGGTTGTCGTTCGAACGCCGCCGCCAACTGAGCTTGGGCTTGCGCCGATAAACATCAGAATCGCCAAAATCAAAATCGTCGTCGTGTTGAATTCGGCCATATCGTTGATCTGAAGCCCTGCATTTCGCGAGGAAACGCTGTAAAACATCGCCGTCATCAATTTGTCAAACCAGTCTTGGCGAGACAGCGTTCCGCGCATTTCCGAAAAATAAATCAGGATCGTGCCGACGATGAAAAAGAAGACCGCAAAAAAGACCGCCATTTTTGCAAACAGCGAAAAACGGAATCTGCGCTTCGTCGTCTGCTTGCTGAATTTGTAAAAAGCCCAGTTTTCGCACTCGATCAAAACCGGGTAGCCAATGCTTCCGATGATGATCAGAATCATCACGATAAACAAAAAGCCGTAATGGTGCCTGAACGGGATGATCGAATTTCCCGTCACGTCAAAACCGGCATTCGTGACCGAACTGACCGAGACGTAAATTCCGTGGAAAAATGCGGCAGGCCAAGTCGTCCAAACGCCCGTTGCCTTAAAATAAGCCGCAAAAATGACGCCAAAAACGATCTGAACGAAAATCATCAGGCCGAAAACCGACGTTACGAGGCGAACCATGCCGCTTAATCTGGGCTGATTCATGTCAAACTGAATCAGCTGCCTTTGGTGCAGACTGATCCTTTTGCCGGCAATCACCAAGGCAACGGTTGACAGCATCGTAATGCCGAATCCTCCGACCTGAAACAAAAATTCCAACAAAACGACGCCGCCCTGATTGTACACCTGCTCAATCGGAAACGTCGTCAAACCGGTCACGCTGATGGTCGAAATGGCCATGAACAGGGTATCCAAAAACGAAATTTTCGCCCCTGGATTTTTAAAACATGGCAAGCTCAGCAAAATAAAGGCAGCTACGGTCGCCAAAGCGTAATACGTCACCAGGGACTGAATCGGCGTTGCCCCGCGATAAAGCTCCTTTAGCTTATGAATCATTTGCTTCCTCACTAGATTGCTTTCATTTTCTGGTAACTGATGACAATTTTTTGTTTAAGATCAATTGCCGTATTCGTATGGTCAAATTCAGGGTCGAAATTAAGAATCGCAGAATTTCTCAATTGTTTTTCGATCACACCGGTAAAGCGATGGCGATGATACGTGAATTCAACGTGCGTTCCCTTGACAAATGCTTTCCCGATACTTGAAACTTCAATCTCTTTTTCTTCACGAGCCTTCTGCTCGCGTTTTTCGGATTGTTCCATCAAAAGAATCCCCCTTTGCTTTCTCTTACCTCATTATACCGCAAAAAAAACAAATTTTGCTAACCATCGATTTGCTCATGAAACAGCGCAAAGTATTTTTCAAGATAGATCTTATGTGCCGCCGTCATGATGATATTGTCAAGCATCCTCTTTTCTTCAGTCTTGTCCCGGCCGATTTTCTTGAGCGTTTCCTGCGTTCCAAAGACATATTTCAGCGCATTGTCGAGCTCTTCCGTGAAATATTCGTATGCTCTTCTTGTAGTATACGTCTTGCGCTGAATCTCGACTAAAACCTTGAGATCTGCAAGCGGCAGAACCGTCTTTGAAATTGCGATAAAAAACAGGTACGCAATCTGTTCGCGCGAATACTGCTTTTTGATTGGACTTTCAATCAGATGCTTTTTGACGTAATTGCTGATCATCGAACTCGTCAATTGAGTTCCGTCCAAGGGTTCAAGATATTCGTTCAAAAACGTCGTCGTCTGCTCCAAATAAAGTCCGACATTCGGAATCTGATCGAACGTCGGCATTTTAAATCCTTCAATCGATGGCACAAGTGCTTTTTTATTATCGTCAGTCATGTTCCAATTCACCTCTCAACCGCCTTTCAAGCAATTATACCGATAGCGCGTCTTAAGGTCAACAAAACTCTAACAGCGGTTTTTGCAAAACTCTTTACAAGCAGCCGATTTAAGTCTATACTCTAGATACAGTTAACAGGTTTTTAGAAAACCGATGATGAAGAATATAATTCTAAAAAAGGACTTAAAAATTATGACTAAAAAAATTATTTCTGATTCAGGCGCAAACGTTTTGCATTTAGATGACGCATCATTTGAAAATATTCCGTTGACGATTCATGTCGATGGCACGGATTATCAAGACGATGCCTCGCTTTCAGTCAACGAATTTATTGAAGCGCTTCATCAAAATGACGAAAAGACTTCAACGGCATGCCCAAGCATTGCGCAATGGCAAAAAGCCTTCGAAGGAGCTGATGAAATCTATGTAATCACGATTACGAGCGTGCTTTCCGGAAGCTACAATTCTGCCGTTCAAGCAGCAAATCTGTATCGCGAAGACCATCCGGAAACAAAGATTCACGTCATCGATTCGCTTTCAGCCGGGCCCGAGATGGAACTTATCATCGACAAGCTGAAAGAATTAATCGATGCCGGTCTGAATTTTGACGAAATCTGCACAAAAATCAATGCCTACAAAGAAAAAACGCACCTGAACTTTGCGCTTGAATCGCTCGATAATCTAGCTAAAAACGGGCGCATCAGTCCGGCAGTGGCCAAAGTCGCCAAAATGCTCAAAATCCGCATCATCGGTCGTCCGGACGACGGCAAGCTCACGCCGATCGGAAAAGCTCGCGGTGCCAAAAAAACCATCTCTTATTTAATTAAAGACATGGAAGAACACGGTTTTTCCAACGGTCGCGTCATCATTGCGCATATTTTGAACGAAGAAGGAGCAAACAACCTGAAACAGACCATTCTTGACAAGCACCCTGAAGCCTCTGTCGAAATCAGAGAAGCACGTGGCCTTTGCACCTACTATGCCCAAAAAGGCGGCTTGATGGTCGGATACGAAGCATGATTCTGATTAAGAATGCAGAGCACTGAAGCTGCACTGCATTTTGACGAATCAAAAGACATTATACAGACACAAAAAAGGAGCCGGGAATGATTCCCGGCTCCTTTTTGAAGTCAGTCATTTACAACTGTTTAGTTACCTGGATATTCTGATTCCATTTCTTCATGGAATTCTTGTTCCGGACGGATGACGCGCATCGTAACGTACAACAAGATGAGGAACGCTGCAATGAATATCAGCTGAATCAGAACCGAATGCAAGACCTGATTTGCTCCAAGTCCTGACGTCAATGCTTCACGGAATCCGTAAACAGAGTACGTCATCGGCAAGTATGGGTTGATTGCCTGGAAGAAACCGTTCATTCCGCGAGTGATTTCGATTGGGAACGAACCGCCGCAAGATCCGAGCTGAATAACCAGCAAGATCATCGAGATGAAGCGACCAGGGTTGCCGAATGCCATTGCCATGAACATAATCAGGAACATGGACGTGAACGAGAATGACACGGCATTCACGATCATCTGAACCGGATGATCCGGATGAAGCCCGCAGACCATCATCAAGACCGTTTCAACCAAAGCATTGCCCGTAGCTACGAGCGCTCCGATCGCAACCTTGCTGAAGAACCATTCCGTTGCGCTGCCGTCTTCCGTTGAAATCCGACGAATCGGATAAACGAGATTGAAGACGAGGCATCCGACGAACAGAGCAACTGACAGCATGTAAGGTGCCAAAGCATAGCCGTAGTTAGGAACGTAGCTGTAATGCTTTTCTTTAAGTTTCGTCGGGCTTGCAAACATGCTTGCGTTAGCTGAACCGAGTTTGAGCTTCGTGACGGTATCTGCACCGCCCTTAAGAGCAGAAGCAAGTTTCTTGTTGCCCTTATGAACATCGGTTGCGCCCTTGTCAAGCTTGCCTGAGTTGGCCGAAAGCTTCGATGTGCCAGCCGCAAGCTGTGAAACGCCGTCAGTCAATGTCGGTACCTGGCTGTTGAGCTGACCGAGACCGGATGCAAGCTGACCTGCGCCTGAACGCAATGCGCCTGAGTTGGCCGCAAGCTGTGACGTGCCAGCTGCAAGCTGATTTACGCCGCTTGCAAGTGCCGGAACCTTGCCGTTGAGCTGGCCGAGACCGGCATTGATTTGTTGTGAACCATCTGCCGCACTGCCAACGCCTGCAGTATATTTACCAATTCCAGCTACCAACTCGTTAGAACCGACATAGCCTTTATGCAATTGAGAAACCATGCCAGGAACTTCATTAAGCTTACTGCTTAATCCGTCAACCGTTGCTTGATTTCCAAGAACTTTTAACTGCTTCTTAAATGCTGAAATTTCATTTTTGTTGCTCAAAACAGCATTCAGTTTTGCCGTCTGATTCTTGAAATCTTGATTTTCCATAACGCTTTTAGCTGCCAACAAAGTTTGAATATCGCTTTGGGTAAGACTTGAATCAATTTGTTTTGCCGTATTCATCAAAACTTTAACGTCATTTGCCTTATCCAAAAGCAAGGAAACCATTGAAAGCTGATTTTTAATTTGTGTTGCATCAAGCTGCGTATTTCCTAAAACCGCTTGAATTGGCTTGAAATAGTTGGCCTGCTTTGCAAGAACGGCACCTTGTGCTTGAAGGGTAGCACCCATAACGTCAACAAAGTTAGCTTGAGGAATTTTTCCGGACCTCGTCTCTTGAAGTACCGTATTTACGGCTGCACCAAAGGCTGAGTCACTTGTTACCGTAGCTGTTCCATTCATAAGCGCAACAACCAACGACTTATTTTGCAAGCCTGTCTGAATCTGTTCAATCGTCAATTGCTGACCATTGAGCTTGATATTTGGAATAATCGTGTTCTGAAGTCCGACAATGCTTGATTCAATCGTCGAATATTGCCCCAACAAACCATTAATGCCATTGATCTGCGTCTTCAACTGATTGATTTGTTCAGGAGTCAAGCTATTGATTGCATTTTGAAGATTAGGATCTTTCAATGCATCAATTGAGCTTGACAACTGCTGAAGCTGCTGACCGTTCAGGTTGATTTTTCCAAGCGTATTTCCAGCTTGCAGTAACGTCTGCAATCCGGAAATGTTTTGGTCGCTGAGCAAGCTGTCAGCCTCATTGGCCAGTTCAGGCAATTGTTTTAGATAACTATTTACCTGCTGCAATTGTTCCTGTGCTTCTTTTGTACTGAGTACCTTTAATTTGTCGTCTGCTTCTTTCAAACCTGAACTCAATTGACCAGCGCCATCATTAAGCTCCTTTGATTTCGACTTAAGTATGTCCAAACCTGAAGTCAACGTGTTCGAACCCGTATAAAGCTGACCCACGCCGCTCGTCAAAGCAGGAACTGAACCCTTGAGCGTCTGCACGCCGCCATTGACCGTATCAACGCCTGCAGTATAGGTGTCGATCCCGTTTTTCAACGTGCTTGATCCTGTCGTCAATTGCAAAACGCCGCTTCCCAAAGGAACTACACCGGCATTGAGCGTCATGACGCCTTTGTTGACCGTATCAACGCCTGCAGTATAAGTATTGAGTCCGTCAGACAATGTCTTCGAACCGTCTGAAAGCTTCTTGGCACCATTTGCAGCCGTCTTGAACCCGCCGCCGACCTTCTTGATAACCTTGAACATCGTATCAGCGTATGCTTCAGACACGCTTTCCTTAACGCTTGCATTGACTTGCGTCGCACCTTGTTTGGAAATAACTTCACCAATGTAGTTCAAGGAACCATTGGTTTTATAAGTAAGTTCCATCTTCTTTGGTTTCTTGTTCAGTACTGTCGTTGCGTTTTTCGAGAAGTTTTCAGGAATCGTAATTACCATGTAATACTTCTTATGACTCAATCCGTACTGTGCTTTCTCTGCAGAAACGAAATGCCAGTCAAGATCCCCGTTTTCCTTGAGCTGATCCACCAACTGATCACCTACTGCAAAATTCTTGCTTTGGAATTTGACCGATTGATCCTTATTGACAACGGCAACCGGAAGATGCCCGGTATTGCCGTAAGGATCCCAAACCGACTTTAAGAAGAATACGGAATACAAGAACGGAATAATCATCATTGCACAGATTGTCGCAGTCAAAATCTTGTGCTTTGCGATGTTCTCGAATTCTGCTTTAATCATCTTCAAAATTATCTGCCTCCCTTAATTAATTATAATCAAGTATAATCATTATCCACTTTCATAATATACACGCAATATCCACGAAAAACAACATAATTGTATGCGACAAACGTTGCGATATGTTTCTGATAACGCTTTCTTCGGGATTTTTTTATACCTTCCCACTTATTGCATCGGTTAAGTGTTTTTCGTGCTTAACCATGATTAAAATTGTTTCACCCATTGTTCTTCTATAAGATGTCCGCTGCCGTACGGTCACAGATTACGAGCAAATTCCAAAAAGAACGTTTTGCCCGTAACCGAGGTCAGGTGCAGCGATTGA
>OGRN01003888.1_pt1 | contig 10217 bp, 8 predicted proteins | sample 1553401 | NCBI WGS metagenome assembly OGRN01 (sample SAMEA2580096, study PRJEB22360) | human gut metagenome | biome: human gut; feature: human-associated habitat; material: faeces | place: Denmark | collected 2008/2010 | reverse complement strand
TCCCACACCCGGCGCTGGAAGTGCTGATCACTGTAGATGAAGAAATCGGTCTTCTTGGTGCTGTAGGGCTTGACTGCAGTGTACTCAAGGGTAAACGTATGATCAATATGGACTCAGAAGCAGAGGGCAGCCTCTGGATCAGTTGTGCCGGTGGACTTTCTGCTGTCAGCCATATCCCGGTTGCACGCGTAGACGCAGAAGGAGAAAAACTTCAGATAAAAGTATGCGGCCTGATGGGTGGTCATTCCGGTTCTGAGATTGACAAAAAACGAGCAAATGCCAATGTAGTCATGGGGCGTTTTCTGTATGGACTCAAAAGAGAAGCAGATTATGAGATTATTTCCATGACTGGTGGACAGAAAGATAATGCCATTACACGAGAAGCAGTCTGCGATATTCTTGTATCCAAAGAAGAAATGGATGCCGTCAAAGCATATGCCTCCAAGGTTGAAAAAGGTCTTCGCGAAGAATATGACGGAAGTGATAAGGGTATTTCTATCCAAATCACAGAAGCAGGCCATGAATCTGCAAAAGTCCTTCACCCGACAAGCCGTGAAAAAGTTCTGTTCTATCTGATGGAGGTTCCTTTCGGTATCCAGAAAATGAGTGCAAATATCGAAGGCCTTGTAGAAACCTCTACCAATATTGGTATTGTATCTCTCTCTGAAGATGAATTTTTTGCAAGTTCAGGTGTCAGAAGTTCCGTAGAAGCAGCACGCAATGCTCTTTCCGATAAGATTCAGTATCTGACAGAATTCCTTGGCGGAGAATATGAAATTCAGGGTGCTTACCCTGCATGGGAGTATCGCAAAGAATCTCCACTTCGCGACAAAATGGTTGAAGTATATGAAACCATGTACGGTCAGAAACCAGAAGTTGTAGCTATTCATGCCGGTCTTGAATGTGGTCTGTTTTATAAAAAAATCGATGGCCTTGACTGTGTATCTCTCGGACCGGATATGAAAGACATCCATACTTCCGAAGAAGTGCTTGACATTGCTTCTACAGAACGTGTATGGAAATATCTTGTAAAAGTTCTTGAAGAGTTAAAAGACTGAGCTTAAGCAGTCAAAATTCTATTATAAATTCAATTACTCAAAAAGGCTTCGCAGATATGCGGAGTCTTTTTTGCATATAATAATCTGAAAACCACTCAGAAAGTATAACATCTATGTCACGTTCTTCTTTTTTCTTTGTATTTTTCATTCTGATACTGTCTAACAGCATACTGTCCTACATTTCATTCAGTCGAAGCACTGTCTCTGTTCTAAAAAAAGACTGTGCCGCCTCTGCTGAGTTCCGACAACAGGATCTGTCCCCGGAACTTTATCGTCAATTGACAGAATCCGGTCTTTATCCTTCAGACTGGTGTGATCTTCTTACCACAACCATGTTAAACAGTCATTTTCATCCTCAACATATTTTTCCTGATAATACCTTTTATCTCTTGTACAAAAAAGACTGCTATCTGCAGCTAAAAAAATATTATGAAGCAATCTGGAGAAATCTGCAGTATTTTCCTGTTGCCTCTGATGACATCAGCTATGAAGACAGTTGGATGGACTCACGTACATACGGTGGAAATCGCCATCATGAAGGAACCGATCTCTTTGGTCCCGTCAGTCAATCCGGCTATTATCCCATCGTCAGTATCACAGACGGCATTGTTGAACAAAAAGGCTGGCTGCCTCTTGGCGGATACCGAATTGGTATCCGTTCTGACTCTGGCGGATATTTTTATTATGCGCATCTTTCCTCCTATGAGGAAGATTTTACTCCCGGTGATAGAGTGCAGGCCGGAGAAATTCTTGGTTTCATGGGAAATACCGGATATGGACAGGAGGGCACTTCCGAAAGGTTTCCGGTGCACCTTCACCTTGGCATCTATATCACCACCCCAGAAGGACAGGATATCAGCGTAAATCCATACCATGTTTTACAATGTCTCCGAAAAAAAATCAGAAAGTATACATATTACTAACAAAAATTGTACAAATTGTGTTATACTGTATAGGAAGTTTTGTCTTTTCGTATTTCAGGTCTTAACTTCAAAGCAACAATCCTGCAAGGAGCGATATTTATGGAAATACAGTTATGGAGAAGTATTTTATGTCCATATGAACTTGCTGTCAAAGAACTGATGGTAAAGTTTGAACATATTATAGATGAACACAAGCAAAATGACCTGTATTCTCCGATTGAACAGGTCAGTGGGCGTGTCAAGAGTCTTCCAAGTATCCTGGAAAAAATGCAGCGCAAACATATTCCCATGGAAAAGATGGAAGAAGAGATCGAAGACATTGCCGGTATCCGCATCATCTGTCAGTTTGAAGAAGATATTGATACCGTAGCCTCTATTATCCGTAGCCGCAGTGATATGACCATCAAAAGTGAAAAAAACTATCTGAAGCATATCAAGCAAAGCGGTTACCGGAGTTATCATCTGATCATTTATTATACTGTAGATACGATCAATGGCCCCAAACGCCTTCAGGCCGAAATTCAGATTCGCACAATGGCTATGAACTTCTGGGCTACGATCGAACATTCTCTGCAGTATAAGTACAAAGGCGAGATGCCTTTACATGTAGCCGAGCGACTGAGCAACGCAGCTGATGCAATCATTGCACTGGACCGTGAAATGTCATCTGTTCGTGATGAGATTATGGATGCGCAGAATTCTTCACAGACACAGTCCAATCTGGTAAAAGACATTTTGCTCAGCATTGAAAACCTGTACAAGATTTCCAATAAAAGAGAAGTTGAAAAAATCCAGGATGAATTTCTACGGGTATTCCGCACAAAAGATCTTCAGCAGCTTGCCCGTTTTCATCGTCAGCTCGACATTATTGCGGAGGGTTATAGAGCCCAGTCCGTTTCATTTTAGGAGTATATAATGCAAAACTTTTTACCCGTAACAAAGCAGGAAATGCAGCAGCGCGGATGGGATCAGGTCGATTTTGTATATCTCACAGGAGATGCCTATGTAGATCATCCTTCTTTCGGTTCTGCCATTATCAGCCGTCTCCTTGAGAGTCGTGGATACCGTGTGGGAATCATCCCACAGCCGGACTGGCGTCATAAAGAAAGCATTCAGACTTTTGGTGAACCGCGCCTTGGTTTCCTTGTAACAGCCGGAAATATGGATTCCATGGTCAATCATTACACAGTCTCAAGGAAACATCGCCAGAAAGATTCTTATTCTCCGGGCGGCGAGATGGGACTTCGGCCGGATATGCCAACGGTCGTATACAGCAACCTGATTCGTCAGACATATAAACATACTCCAATTATCCTTGGCGGTATTGAGGCAAGCCTCAGACGTCTTGCTCATTACGATTACTGGGATAACCGCGTGCGTAGAAGTGTCCTTATGGATTCCGGTGCGGATCTGATTTCTTACGGAATGGGAGAGCATTCAATTCTTCAAATTGCCGAAGCACTACAGAGTGGACTGCCAGTTGAAGAGATCACTTACATTCCTGGTACTGTGTACAAGTGCAAAGATCTGTCCCGTGCATTCGAACCAATCGTTCTCCCTTCCTATGAGGAAGTTTCGTCTAACAAACACACTTATGCTGACAGTTTCGCAGTTCAATACCGTAATACAGATCCTTTTACCGCCAAACCACTTGCTGAGAGTTATGGAACCAGAGGCTATATTATTCAGAATCCTCCGGCACATCCGCTTTCACAGCAGGAAATGGATGATGTCTATGATCTGCCATATACTGACACCTGGCATCCGATGTATAATGCCAAAGGCGGTATTCCGGCAATGAAGGAAATTAAATTCAGTCTCACCAGCAACCGTGGCTGTTTCGGTGGATGTAATTTCTGTGCACTGACATTTCATCAGGGCAGAATCCTTCAGACTCGAAGCCATGAATCGATTCTGAAAGAAGCCATCAAAATGACAAAGGATCCTGATTTTAAGGGTTATATTCATGATGTAGGCGGTCCGACCGCAGATTTCAGACAACCATCCTGTCAGAAACAGCTGACAAAAGGAGTCTGTCAGAATCGCCAGTGTCTTTTTCCGAAGCCATGTGGAAACCTTCAGGTAGATCACACAGACTATGTTTCCCTTCTTCGAAAACTGCGCAAAGTACCCGGTGTCAAAAAAGTCTTTATCCGTTCTGGTGTACGTTTTGATTATGTTGTCGCAGATAAAAGTCCTGTATTTATGCAGGAACTGGTCAAATATCATATCAGTGGACAGCTTCGTGTTGCACCGGAACATGTTTCAGACCAGGTACTTCACTATATGGGTAAACCATCTCATCAGATCTATCAGACGTTTCTCAGAGAATATGACAAAGCAAATGAAGCTACCGGCAAGAAACAGTATGCTGTTCCATACTTTATGTCTTCTCATCCAGGATGTACGATCAAAGATGCCGTAAAACTCGCTGAATATGTGCGTGATCTTGGCTTCACCCCGGAACAGGTGCAGGACTTTTATCCAACACCATCCACACTTTCTACCTGTATGTATTATACCGGTATCAATCCACTGGACGGAAAATCGGTTTATGTACCGAAAGATCCTCATGAAAAAGCGATACAACGTGCGTTGATGCAGTACAAGAATCCAGCCAACCGTAAGCTGGTTCTGGAAGGACTGCAGCGTGCCGGACGCATGGATCTGGTCGGTTTTGGTCCGAAATGCCTAATTCGTCCGGAAAAGAAAAACAGTTTTTCTCCAGGAAACAAAAACTCTGGTTCATCACGCAGACCAGCTCACAGAACCACCATCCGCAATACACATAAGAAAAAAACGAAGAAATAAAACATTTAAAGGAGCATTACATGAGTAAAACAAAAAAACGTAATTCTTCCAGAAAGGGAGATTATGGATATCTTGCCTCCGAAAAGAAACGGCGGATTCTTATTACAGCTGTTTTATTTGCAGTACCTTTGCTGATTTTTTTCTCAGCAATGCTATATTTTCATACAAGACTGACTATCTGGACTGTGATAGCTGTTGTCGGCTGCCTTCCAGCCTGCAAATCTCTGGTCAGCCTGATCATGATCTTTCGCGCCAGACAAGTAGAAACATCTGTATACCGTAGGATTCATGAACATGCCGGCGAACTTACCATGTCTTATGAAATGTACATGACTTTCTATGAGAAAAGTGCAAACATTGACGCATTTGCAATTTGTGGAAACACTGTTGTCGGATATAGCAGTGATCCTAAAATTGACGTAACTTTCATGGAGCGAGAATGTCAGAAGATTCTCAGAGGAAACAGTTTCAAAGCAACCGTCAAGATTTTTACCCGACTGGATCCGTTTCTGGAACGTCTTGATTCCATGAATGCACACAAAGAATCTCTGGAGGAGGGAATTAAATTCCGCCCGGACGAAAAATATCCGGAACTTTCCAGAAATGAACTGATCAAACACACTATTCTGGCAATCTGTCTGTAAAGGAGCTTTATGAAAGAATTCCAAATCACCGAAAACGAGGCCGGACAGCGCTTTGACAAATATCTTGCAAAACTACTCCGGAATGCACCCAAAAGCTTTTTTTATAAAATGCTTCGCAAAAAAAACATCACATTAAATGGCAGAAAAGCAACTGGAAACGAAAAGCTCAACACCGGAGACCAGATCAGACTGTTTCTCAGTGATGAAACTTTTTCAAAATTCAGTCAGCAGGAACAGACAGCAAGGGCCGTAACTGATCTGGATATCATCTATGAAGACACTGATATTCTTCTGATCAACAAACCGGCAGGTATGCTTTCTCAGCCAGATGATACCAAAGAACCTTCCATGGTAGAATACCTGATTGGATATCTTCTTCAAAATGGTTCACTGACAGAAGAAAATCTGCGGACCTTTCATCCTTCCGTATGCAACCGTCTGGACAAAAATACAAGCGGTGTTATCGCAGCCGGAAAATCTCTTGCAGGACTGCAGGAACTGTCAACGTTATTTCATGACCGTACCGTTCATAAAGACTATTTATGCATCGTTAAGGGAAAGCTTACCCGCTCGCGGCATATCCGTGGATATCTGCATAAAGATGCAAACCTGAATAAAGTAAGTGTCTCACCGACAAAAGAAAAAGATGCCCAGCCAATCGAAACACAGTACACACCTATCTGCAATAATGAGCATGCAACTCTTTTGAAAGTACGACTGATCACGGGCCGTACACATCAGATTCGTGCGCATCTGGCATCTGAGGGACATCCTCTGGCCGGTGATGCAAAATACGGCAGCCAGGAATTCAATCGATATTTCCGTGATCATTATGGGCTGAAACATCAGCTTCTCCATGCTTATCGCCTGACTTTTCCTGAACTTGAAGGAAAATTGCATAACCTGTCCGAAAAACATTTTGAGGCAGTTTTACCAGTGCAATTTCAACATATATTAAAAGAAGAACATTTAGAGGAGTGTAGTTATGAAAATCTGGAATGAAATCTGGGATTATGTAAAAATGATCATCATTGTTGTAGTAGTAGTTCTTGTTGTAAATAATGTTGTTCTCATCAACGCCAAAATTCCGTCTGAATCCATGGAAAATACGATTATGACCGGTGACCGTATCTTCGGTTTCCGCATGGCATATGGTCTGAACTTCGATTTCTTCGGCAAACACATTTCCTACAAAACCAAAGATCCGGAACGCTTTGATATCATCATCTTCAAATTTCCGGATGATGAAAGCCAGCTGTTCATCAAACGTCTGATCGGACTTCCTGGTGAAACCGTTGAAATCCGTGACGGTAAAGTATACATAAATGGCTCTGATGAACCATTGGATGACAGCTTCGTACCGGAGGTTCCGACCGGAAATTATGGTCCCTATAAGGTACCGGAAAACAGTTACTTTATGCTCGGTGACAACCGCGAATATTCCAGAGACTCAAGATTCTGGAAAAACACCTTTGTATCCTTTGATGAGATTGTCGGAAAAGCCATCGTACGCTATTATCCATCTATCAAACTTCTGAACTGAGAGGATTTTCCAATATGGCAACATGGAACAGCAGGGGCCTCCGGGGTTCAACCCTGGAGGATCTCGTGAACCGAACCAATGAACAATATGCAGAAAAAAATCTTGCTCTGATTCAGAAAATTCCAACGCCGATCACACCAGTCCGCATGGACAAAGAAAACCGTCATATCACACTCGCATACTTTGAGCAACGCAGTACAGTCGATTATATCGGTGCTGTTCAGGGAATCCCGGTCTGCTTTGATGCTAAAGAATGCAGTGTTGATACTTTTCCGTTAAGCAATATCCACCCGCATCAGGTCGAATTCATGAACGCCTTTGAGCAGCAGGGCGGAATTGCTTTTTTTCTTATTTTTTTCAGTCATGCAGATCTGTTTTATTACCTTCCGCTCCGTGACCTGATGAAGTTCTGGAATCGCATGCAGTCCGGAGGGCGCAAAAGCTTTCGGCGCGAAGAATTGAATTCCATTTACTATTTACAGAAAAAAAATGGATTTCTTGTTCCCTATCTGGATGGAATCCAGACAGATCTGAAATTGCGGGATTGACATTTTCTATTTTTTCTACTATAATTTTCTTGTTTTTACATAGTAGCATGGTAGCACGTTAAAGTGTTTATCTGTAATGAGGAGGAAACGACTATGCAGCGAATTTTTCATACACCTGAAGGTGTTCGCGATATTTATAATGGAGAGTGCAGCCAGAAGCATCATCTTCAGACAGAAATCCGCAAAGTATTTGATTCCTATGGATATGAGGAGATTGAAACTCCTTCCTTTGAATATTTTGAAGTATTCAGCAGAGAAGTAGGTACAATTCCTTCCAAGGATCTGTATAAATTTTTTGACCGTGAAGGAAATACCCTGGTATTACGCCCGGACTTCACACCATCCGTATCAAGAGCCTGCGCTACTTATTTTAATCCGGAGCACCAGGTTATAACACTTTCTTATACAGGAAACACTTTTATCAATAATTCCAGCTATCAGGGCCGACTCAAAGAGACCACTCAGATGGGTGTAGAACGTATCGGTGATGATTCTGCCGAAGCAGATGCAGAACTTCTCGCCATGACAGTTGAATGCCTTTTAAAAGCCGGATTAAAAGAATTTCAGGTCAGTGTCGGACAGGTTGACTATTTCAAATCTCTTCTTCAGGATGCCAATCTGGATATCGAAGAAGAAGAAAATCTCCGTTCCCTGATCTCCCAGAAAAACTATTTTGGTGTAGAAGATCTTGTACGCAGCCAGAATATTCCGGAATCTCTGGAAAAAGCTTTTCTGGAACTTCCACACCTGTTCGGCTCTTCAGAAATTCTTCAGAAAGCACGCAGTCTGACAGACAATATCTGTGCAATCAAAGCGGTAGAACGGCTGGAAGAAATCTATGAAATTCTCAAAATTTACGGATATGAAAAGTATGTCAGCTTTGATTTCGGTATGCTCAGCAAATTTCAGTATTATACTGGAATCATTTTCCAGGCATATACTTACGGAACCGGTGAACCTATGATCAAGGGAGGCCGTTACAATGGCCTGATGAAACACTTTGGCAAACCTGCGGCATCTATCGGATTTGCCCTTGAAGTAGATAACCTTCTTCTTGCACTTTCCAGCCAGAAACTGATCTCTGAGAAAGAGGAGAAGCCGGAAGTAATCGAATACGAGCCACAGAACCGTACAGAAGCCATTAAAGAGGCACAGAAACTTCGTGCAGAGGGCAGATGTGTGGCATTACGTTTGAAAAAGGAGGTCAGATAAGCCATGAGATACCTGACAGTTGCCCTGACAAAAGGCAGACTTGCCAACAAAACAATGGAGATGTTTGAGAAAGCAGGAATCACCTGCGAAGAGATGAAAGATAAAGATTCCCGTAAACTGATCTTTACCAATGAAGAACTGAAGATGAAATTCTTCCTTGCAAAAGGGCCGGATGTTCCTACCTATGTAGAGTATGGTGCGGCAGATATCGGAATTGTGGGAAAGGATACGATCCTGGAGGAAGGCCGTAAGCTTTATGAAGTGATGGATCTTGGATTTGGAAAATGTAAGATGTGTGTCTGTGGACCGGAGAGTGCCAGAGAGGTTCTGGAGAACAACCAGCTGATCCGTGTGGCGACTAAATATCCAAATATTGCCAAGGATTACTTCTTTAACAGAAAACACCAGACAGTAGATTTGATCAAATTAAACGGTTCCATTGAACTGGCACCCATCGTTGGTCTGTCTGAAGTGATCGTAGATATTGTGGAGACCGGAAGTACACTGAAGGAAAACGGACTGAAGGTGCTGGAAGAGGTCTGCCCGCTGTCTGCCAGAATGGTAGTCAATCAGGTGAGCATGAAGATGGAAAATGAGAGAATCCGTAAACTTATTGAAGACTTAAGAAGAGTTCTTCAGGAGGAGATGTAAAGATGCGTACAGTAAAATTAACAAAAGAATCAACAAAGGATATTCTTGAGAATCTGCTGAAAAGAAGCCCGAATAACTATGGGAAATTTGAATCCACAGTAGCTCAGATCCTTGATAAAGTAAAAAATGAAGGGGACGCAGCCCTTTTTGCCTATACAAAAGAATTTGACAAAGCTGATGTGACAAAAGAGACTATCCGCGTCACAGATGCAGAAATTGAAGAGGCTTATGCGCAGATTGATCCTGCACTTCTTGGAGTGATCCGCAAAGCTCTGGTCAATATCCGTCAGTATCATGAAAAACAGATCCAGAACAGCTGGTTTACAAGCACAACAGATGGAACTATGCTTGGACAGAAAGTAACACCGTTAAATCGTGTGGGTGTCTATGTACCCGGTGGAAAAGCAGTTTATCCGTCTTCTGTACTGATGAATATTGTACCTGCGAAAGTGGCAGGAGTCCCGCATATTGTTATGACAACACCGCCCGGAAAGGATGGCAAAGTATGCGCTTCCACACTGGTAGCAGCCAAAGAAGCAGGAGCAGATGAGATTTATAAGGTGGGTGGTGCACAGGCGATCGGTGCCCTTGCTTTCGGAACAGAGAGTATTCCGAAGGTAGACAAGATCGTAGGTCCCGGAAACATTTTCGTAGCTCTTGCAAAGAAAGCAGTATATGGCTATGTAAGCATTGACTCCATTGCAGGACCGAGTGAGATCCTTGTTCTTGCAGATGAGACAGCTAATCCGCATTTTGTGGCAGCTGACCTTCTTTCCCCGGCAGAGCATGATGAACTGGCATGTGCTCTCCTGATCACTGTACTCTCC
>OGRN01003882.1_pt1 | contig 10233 bp, 8 predicted proteins | sample 1553401 | NCBI WGS metagenome assembly OGRN01 (sample SAMEA2580096, study PRJEB22360) | human gut metagenome | biome: human gut; feature: human-associated habitat; material: faeces | place: Denmark | collected 2008/2010 | reverse complement strand
GCAGCGGGGTGTTGGTGACATAAAACTGGAAGTAGCCCGGGCGCAGCCGCCGCGCTATCGTGTTTTCCTTGTACCGCACATCCGAGAACAGCACCCGGCCGTCCCCCAGCAGCAGATCCAGGGCGTTGTCGCCCAGCACAAAGTTTGCCATGCGCAGACAGGAAAGGCCGCCCAGCTGCGCCGAGCAGGCACTGTCGCTCACCCGCACCAGCTCCAGCGCGCCGGTAGTCGCGTTGTTGACGATGGCAAAGGTGATGATCTCGTTGGCGTTCAGCGGCACCGTCTTCTGCAGCAGCAGGGTGCGGCCGGAGCTTGCGTTGAGGATGCTGACGGTGCGGAAGCCCTCTGCAAAACAATAGTATGTAGAGAAGTTTCCGAACGCCAGGTTGGTCGCCACCCTCTGGGAGCCGATATTGACGTTGACCGGCCCCGCCTGCGCCGCCGCATGGAAAAAGCGCACCCGGCAGCAGCGCCGGATCGGCTGGCTGGGGGGGGGGGCGGGGGGCGTCTGGCCCGGGGCCGCCGGCGGCCGCGGCATGGTGGGCGGACAGGTGCTGGATATGGCCGGCGAGGGCCGCGCCCTTGGCCTGACCGAGGTGGAGGAGCTTCAGCGCCTCAAGACCGGTGCGCTGATTAGAGCGGCTGTGGAGATGGGCTGCGCCGTGGCCGGCGGAGCGGAGGAACAGCGGGAGGCCCTGTGCCGCTATGCCGACTGCCTGGGGCTGGCCTTCCAGATTCAGGACGATATCCTGGACGTGGTGGGTGATGAGGCCACCTTGGGCAAGCCCATCGGTTCAGACGTCAGGAGCGACAAGACCACCTTTGTGGCGCTCAAAGGTCTGGCGGACTGCCGCATCCTGGTGGCGGAGTTGACCGACCGGGCGGTGGAGGCCCTGGCGCCCTTCGGTTCGGAGGCGGAGAGCCTCCGCGGTCTGGCGCAGTCGCTGGCCGGCCGCGAGAAATGAGAGGACTTATATGAGCAATGTCGTAGATTTTCTGACCGGAAATCTGATTTTAAACCTGTCCATCCTGGCCTGGGCGATCGCCCAGGTGCTCAAGTTTGTCATCACGCTGATTTCCCAGGGAAAGCTGGACTGGCGCCATATTCTCTCCAGCGGGGGAATGCCAAGCTCCCACTCTGCCTTTGTTTGCGCCTGCGCGGCGGCTATGGGCTATATGTACGGCTGGGCGTCGCCCGTATTCACCATTTCTGCCGTGGTCGCCATTGTGGTGATGTACGACGCGGCCAATGTCCGCAAGGCGGCGGGGGAGCAGGCCAAGATCCTGAACTATATCATGGAACACTGGACTGAGATGAAGCCCGCCATTTTCGGTAAGGAGCTCAAGGAGTTCCTGGGGCACACGCCGTTCCAGGTGCTGATGGGCGGCCTATTGGGTATCAGTGTAGGATTGCTGGGCGCTTGGCTGTGGACGTAATTTTGAATTCCGGGCCTCTGTGGGCCGGGAGGTGGAACCATTCTGAATTTTGATCTGAATCACGTACCGAATCAACTGGGAGAACTGAGCGACGGTGAGGCTGTGGAGCTGTGCCGGCTGCTGCGGGCGCGCCTGATCGACACGGTTTCCCGCACCGGCGGCCACCTGGCCTCCAGCCTGGGAGCGGTGGAGTTGATTGTCGCCATCCACCGGGTGTTCGACACCGGACGGGACCGTTTGGTGTTCGATGTGGGACACCAGTGCTACGCCCACAAAATTCTCACCGGCCGCAATCAGGCGATGGAAACGCTGCGTACCTTCGGCGGAATTGCTGGCTTCCCCAAACCGGTGGAGAGTGAAAGCGACGCCTTTGTCGCGGGACACGCCTCTAACTCAGTATCGGTGGCCATTGGAATGGCAAGGGCAAGAACATTACAACATGCGGACTATCATGTTCTGGCGTTGATCGGCGACGGCGCCTTGTCCGGCGGGCTCGCCTATGAGGGCCTGTCCGATGCGGGGGACAGCGGGGAACCGCTCATCGTCATTCTCAACGACAACGGCATGTCGATCACAAAGAGCGTGGGCGGCGTGGCGGAGCATTTGGCGCGCCAGCGGCTGAAGCCCCAGTACCTGCGCTTTAAGAAGGGCTACCGTAAGGTCATGAGCGTATTGCCGCTGGGCGGTCACATCTACCATGCAACCCACAAGATCAAGACGGCCATCAAGGACAGTCTGTTGCCGTGCAGCCTGTTTGAGGATATGGGCTTTACCTACCTGGGACCAGTGGATGGGCATGATGTCAAGTATCTGACGCAGCTTTTGAGCTATGCGAAGGAGCTGAACGGCCCTGTTTTGCTCCATGTAAGAACCGTGAAGGGAAAAGGCTATACACCAGCGGAGCGCAATCCGGATCAGTTTCACGGTGTTGGCCGCTTCTGTGTAGAGACAGGGGAGCTGGTGCATGGTTCAGGGGAGAGCTTTTCCGCCGTGTTTGGAGAGACCCTCTGTTCCTTGGCAGAGCAAGACGGCAAGCTCTGTGCCATTACGGCCGCCATGCAGGGGGGAACCGGCTTGAACCGCTTTGCCCGTCAGTTTCCGGCGCGCTTTTTTGACGTGGGCATTGCCGAGGGCCATGCGGTGGCCATGGCAGCGGGCATGGCCAAGCAGGGGATGCGCCCGGTCTTTGCAGTGTACTCCTCCTTCCTCCAGCGCAGCTACGATATGCTGCTCCACGACGTGGCGCTTCAGCAGCTCCATGTGGTGTTGGCGGTGGACCGGGCCGGGCTGGTGGGGGAGGACGGCGAGACCCACCACGGCGTCTTTGATCCAGCCTTTCTCGATACCATCCCCGGCATGACGGTGCTCTGCCCCAGCAGTTTTCAGGAGCTGCGGGAGATGCTGCGCTATGCCATCTATGACGTGGAGGGTCCAGTGGCAGTCCGTTACTCCAGGGGAGGGGAGGGCGCCTACCAGGGCAGCGCCCCGGTGGAGCCAGCTACCCTGCTACGGACGGGAGCGGACATTACCCTGGCGGGCTATGGTATGATGCTTAACCAGCTTCTGGACTGCGCTGACCGTCTGGCACGGAATGGCATCCAGGCAGAGGTTGTGAAGTTAAATACCATTACACCGATTCCACTGGAGCGGCTGACTGCCTCTGTTCAAAAGACAGGACGGCTTCTGGTTGCGGAGGACAGCGCGGCGGCGGGCGGTGTGGGGCAGCGCATCGCCGCAGGCCTGTTTGACGCTGGCATCCAGGTGCGAGGGCTGGCCTTGGTGAATACCGGACACACCTTTGTTACCCATGGAACGGTGCCCCAGCTTCAAAGGCTGTGCGGTTTGGACGGGGCGAGCCTATATCACAGAGCATTGGAGGTCTGCCGTCATGGCTAATGTAAAAAAGCGGCTGGATGTCCTGCTGGTGGAACGAGGTCTGGCTGAAAGCCGGCAGCGGGCCCAGGCGGTGATCATGAGCGGTCAAGTCTATGTCAGGGAACAAAAGGTGGACAAGGCCGGGACGCAGGTTGAGGAGAACGCCCCGATTGAGGTGCGTGGACAGGCTTTGGCCTATGTGAGCCGGGGCGGGCTGAAGCTGGAGAAAGCCCTCAAGACTTTTTCCGGCATTCGCTTAAAGGGAGTACATGCCATTGATGCCGGGGCGTCCACCGGCGGCTTTACCGACTGTATGCTCCAAAATGGGGCGGAAAAGGTGTATGCAGTGGATGTGGGCTATGGACAGTTGGCCTGGAGCCTGCGCAGTGATCCCAGAGTGGTGTGCATGGAGCGGACCAACGTGCGCTATTTGACGGCGGAGCAGATTCCAGAGCCGCTGGACTTCGGTACAGTGGATGTGTCCTTTATCTCCTTAAAGCTGATTTTACCCGCCCTACGGGGTATCCTAAAGCCGGACGGACAGGTAGTCTGTCTGGTGAAGCCCCAGTTTGAGGCGGGCCGTGAGAAGGTGGGCAAGAAGGGGGTTGTGCGGGATCCCGCTGTCCATCTGGAGGTGCTGCGGCAGTTTTTGCAGAACGCTCATGAGGCGGACTTTTCTGTAAAGGAAATGACCTTTTCACCAGTTCGGGGACCAGAGGGCAACATCGAATATTTGGGACACCTGTGTGTCGGGGCGGGCGAGCCCTGGAACGGCGACCTTTCAGCTCTGGTCGAGGCATCGCACGGGGCATTGGAGGGAACCGGGCAATGAAAGTGGTATTGAGTCCAAACCCATACCGGGACCGGGGCCTGCGGGCGGCCCAGGCCGCGGAAAAGATTCTGCGGAACGTGGGGGTGGAGACCGCCATGTGTCTGCCCTTCCTCCTGGAGGGCAGCAATCTGGAATTTCCCAAGCATATCCAGTTTAAGGACACCCAGGAGGAGCTGAAAAACGCGGACATGCTGGTTTGCTTCGGAGGAGACGGAACCATCCTCCACGCGGCCAAGGACGCCAACGCCCACAAGGTGCCTATACTGGGGGTCAATCTGGGCAGCGTGGGTTTTATGGCTGAGCTGGAGCAGAGCGAGCTGTCCATGCTGTCCAAGCTGGCGGCCGGGAAGTACACGATCGAATCCCGTATGATGTTGGATGTAGCGGTCCGCCGGGATGGAAAGGTGCTGTTCAATGACATCGCCCTGAACGACGCAGCCCTCACGAAAGGGGCTGTGGCCCGGGTCGTGGATCTGGAGGTATATGGCGACAAGGTGATGATCGCCAATTTTTCGGCTGACGGCGTGATTGTGAGTACGCCCACCGGCTCTACAGCCTATTCCATGTCGGCGGGCGGCCCCATCGTGGAGCCTACGGCGGAGAATATGATTGTGACGCCCATCTGTCCCCATGCCCTCTCCGCCCGGTCCATCGTCTTGGGACGGGAGCGTACGGTGTCCATTAAAATGGGGAAGCAGTCACGCAAGACTGCCTATTTGTCGGTAGATGGCGGCAAGGCGTTTCGTCTGGGCAGCGGCGATGTGGTGGAGCTGAAGATGTCCAGCTCCAAGACCCGTCTGGTACGGGTGACGGGGCGGAGCTTTTATGATATACTAAGTCAGAAACTGGGAGGTGCCAAGGCGTGAAGGGAAAACGTCAGCAGGAGATTTTGCGCATTATTGAGGAACAGGATATTGATACACAGGATCAGCTTCTGGCGGAGCTGAGGGCCCGCGGACTCCAATCTACCCAAGCGACCATTTCCCGGGACATCAAAGAGCTGCATCTGATCAAGGAGCTTACCGGCTACGGGACCTACCGCTACGCGGTGTCAGAGCGCAAGGCGTCGCTGAATGTCGCCAGCCGGCTGCGCACGATTTTCAAGGAGGGGGTCATCTCCTTTGATCTGGCCCAGAACATCATTGTGCTCAAGACCATGCCGGGAGTGGCATCGGCGGCCTGCGTAGCCATTGACGGCATGGAGATCACAGGACTGGTGGGCAGTCTTGCGGGGGACGATACCGCGATGCTGGTCATGCGCACCAACGAGGACGCGCAGGAGTTCTGCAACGAGATCCACACAATGCTGAAATAAAGCGGAAACGGCGGGGTGGTCGGCATGCTCTCACTGTTGCACATTGAGAATATCGCAGTTATCGAATCGGCGGACATTCAGTTCGACAAGGGATTCAACGCTCTGACGGGGGAAACGGGAGCCGGCAAGTCCATTGTAGTGGATGCTATCGGCGCCATCATCGGAGAGCGGACCAGCCGGGATCTGATTCGGACAGGGGCCAGATCCGCCCTCGTCAATGCCGTCTTTACCGGCCTGCCTCCGCTGGCCTGGTTCCAGGAGAACGGCGGAGGGCCGGACGAGGATGGAAATCTGCTGATCCAGCGGGAGATCCAGCCGGACGGCAAGAATGTGTGCCGCCTGAATGGACGGCTGATCACCGTAGCTCAGCTACGGCAACTGGGCCGGCAGCTCCTCAATATCCACGGGCAGCACGACGGCCAGCAGCTCCTGGACGAGCGGTGCCACCTGGAGTATCTGGATGGATTCGGAGAAACGGGATCGCTGCAGGAGGAATACCGGGCGGCCTTTGGCCGCTTTGCGGTCCTGCGCCGGGAGATTGCGGCTCTCCAGATGGACGAGGCGGAGAAAGCCCGGCGCATTGACAGTTTGGAGTTCCAGATCGCCGAGCTGGAGCGGGCCGGACTGAAGGCTGGGGAGGAGGGGTCCCTCACCGAGCGCCGCAATTTGCTGCGCAATGCGGGCAAGCTGATTGAGGCGGTAGAGGGCGCCCATTTGGCCCTCTCAGGCGATGAGGAGCGTGAGGGGGCCGCCGGCCTGATCGGCGCGGCGGAGAGTTCACTCCACGCGGCGGCCCGGCTGAGCGGGCAGGTGGCGGAGCTGGTGGACAGGCTGACGGAGCTGCGCTGCTCGGCCGATGATCTGGCCGAGCAGGTGCGGGATTTACGGGATGGTTTCGACTTTGAACCCGGTGAGCTGGACGAGCTGGAGAGTCGTCTGGATGTGATCTACCGGCTGAAAAAGAAGTACGGGGACTCCGTGGAGGAGATGCTGGACTACCTGGAGCGGTGCAGAAAGGAGCTGGACGAGATTCAGTTCTCCAGCGATACCATTGCCCGGTTGGAAAGGGATCTGAGCAAAGCGATGGAGGAGGTCCGGCGGCGGGGTGAGGCGCTGAGCCGGGCGCGCCGTGAAGCGGCCAAGGCGCTGGAGGAGCGTATTCAAACCGAATTGGCCCAACTGGACATGCCGAAAGTGCGGTTCCAGGTGGAGTTCCGGCCCAAAGCAGGGGAGTACGCCATGGACGAAACCGGACTGGACGAGGTGCAGTTCCTTATGTCCGCCAATGTAGGGGAGGATCTGAAGCCCATCCAGAAGATCGCCTCCGGCGGTGAGCTGGCCCGCATCATGCTGGCCCTCAAGAATGTGCTGGCAGAGAATGACCACGTGGGCTCCTTGGTCTTTGACGAGGTGGACACCGGTGTGTCCGGCCGGGCAGCCCAGAAGGTGGCGGAGAAGTTGGCGGGCGTGGCCCGCACCAAGCAGGTGCTCTGCGTCACCCATCTGCCCCAGCTTGCGGCCATGGCGGACGTCCATTTCTCCGTGGAGAAGGGGGAGCGCAAGGGGAGAACCTTCACAGAAGTAGAGCGCCTGAGCCGGGAGCGGCGCATGGAGGAGCTGGCCCGGCTGACCTCTGGTGAGCGCATCACCGGCGCGACACTGGAGGCGGCGGGGGAACTGCTGGACAGTGCGGAACGGTTCAAGCGGGCTTTAACTCAACAAAAGTAATCTTTTGTTGAGTTAAATCTTTCCCTTGACAAACTGGCTGCCCCGTACTATAATCCAACTCAATATGAGACTGCGATGACAGGGAGAAGTACCGTCTTATGTCCCGCCCAGAGAGCCCCCGTCTTGGTGTGAGGGGGAGGGGACAGGCCGGGAAATACACCCTGGAGCAGCCGCCCGAACCGCGTGAAAGCGCACAGTAGGGGTGTGTCGGGTGCGCCCGTTACAGCGCCGGAGTGGGTTGGGACTCCATGAGGCTGTCTCCGTGAGGGGATGGTGAACCAGAGGTGGTACCGCGTTTGACAACGCCCTCTGTCCGTGAGGACAGGGGGCGTTTTTTATATTAAAACACAAAGTGCAGCCATACTAATTAGCAATTACTGTAGGGGCGTCCCTATGGACGAAAGAAAAGGAGAATGAAACTATGACCTGTTACGAAGAACTGAAGGCCCGTGGCCTCATTGCCCAGGTAACCAATGAGGAAGAGATCTCCAAGATGATCAACGAGGGTAAGGCGGTGTTCTATATCGGCTTCGACCCCACCGCCGATTCCCTCCACGTGGGCCACTTCATGGCCCTTTGCCTGATGAAGCGGCTCCAGATGGCGGGCAACCGGCCCATCGCCCTCATCGGAGGCGGTACCGGTATGGTGGGTGACCCCTCCGGCCGCACCGACATGCGCTCCATGATGACGGTGGAGACCATACAGCACAACTGCGCCTGCTTCAAGAAGCAGATGGAGCGTTTTATCGAGTTCGGTGACGGCAAGGCCCAGATGGTGAACAACGCCGACTGGCTGATGGACCTGAACTATGTGGAGCTGCTCCGCGAGGTGGGCGCCTGCTTCAGCGTGAACAACATGCTGCGGGCCGAGTGTTATAAGCAGCGCATGGAGAAGGGGCTGAGCTTTCTGGAGTTCAACTACATGATCATGCAGTCCTACGATTTCTACCACCTGTTCCGGCACTACGGATGCAACATGCAGTTCGGCGGTGATGACCAGTGGTCCAACATGCTGGGCGGCACCGAGCTCATCCGCCGCAAGCTGGGCAAGGATGCCCACGCCATGACCATTACCCTGCTGCTCAACTCCGAGGGGAAGAAGATGGGCAAGACCGCCAAGGGCGCGGTGTGGCTGGATCCCAACAAGACCAGTCCCTATGAGTTCTACCAGTACTGGCGCAACGTGGGCGACAGCGATGTGCTCAAGTGCCTGCGTATGCTCACCTTCCTTCCCATTGAGCAGATCGACGAGATGGACAAGTGGGAGGGCGCCCAGCTCAATCAAGCCAAGGAGATCCTGGCCTTTGAGCTGACCAAGCTGGTTCACGGCGAGGAGGAGGCGCAGAAGGCCCAGGACGCGGCCAAGGCCCTGTTCGCCCAGGGAGGCGACAAGTCCAACGTGCCCACCACCACCCTGGACACCGGCGATCTGACTGACGGGGCGATCGGGGTGCTGGAGCTGATGCTCAAGTGCGGCCTGGTGCCCTCCAAGAAGGAGGCTCGCCGCCTGGTGGAGCAGGGAGGGGTGGAGTTGGACGGTCAGAAGGTCACCGATGTGGCCGCAGCCGTGACCGCCGAACAGCTCTCCGGCGAGGGTATAATGCTCAAAAAGGGAAAAAAGGTCTTCCACCGTGCGGTGCTCGGTGAATGAAAAAAGGCGCCGGAGGATAATTCCCCTCCGGCGCCCTTTTTCGGTTGCGGAAGTGATTGGATCATGATACAATCTTAACAGGATAGCCAATACGGAAGGGGATTGCGGCATGGAGGATAAGGACAAGCAAGGGGAAAAGAAATGGTATATTCTGGATCGGGGATCGTTATCTCTCCTGATCGTCCTGTTGGCCGCTATCCTGTTTTATGTGGGATTGACCAATTTCGATGTTATCGCGGTCCGGGTGCGCACATTTATGGGTGTGCTGACGCCCTTTATTGCAGGTTTTGCTATCGCCTATCTGCTCAATACGCCCATGTGCTTTTTTGAGCGAAAGCTCTACCAAAAGCAGAAGCACCGGCGTGGGCTGGCGATTCTGACGGTCTATCTGATCGCCCTGGCGATCGTTGTGGTCCTGCTCAACCTGATCATACCGCAGGTGGCGCAAAGCGTGGTAGATCTGGCCACCAACATGCAGACCTATCTGACCAGCCTGAACAGCCTGGTGCAGACCCTCTCCGAGCAGTTTGGACTGGAGGCGGAGGCCCTGAATGAGGCTATTGGCTCTTATCAGGACCTGATGACCAATATTGCCGCCTATCTCTCCAAGGCTCTGCCGGATCTGCTGAACTTTGGCTACGCCATCGGCAGTGGGGTGATCTCGGGCATTACCGCACTGATCTCCTCGGTTTACATGCTGGCAGGGAAGGGGCGGCTGGTTCCGCAGATCAAGAAGATGCTCTACGCCATTCTGCCCAGGCGGCGGGCGGACTGGCTTCTCGGGGTATGCGGACATGCCAACCGGGTATTTGTAGGCTTTATCAATGGCAAGCTGATCGACTCGGCCATCATCGGTGTGCTCTGCTTTATCCTTTGCTTGATTTTCCGCATCCCATATCCCATGCTGGTCAGCGTCGTGGTGGGCGTCACCAACATTATCCCCTTTTTTGGACCGATCATCGGCGCCATCCCCTGTCTGATGATTCTGGTGATCGTCGACCCTTGGGCGGCCCTGCGGTTCTTTGCCTTGGTCATCGGCCTTCAGCAGTTTGACGGCAACATCCTGGGGCCTAAAATCCTGGGGGATTCCACGGGGCTTCCCAGCTTCTGGGTGCTGTTTTCCATCCTGCTGTTCGGCGGCCTGTTCGGATTCGTGGGAATGATTATCGCGGTGCCGTTGTTTGCGGTTATTTACAGGCTGACCGCCACCTATGTGAGCAGCGCGCTGAGAAAGAAGGATTTATCCGCCAGGACAGAGGATTACCTGAGCCTGGATTATATTGACGAAGAAAACAAGCATTATGTTGACAGAGAGAGGGAGGAGTAAAAAACATATAAGTATTGAGGGAGGAAAGCAATGAGTGATTTGCAGACAAGGTATCTGGAACGGCTTGC
>OGRN01003880.1_pt1 | contig 10235 bp, 10 predicted proteins | sample 1553401 | NCBI WGS metagenome assembly OGRN01 (sample SAMEA2580096, study PRJEB22360) | human gut metagenome | biome: human gut; feature: human-associated habitat; material: faeces | place: Denmark | collected 2008/2010 | reverse complement strand
GAAGCTTTTGCGGGAACGGGGGACTCGCGCCGGCAGATCGCGGCGAGCATGCCGCACGCCAGCGGCCCTACCGATCGCCGCCCGCGGCCGCCCTTGTCCAAAAGGCCCCGAAAACGGCCTTGGGACGGGCAGCTGCGCCGACGCAAGTGCACCAAGCGCAATTGCGGCACCGGAGGCGCCGCAGGAAAGGAGGCGGGGATGTATGCGAACCCCAAGGAGACGACGTCGCTCAGGCTGGACGCGACCATGAAGCGCAGGAGCAGGGAGCTGCTCGCGCTGCGCGGGATGACCCTGACGGAGGCGTTCGAGGAGTACATGGACGAGCTCGTCTACCGGGGCGGCCCGCCCATGAGGGCGAGCCGCGAGGCCAAGGCCAACACCATGAGGATCCGGTTCGAGGCCTTCATGGAGAGCGACCTCGGGGCCGGCGAGGAAGGCCAGCGCCCTGGGGAAGGGGGCGCAAGATGAGCTGCAGCGCGAAGATGAGGAAGCTGTCTGTGAGGATCGACGCCGACCTGAAGGCGGCCTTCGAGGGCACGCTGCGGGACATCGGCGTCGACCCCACCTGCGCGATGAGGAGCTTCGCCTTCCAGATCGTGCTCGAGGGGAGCATCCCCTTCGACCCCGTCGACGCCGGCTTCGAGGCGAGCGGAAAGACCGCGGTGACGTCGGTCAAGATCCCGGAGGACGTCGCCGGCGAGATGGAGTCCGTGCTCAAAGGCCTGGGCACGAACTTCTCGCAGGCCGTGAAGCTGCTCGCGCTGCAGACGACCGCGCTGGGAGGGATACCGTTCGCCGCCGGCATCCCCCGGAAGGCGAGTTGAGGGGCGGCCAGCTTCGCGGAAAGCTCAGGGCGCTTCTCCTCGGCAAGGCGCCCTGCCCGCTTGAGCATGCTGAGGCGGGCAGGGCTCCGATGCGAATGCTGCGCGAGCATGGGCGAAGAGATGTCTGCTGTATGTGCAAACGACTCAGCTGACCGCAGCTGACCGTTTTGCGCACGAGGTTATCAAGCAAGTTCGTCTTCGACTCCGAGACGCCTGCACAGCCCGAGGTAGCTTTCCTCGGAAGACGCGCCGGTGTGCATGATCTCCATGATACGCGCGCCCACGTTGCTGGTGAGCCGGCCGATGGATTGAGACGGATCCTGGTTGAGCGCCCGTTCGTTCATAACCGCAACCCCAAAACGTCGCGCAAGTCCTCCGACTTTCTCGTTATGCTTCACGTTGAAGCCGAGGACATCGCTCGCGAGCTTTTCGACGTAGCGACGCTTGCCGCCGACATAGCCGTTGCCGAGAATCTCCTCCTCATTAGGCAAGACGTACTCCTCCAACGCGTCGTCGAGGTGCAGCAGGAGATACAGCTCGAAGCTCGGGTTCGTCACCGCAACCTCGGCAACCCCGGAGAACATGCCGAGGTCGGACGCATAGCGCTCGGAGTCGCCCTTGTACACGTCGGCATCGAAGAACACGACAATGCGATCCGTCTCGGGGTCGAACCCAAACGCCTCCGCATCGCCCCGGATGAGCCGCGCCTGCTCCAGGAGCTTCTTCGGCGCGGACTGGTTTCTCTCGTTGCCGGTCCTCTCCACGGGCCTGAGCTCGATGAGCTCAGGGGCGTTCATCTTTGCGAGCCGCACGGCAAGCGACTCCAGATACCAATACTCGGTATTCGGCCCCTCGCCGATGAAGAAGCACTTCGATTTCGGTTTCCTACCTCCTCTAGCGGAGCGAACCGACCAGGTTTCAAGGGAGTTCAGAGGGGGCATGCTAACCCTCCCAAACATTCAACGCGGCGCGGGCGCGAGACAGGTCGATAACGGGCACACCGCCGTACCTGCCCTCCAGGTACTTCTTGTTCAGGCGGGCATCCGAGCGCGCCCCGTCGGCGGCGAAGTCGTCAAGGGGGTACAACCTCGACAAACCTTCCTCGTCGCGCTCCACGAACCAGATTTCATCGCGGCGGAAGTACTCGTAGGACATTATGTCGTTCTCATGGGTCGTGAACACCAGCTGGCAGTCGTCGTTCGCGTGCACCTGGTTGAACAATTCAACCAGGTGCTGCGTCAGCATGGGATGAAAGCTCCTGTTGAGCTCGTCGATCACGAACACCTTGTCCTCGCTTTGGGTGAACAGGATATCCATGAAGTCGAACAAACGCCTCGTGCCGTCCGACTCGTCCTGGAAGTCGAACGTCAGCAAAGACCCTCCGTGCCTCGTCCTCAAAACCGTGGCTTTAGGCTCACCGGCCCCTTCGCGCTCGATCCCCACGAAGAAGTCCTCGTTGCGAATGGTCAAACCGAATTTGTCGCTGTCGCGTTTAGGGGCGTTGGCCCTCAGCAGCTCGGTAATGGTGAACCTGATCTCGGGCGGGACGATCTTGTCGAGCTCGTCCATTCCGACCTCCTCTTTGCACAGTCCGCTGATGCCTGTGTCGAAGGACGAGAGGACCTCGGCCACCTGGTCAAGCGTGCTTGATTCCGTGTAGTACTCGGTGGAAGAGGCACGCTGGTTGACGCCGATCGTCTCGATCCCCGCATCGAACCATGCGAAAGCCCTCTTGAACGCATCGAGAGCCAAGTCGCCCGAGAACGAGCGGCCCTTTCCTATGTAGGAGAGAAACAGGCCGGACCCCATCGTCTCCGACTGATCATGGCAGAAGTCGTCAGCGTAAACGTCGAGCCTGGCGACATCCGCATTATCGGCGGCCTCTCGAACCCCGCTGCAGTCTATCGACGACACGCCGTCTCTGAGGAAGAGGGGCTTCGCGTCGCCGCCCAGGGAGTAGAGCCACTCCGAGGTGACATGCATCTTTGACAGAATGCAGCTGAAACCGTAGTCGAAGACGCGCCCTTCGGTTTCGAACTGGATGTCGAAAGTGGACTCGTCCTCGGCGTGCCCCTCCCCACAGCGGCAGTACTCCCTTATCCCTTCTTGGGGCAGCCCCCGCCCATGACGGCGGCCTTCATGAACGCGAAAGCCTTGTATAGGGTGCTCTTGCCTGCGGCATTGCCACCATAAATCACGGCGTTGCGCAGAATTTTCGCCTCCTTGGAGGAGGCGCAGACGTGCCCTTTCAGCTTGCGCACCTTCGCAGAGGAGACCATCTCTAGGGTGACGGGCTCCAGCCCAACAGATTTGAAGTTCTTAAAAGAGAGCCGGATGAGCATCGTTTCCTCCATTTTGAAACCCAACGCGAAAACGCCGGGGCATTCCTGTCGATATATCTAAAGTGATTCTAATATTTGACGCTTTTTTCGTCAAATGATATTATCTTGCCAAACGACGAGAATTTCGACAAATAAATGATTCAGGAGGTTTGATTGGGCAATCGCAAAAACATCCCATCCGCAACAAGGGACGCGCTGTGGGGCAAGGCCGCCGGATGCTGCCAGATATGCTCCAAGCCGCTGTTCGAGGGAGGCGCATATAGAACATCGGGCAACTACTCGAACATAGCCCATATCCACGCATACAGCGGGGACGGCCCCCGGTTCAACGAGAATCTGTCGGAGGACGACAGGAACTCCATAGAGAATCTTGTGCTCCTGTGCCCGCAGTGCCACAAGACCATCGACGACGACGAAGTTACGTACACCGCGGACGTGCTACGAAGCATAAAGTCCAAACGCGAAGAGTATGTCAGCAAGGTGATGCAGGCTTCGAGGCCCCAGAGCGCGTACGTTATCACCGTCACCTGCCCCATACATGGGAATGCGACCGAGATATCGCGCAGCGAATGGTCCCAAGCCATGGCCTCCTCCGGCATGGTGCACGCAGGGGACACGGAGATCAGGGTCATGGACTCGAATGCGGCGTCGGGATCGATCGCCGACGATTGCTCCCTGCTTGCCAAAAAAATCAACGGCCTCAGGCTAACCATGGACCCGACCGTGCCGCTTGCCATCTTCGCAATCGCGCCCCAGCCGATCTTGATAGCCTTGGGCAGCCTCATCGGAGACAAGCAGCAGGTAACCGTGTTTCAGAAGCAGCGGGATACGGACTCTTGGTGCTGGCATGACGAGGAGCGCCAAAGCTCTTTCCAGCACGACGCCGTCCCCTCCTCCGATTCGGCCGAAGTCGCGCTGGTGCTCTCCGTCAGCGGCACCGTCAGCAAGGAAACCCTGCCTGCTGAAGTGGCAAGCTCCGGAATGCCCGTCTTGGAGTTAAGGGCAGCAAACCCTTCCGTGTATATCGCCCGCACGCAGGAGGACGTCAGGGCCTTCGAGCGCGAGGCGATCAGCCTCCTTGACGAAGTCCACTCCGCAATGCCGCATGTAGCGAAGGTCCACATCTTCCCCGCTCTTCCCGTCAGCATGGCCGTCACGCTAGGCGGCCTCTTCAACCGCAACCTTCTCACCAAGGCCGTCGTCTACGAGAAGACCGACGGCAGATTCAGCCAGTCGATAGAGATCGGAGGCAGCGATGACTAGCAATAACCTGAATATCCTTTACTCGAAGCTCGCCGAATCCATCAGCATAACCGATGCGATGGCCGATGCCGCAGAGCGCAGCTACAAATCCGTCGGGAGACACCTAGACGACGATACCTCCCTTGGCGAGACCGACGTCTACACCCAGGGCTCGTTCGCGCTAGGAACAGTGATCAGGCCCATAAGCGGCGAGGACGAGGATTACGACATCGACCTGGTATGCGAGATGGAAGACGCGGCCTCTGCGCCAGCATCGCACATCAAGAAAGCCGTGGGGAGAAGCCTTAGAGGCTACCGCAAGGACACCGAGGACGAAGGCAAGAGATGCTGGACATTCCAATATGACAAGTTCCACATGGACGTGCTGCCCTGCTCGCCAGACATCACCCACTGCAGTGACGACACGGCGATCAGGCTCACCCACAAGAACCCGGACGGAAGCTATTCCGACAGGTACAGCAACCCGAAAGGCTACCGCGACTGGTTCATCGCCAAGGCCGGTCGCCCCTACGAGGTCGCGAAGTCGAGGGCATCGTCGACCATCTCCTGCTCGCTGGAAGAGGTTCCCGAGTACTCCGTCAAGTCGCCTCTGCAGCAAGCCGTCCAGATACTCAAGCACCATCGGAACATCATGTTCGCCGGGCGCGACGATGCGCCGATATCGATAATCATCACAACGCTAGCCGCCCGCGCCTACAGAAACGAGCAGGGCACGTTCGACGCGATCCAGGGGATTCTGAGCCGCATGGGCCAATACGTGGAGTGCCGAAACGGCGTCTACCGCATCAAAAACCCGGTAGACGAATATGAGAACTTCGCCGACAAATGGAATGATTGCCCTGAGAAGGCAACCGCGTTTCACGATTGGCTCGCAGCCGCGAGATCCGACCTCGTTGATACGGCGTTGAACACCAAGGGCATGGACAAGCTCAAGGAGCACCTGGGAAGCTGCATGGGCAATCGCCAGGCAAATGCCGCCTTCAAGGAGTTCGGCGGCACGCTAAAGAGCCGGCGGGAGAACGGCAAGCTCTTCGCCTCAGCGGCCGGCATCGCCCCTCTTGCGCTGCATGGCGAGAAGGCAATCCCCAACCACACGTTCTTCGGCCTATGAGGCATGCGACGAGATCGCTGAGCATGGGGCAGCAACTTTTCGCTTTAAAGCACCGCTTCCCAAACTCGAGAGTAACGCACAGCAAAGGAAAACTGACCTGGGAGGCCATGCTCACCCCGACCGAAGGATGCGAGACATACGAGCTTCGACTGACTTGGAGCAAGGGACGATTCCCAGAAGTCTGGGCCAGATCCGGGGCACTTGAGCGATGCGAAGACCTCGGCTCGATACCCCACCAATTCGGATTTGATGAAAAGTCAAAGAGCGTGAAGCTTTGCCTCCAGAGGCGGGATTGGGACAGCGGACAGCTCATAGCCGACACGTATGTACCATGGGCCATGGAGTGGCTCGTCTTCTTCGAGCTTTGGCTGGCAACAGGAGAGTGGCTCGGTGGCGGCGAGCACGTCGTATAGGCCCGCAATCGCCACTGCCCACCTCGACATGGCGGAGAACAAGGGCATCGGGCCTGTTCCGCTCGAAAGGATAAACGAGCGGTCGTAAGCGACTGATGTAACTTTTGGCACCCTGAAACTTACACCGAACCCCGATTTCATAGCAAAATCGGGGTTATTTTTCGCGCACATGTAAGTTTGACGACGCGTCCATCTGGCAAGCAGCGCGCAGCGAGCCTGCAGCAAAATCGCCCCTCCGGCTATCACATCAATCCCACTCCTCGATGCGGGCGAGAGGAGGGCCGGCACCATAGCGACCTGACAAGCGTGCCTTTGGAAGAGCCCGTTACCGTCAATAATCGCAGAGACTTCTTCGTCGGTTGGCGCTCAAGCCCGCACTAACCTCGCAGGATTCCATATCGCCTCTTTTAGTGACGTTTGAACGGTTTTAGCCGGATTATGGCCAGTTTACGTCCGGCAGAATGTCGCGAGCGATTGCCGCCGATGTCCGATGGCAGCGAACAGGCTGCGAAGCCAGCCACAACGCATTTGGTCCAAGAGATGCCGAATCGCGCCTATAGACAGAGAGGCGCCACGCCCAGAGACACTGCCGTCTCCTCCACAACCGATCTCCCAGTTTGCCGAAACGCTCGACGGCAAACTGGAGGGTTGAATCGAAGCTGAATACGGCCTTGCCTGCCCCGACACGCCGAGGCGGTCGGAGCACCGATGCTGATGCCGTGCGAACACGAGTAGAGGGATGTCTGCTGTAGGCCGTGGGCCCACTACGGACATCCCTTTTGTCAAGACGAAAACGCAAGGTCGTACAGGTGATTTGCACAGGTGACAGGTATTGCCGATGGTTCTCGCGGGAAAATCAGGGCGCATTTTGGGGCTTGGGGAAATCAGAATAGTGCATGGCTTCAAGCATCCAAAGCACGTTATTTCATGGCCGATACAGCCATTGGAATCGTCTCATTGGGACCCGTTTCCCAATGAGACGATTCTTCACAAATGCGTGCAGCGCAAACGAAACGACGTTGGGCGGCGCTTGCCCATGGATTTAGACGGTCTAAGCGACCGTCGCCGCCCTGCCGGCAACCCGGTTCCTCGATGGTCGAAACCCATCTTGTAACTGATTATTTTTCTATGTACCATACATAATGATATCTTGTAAATTAATCTGTTATACGAGGAGGGATCGAATGGAGCACTATGTCGAAAGGACTCTGCACACGGCCGTCGAGCGCGGGGCGCTCGACGGCGCGGGCAGGCTCCCCCTCTACCTTAGGGGGAGCTACGGCTTGGAGCGGTGGGCTGTCTTCGGCGTCCCGTTCGCCGTGGCAACGCCGAAGGAGAGTTTTGCGGTGAAGACCATGGCGAAAAACAGGGACGCGATGGAGCGCGCGCTGGGCATCCCAGTTGCGTTCCTCCTCGAGGAGCCGACCGGCTACAGGATAGGCCGTATGGTCGAGGCCGGCCTCTCCTTCATCGTCCCTGACAGACAGGTCTACTTGCCCTTCCTTGGCGTGGCGCTAAGCGAGGGCGGGAGAAGGGTGCGAAGGTTCGCGGCCGTCGCGACCTTGTCGCCGCAGGCCCAGCGCCTTGCGCTGGCGATGCTCTACGGAGACCTGGGCGGCGCCAGCGTCACCGAGGCAGCCGGGTTGTTGGGCACGTCGAAGATGACCGCGTCGCGGGCGTTCGACGAGCTCGTGGCCGTCTCCCCATCGCTCGTCACAACCGACGGCCACCGGAGGGTCCTGCGCCCTGGCTCGGACAGCCGCGCGCTGTGGCAGCGGCTCGAGCCGCACCTGGCCAGCCCGGTCGCGCGCGAGCACCGCCTGGGACACGTCCCCGACGCGGGCCTGCCGCTTGGCGGGATGTCGGCGCTGTGCGAGCTGTCGATGCTGCAGGACAACCCCTGGCTCACGCTCGCCGCCACGCGGGCGCAGGAGCGCGAGCTGGGGTTGTCGGCCGGCGCTCGCGCCGCCGACCCCGACGAGGCCGACGAGCCGGCGTGCGTGGTTCAGGTGATACGCTACGAGCCCGTTCCCGGGACCGCTGGCGCAATCGACCCGCTTTCGGCTATCCTGTCCCTATCCGACGAGGAGAGGAAGGACCCGCGCGTCGCGGGCGAGGTGGAAAACGTGATCGAGCAGGTGCTGGGAGGCGACGATGCGGGGAATCGATAAGTTCAGGGAGCGCTTCGCGGGACACGAGGGCGAGTACGTCCTGATCGGCGGCAGCGCGTGCGACCTGCTGTTCGGCGAGGCCGGCCAGGACTTCAGGGCCACCAAGGACCTGGACCTGGTCCTCCTGGTCGAGGCGCTGACGCCCGGGTTCGGCCGGGCCTTCTGGGACTTCGTCCGCGAAGGCGGCTACGAGAACAAGCAGGCGAGCTCCGGCAGGCCGCAGTTCTACCGCTTCTCGAAGCCGAAGGACCCGTCCTTCCCCACCATGCTCGAACTGTTCGCTCGCACGAACCTCGAGCTGGCCGACGCCGGATCGGGCCTTGCGCCCATCCACATCGACGATGAGGTGTCCAGCCTGTCGGCGATCCTCCTCGACGAGGACTACTACAGGCTGCTCGTCGACAACAGGACCCTCGTCGACGGCGTCGCCGTCCTCTCGGTCGAGGGGCTGATCCCCTTCAAGGCCAAGGCATGGCTCGACCTGTCGGAAAGGCGGGCCGCCGGCCAGGGCGTCGACGAGAAAAGCGTCAAGAAGCACCGCAACGACGTCTGCCGCCTCGCCACGCTACTCACGGGCGGCGAGCGCCCCTCCATGAGCGAGGAGGTGCGCGCAGACATGCTGCACTTCATGGAGGCCTACGAGTCCGACCCCGTGGATCCCAAGGCGCTGAGGATAAAGGGAGTCGAGGCGCAGCAGGTGGTCGAGGTTCTAAAGAGCGTCTACCTGTGATGTCGAGCAAGGCGCACCAAAACCCCTGTATTTGCGCGAATGCCTGAAATATTCGCGCAAATGCGGCACGGGGCGACAAGTCCCCTGATCGCCGCAGCGCATCACGCCGACCGGTTGGAGAGAACACGTTCCATCAGCCTTTGGCAACGCATGCGAGCAGCGAACCTAGCGCCGAGACCCTAGAGGCGATCCACCAGGGCGACGCCTTCCTGGCATCCGGCGAAGACGGGTGCTTCGAAACCGGCTTGGAGCTCATAGCCACAGCTATCGGAGCACCCGGCCGAACCGCAAGCCGTCCGGGCACGAATCGCTCGACAATGGAGCCTCGCGGAATCGCACGCAACTGGCGCGGCGATGGTAAACTGGCATTCGATGTCAAAACCTCCGGGTTTTAGGGGCGGGATTGCGAAAGCGATTCTGCCCTATTTTTTCGAGGTTGACTGCCGGTCCCAATGAATCATAATGGGCTCAGACAGCAAAACCCATGGGTTTTGTAAGGCGGGGTCGCGCAAGCGGTTCCGCCTAGTTTTTTGTATGGACAAACATCATTCTTGATGATTTGCGCTGCCCTGCCGAATGTCGACATACGGCTTTCGGCTGGAACGCGCACGTCCTTGTCTTAGATATCGTGTGTATCTGAAATCTTCGGGCAAACATAAAAGAAAGCGGCAACTTGCCATTCGCTTCAGCGCGAAAATACAGAATTCAGCAAAAGCCCCTTTTCCGCTATTTGTTCCTTCGTGTCGCGTGCACGCGATAGCGTCCCTCCCCATCGCTCTTGAACGACGAGATTAGGCCCATCCTCTCCAAGTCGAGAAGGATAGACTCGGCGTCATCGTTGCCATCGACGAAATACCGCCCCTTTCCTAACAAAGCCAAGCGATAGCCTTCCATCCCGGCCGCAGAGAACATTATGCCGTAATCTTCGACAGAATAGGATCCGCATCCGATTGCCACGATGCGCTCCTTTCGGCGTTCGTCAATATCGGGATTGGAGAGTAGCTTCAAGCGAAGTTCCATCGGTAGGTCGACCTCTTCGCGGATAATGCTATCGATGAGCTCAGTGCATTTCTGCTCTACCGCTCCCTTGAGCACCTCGGTCGTCGCGAACTCGTATGTCTCTCCCAAAACGCCAAGATCGCTCTCGTCGAAGCACCGTTCGATAATCGCCGCATTGACATCTTCCGGATAGTGATTCGGATCGATTTTCTGAGGACTCTCAAAGCCTCCGACAAGGCGAACCAGCGAGGGCGAGGGGTCGGCATCGTACATAAGGCTCCGCGCGACCTCTTCGTCGAATTCGCAGGTCGGCTCGTCTTCATCGAGAACACTGATAATGGGAATCGCGCTATCGACGAGGGTTATCGGCGAAAATGCGCAT
>OGRN01003871.1_pt1 | contig 10265 bp, 6 predicted proteins | sample 1553401 | NCBI WGS metagenome assembly OGRN01 (sample SAMEA2580096, study PRJEB22360) | human gut metagenome | biome: human gut; feature: human-associated habitat; material: faeces | place: Denmark | collected 2008/2010 | reverse complement strand
ACGAGAAAGGAAAACTTTGATATAGTGAAAAAGACTGGTCAGATACCGGTAGAAACTTTAGAAGAAGCCTGGTCACTGGCCCAAAAACAACTGGCTGAACGCGGACTAAAGGATTATACAGTCAATATTATGCAGCATGCTGCAAATACTGTTCCAATGATCGATTAACAACAGATAAAATCCCGCTCTTTTTTAGAGCGGGATTTTATTTTACTAAAAAAGAAACCTCTTTTCTCTTATCTTTATGCACAGAAAAAGCGGATGTTTCTGATATATCAATGAAAACATTTGAGACTTTAGAAAAGAAGATTCCAGATAAAGCTGAAAAAGCGTTGCTATCTGGAAAGTCAGAGGACTTTGATGTTTATCAGAAAATATTCGAAGTCTTGAAAAAAGTCAAAGCGCAGGTCACTCAGCATGAAAATTATATTGAGAGTAAAATTTTCCGTGAGACAAAAGAATTGAGAGGGCAGCAAAAAGAATTGGAAAATAGGCTTCAAAAATTAGAAGAAGAAGAAAAACGGATTCAAAATGAATTGGATAACAAACTTTATACGCTATCGCATCAGTTCAAAGAGAAAACTGCCCCTGTAACTCACAGAGAGACTTTTAAAGGTGGCGGAGCGGTACAACTTTTAGACGAAGCGATGCCACAATTTATGGATAAACCATTCAAACAATTAACAAAAAAAGAGAAGGAATATATCTATCAGTACATTCGTCAGAATATAGTCTCTTTTAAGACAAGGCTTGGAAGATACCTGTATACACAAGAAAAGCGTAAGATTGATATGGAACGGACGATACAGATGACGTGCAAAACGGGAGGCATTCCGCTCAAGCTTTGTTATGAAATGCCTAAACGAAACAGAGCGAATCTGATACTTGTTCTCGATATTTCCGGCTCCTGTAGGGAGGCTTCTGAAATGTTATTAAGTTTTATGTATCTTTTGAAAAATATATTTACCGGAGGCTGCCGGACATATGTATTTGTTAATTCATTGTATGATGTAACAGAACTCATGGAAACAGATGATATTCATACTGCTGTGCAAGGAGTCCTACAGAGTGTCCCGACAAAAGGAGTTTATTCAGATTATAATCGTCCAATGGAAATGCTATGGACTAATAATCGAAAATATTTAAAAAAGGATAGCTTTGTTTTATTCTTAGGGGATTACCGTAATAACAAAAATAAAGAGGGAACAGAGTGGTTGAAGAATATTCATGCTAGAGCAAAGAAAATGTTTTTTCTAAATACAGACAAAAAAGAAAAATGGGGACAGGGAGATTCCATAGCTCCTGTCTATTCCCGATTCGCATCGATGTATGAGGCTAGAACTCCCTCAGACTTGATACATTTTATCGATCAGATAGGATAAGGAGTGATTTGATGTGGTATCTTGATAAAGATGTGGAAGAAAACATCATAAAAAATATGGAAGAATTAGGCTATCCGCCTGACGCAGTAGAATATGCCGGGATTTCAAATGCTGGTAAGCATAAGTTTTATTATGGTACAAATCTGTTGACATTTTCAAAACAAGGAGATTTTATTGCCGAAAACAATCTACCTGTAAAGAAAAACCCTGAACTTAGAAAAAGGAAAAAAGAAAGAAAAGAACAAAGGAAACAAATAAGAGAGTTTTTTAAAGCGGATTACAAATGTGCAAAAGCGCATATCGAGACGCTGTTAAAAGAGGAAAATCCTTTATTTAAGAGGACATCTTTTTCCTACCATAAGCAAAATAGTATAGAAATTAATCTTTTTTTTCAGAGCGAATATAGTATTGATAAAATATACCAGATTCCAGTATCTTTCCTTTTAAGCAATTATCAACAACACAAAGAAGATAAATTCACTTCTTACATACTTGCTCACATAAAAAAAAATAGTTCCATAATAGAAGAACAATATAGAAAAGCTGTTATAAAAGACATACCGATAACGAAGGTATATGAAGATAAAAACTGTTCATTTATAATACAGCCAACAAAAAAAGCTTATATATACTTAAAGAAAGCAGATGCTCAGATACCATGTAAAGTAGATGAAAATGAATGTTTTTTCACTAAGTTTATCGGGAGCGGTATCATCCGTACACCGCATATTAAGCTTAAATGTTGTGACAGCATAAAAGAAGAAATGATACAGTCTGCTTGTAGAAAAGAAGTTAAACTATCAAATATGCAGATGAACGCTGTAAAAAACTATGTTAAAAACTATGAACAATGGGCTGATAAGTTATTGGCTGCGTTTGCTTACCCCGCTGGATGTGGTTCCTATAATGTTGCACCTAAATGTCAGATAAAAAGAAATGATTTTTCTACGGTTTATGTGGGGTCTGGAATTATGATAAAAGATGGAAAGATTCATTTTATCAATGAGGCAGAAAAAGAATTTTCAAAGAAAAGATTTCAAAGGGCATTTTTTGAAGCGAAAGAATTATTAAAAGGATATCAGTATATTTCAGGAAAAGGTGTATTATGTGGAGATACCAGAATAAGGAGAAAGATATCTGAGTTTACAATAAATGACACCATTCATGTTCCATCCTACAAAGAATCTCTCGTATTATGGCGTAAACAATTAAAGAGAGAAGTAAAAAGGATCAATAAAGCGATGGATACCATGATAAAAGAAAAGGAAAAAATCCTGTTTGAAAAATACAATAAGTTGTTATCGGATTTTTTACTACAGGATATATTAAAGACGGTTTCCCTCAACAATGATTATGTCACAGAGAAAACTGTATGTTCCATATTGCGGGGGACACAGTTATCTAACCCGGATGTAAAATGCACTTCAAATGCTGGGAAGTATAACATCCTTACTATAGAGGAAGTATCAGCTTCTATAAAGCAATTATTAAAATCTGAGCTTCTGGAAAAGAAAAAAATAAGAGGGTGTTACGGTTCGTATGATATAGTAAAGCTCACTCCTGATGGAGAAAAATGTATAAACATTATCCCCTTTATGAAGAAAGGCGGCAGTATTGATGCCGTTAATAAGTTTAACAGAATGAAGAAAAATGAAATAGATATAAAACAGTATTTTGTACTGCTCGATATCATTTTCAAAAATCCTTCGTTTTTCTGTGTATATCAGTATGAAGTCATTCCAGTCTTTGCCAATGCGCCAAAAGAGTTCTTTACATTGATAAAGATGAGAAAATCCATCGAAGAAAATAGATTCCGCCTAAAGGTCTACAGGATGATCGTGAAAAAATAGGATTTGCTGTAATATCGGCCCATAAGAAGTTCTCTCGACAAATAGAGTCAGTTTACGCTGGCTCTTTTTTTCTTATAAAAATTCTTTTATTTTTCCCTATTATAAGATGAATATTATACGCATTGAGATGAAGAAAAGAAACGTAAACTAACTTCTAGGCAACCTATTGCATAATAAGTTATACGCAAAATGATTTTAAAATGAATGAAAAAAATATATAGAGAAGGAAAATAGGACAAAAAAGAAAGCATAAAAAGAAACAACGTTTCGTGTATCAAAAGATGAGAAGCTGCCAAAACTATCGTTTTATTGCTATAACTTACTGGTTGTAGAACAGAAAAAAGATATAAAAAAAATATAATCAAATATAATGACATGAATTCGACTCTTATATCGATGATGAAAAGTCTTGATAAAGGCAACGATGTCTTTTTAAAGATATGCTGTCTGCTGTGGTCAAAACGGAGTTTTGTGAAATAACAATCATAGATATATCTATGTAATCAAAACACAGATATATGTGTGACTATAAAACACACTTATATGCGTGTAATTATAACACAAATATAGGTGTGACATGAAATCATTTATATACCTGTGTATTTTTTTCACAGATATATGCGTGTATTAAAAACATAGTTATATCTGTGTATTAATATCATAGATATACCTGTGTAAATATTCCATAGATATATCTGTGAAATAACCGTCTGTCAAAAAGTCCTTCCGAGGGCTTTTTTTTATATCCACAGCTTATTTATAAGAAAAATTTAGTTGTTGAAAAAGAATCGAATTCCATTTTTGCATTTCTCCCAAGCTATAGATGCCACTTTTTTATATGTTCCCATGTGAACTTACAATGTCCCAAGTGTGCTAAGACAGGCATTTGACCCGAGCCAGAAGATACTTTGCCATATTAAAATCAGAAAAACTCCTCTTGCATTATTTCTTTTATAAAAACTTATGAAACAGAAAGGAATCGGTACAGTTATGGCAGAAAAAACACAGGTTTATCATTTTGCACCAGGAATGCCTTATATCCCGCCAAAAGATTTTCGTCTAGTTCGAGCAAAGTGGGAGAGTCCCCAATTATATATAAACGGTTTACCTGCTTTTTTCCATTTGCACTTGCAAAGAGAAGATGGGTATTATTCTTATGCTCAGATATTCTGTCGCCCTGTTGTAAATAATAAGCAGCTAAATATCAGACAGATTGGGTATGTTAATACATCTGACATTGGAAAGTCTTTGGAAAAGATGGTAGATTTCCACCAATACCAGGAATACTTTCTCACAGCAAACAGTTTTTCCACACCAAAAGAAAGAAAAAAGAAAAACCTATACACAATCCAGAATATTGTATTGGATATCGATATCCATTCGGCGAAAAGAGATCGAGAGGTTTTTGTACAGCGTCTGGATGCGGTACTGTACCTTGCGATTAAAGATAAAACTTTTCCACTGCCTGTCCCTAACACAGTTGTCTATACTGGCAGAGGGATACAGCTATGGTGGGCAGTCTGTCCATTTTCCGCAAAAGAGCTGTTATATGTATACCATGACCTTGTCAGATATTTTGCGAGTGAGATTACAAAAAGAATCAATGAAGACAAAGAATTGAAAAAATATGTCATCGTAGATGCCGCTGCTTCCAAAAAAGAGAGCGGTTTGTTCCGTATGCCGGGGACATGGAATACAAAGTCACGGACATTTGGTTCTTTCCGCATCCTGCATGAAAACAAATTTGATGCTGTATCTCTGTTTTTTGACCGTCATCCTAAGACAGGAAAACCGTTTATTAAATATAAGAACAAAAGAAAAAATAGATTCCGAGATTACGGAAAATATATGGAGGAAAAGATCCGGCATTTGATTAAAGTGAGACGAGAAGAAGGATTGGACGAAAATGGTTTCCGGGATCTTTACTGCCTGATCGTTTACTGTGCCTACCTTTCCAGCGGTACAGCAGATGAGATTGCTTGGGCAAAAACCATAGGACTTAACGAAAGTTTTCAGCGTCCGCTGCCAGAAAAAGAATTGAGAAGTTACATGTCCAGTGCAACGGAAAAGAAATATCGGTTTACCTTTGAAAAAGTGATCGAATATCTTGATATTGATGAGAAAGAACAAGAAACCATCTGCTTAAAACCAGCAGGAGTAAGAAAAAAGGAACGAGAAATGGCAAAGAAACGGGCAGAAGAAAACAGGAAAAGACGAAAAGAAGAAAAAGAAAAGAAAAAACTCCGTGTATTGGAGCTGCTCATGAAAGGATATACCCAGCAGAAGATTGCAGGAATCATTGGATGTACCCAGTCAACCGTCAGCAAGGTTATAAAAGAATCTGGGATCAAATGCAAAAAAGGCAGAAGAAAAATAATCGAATCTGCCAAAGTCATCTGCCAGACAATACATACAAAAAAAGAGGAAAAACAAAAAGCAAAAGTCCATAAAGAAATGGAACATCTGCTGGAGACAAATCCAGAGTTTTGTACCACAATGGACAAGCTGAATGAGTTGAAAAAGAAGCGGGAACGGTATAGAAAAGAAAAGGAAGAGTTAAACGAACGAAGAAAAAACGCCGGAATGGAACCGGACTTTTGCTCTGCCGTCTGATGCAGAGTTTCAGAAGATATTAGTAGGGGAAATCCGCAGTTATAACGAACTTTAACAACTAATTTTTTCTTATAAAAAAAGACCTCTTTTCTAGTAAAAATAGCCACAGGAGACTGGGGCTTTTTGTTGTGCCAGAATTTTCATTATCCGGGTTAAAAAGGAAAAAGTAAACAAACAGACAAGAGGTAAACAAGGCGAAAGACAAGAAAAGAAAGATAGTTGTTGCAATTATTCCGTGCCTGCATATATAAATGATAATTATCTTAGACACCCTTATGTTTCTCCTACTTTATAGTCATGCAGTACGTCTGTTAGTTCTTCTCTGTTGGACGTAGCTCACTATCCTTCTTTTGCACAGAGCATTCCCACTGTGTCTTTATTTTTATCTGTATCCCTCTTACCTTCCTGGCATGGCATTGGAAAAAGCTTCTATTACTTCGGTATTTTCTTATCAAAATTCTTTTTGCCTACCTTTTTTTATACTATACCAAGGAATACATGTTATCGCTTTTCTGTGATGACTCCGAAGCTATGCCTATCTGTATGGGGTCGGATACAGCAAATCTGGTACGAAATGAGGTGACTCGATCCTGATGAAACATATTAATAAGAGAAAAGAGTGAAAAGAAAGGGAGTATCCATATGATTAACTATGAAAAATTGAACAAATTCCAGTATGAGGCGGTAATGCATGATAAAGGACCAGCATTGCTTTTAGCTGGAGCAGGTACAGGAAAGACACGGACACTCATCTACCGTGTAGCACATCTGATCGAGTCAGGAGTCAGTCCAGAAAGTATCCTGCTTCTTACCTTCACCAATAAAGCAGCGAATGAGATGAAAGAACGAGCAGAGAAGATGTTAAAAGAAAAATGTGGAATCACTGCCTGTACATACCATTCTTTTTGTGTAAAGATGCTGCGATTTTATGGAAAAATGGCTGGCATCTCTCCTGATTTTACGATTATATCTGGACCGGACGAAGCGGATATCATTGACATTGTAAAATCTGAGTTGAATTTCCAAAAGTTAAAAAATATGCCTTCTGCTTCTGTTTTTGCTTCTATGTTATCTACTTGTGTAAACAAAAGGCTTACACTAGAAGAACTGTTAAAAGAGCAGAAGTACTGGAGATTCAGACAAAATGAGAGAAAACTTCTCTTATTACGAGAGGAAACAAAAAAGTATAAAGAAGAACATAATTTATTTAATTATGATGATATTCTGCTCAAGTTTGATCAGATGCTTACAGATTATTCTAATATTGCAAGAAGAATTGAGGATACTTATCGATACATTATGGTAGATGAATATCAGGATACAAATACTTTACAGGACAGCATTATAAGAAAGATCCGGACAAAAAATACAAATCTTATGGTCGTTGGAGATGATATGCAGTCTATCTATAAATTCCGAGGAGCGGATGTACAAAATATTCTATCATTTCCAAAAAGATATACTGATTGTAAAGTAATCTATCTAACAGAAAATTATCGTAGCAGTCAGGAAATCCTTAACCTTGCAAATCATGTTATGACAAATGCAACCGAAGGATATCAAAAAAACTTAAGAGCACAGTTTAGCAGCCAAGAACTTCCGAAAGTGTACAGTGTTAATGATACAAAAACAGAAGCGGAGTTTGTGTTAAACCGTATTAAAGCAAAACATGCAGACGGTATCCCGTATAACGATATTTGTGTATTGTATCGAAATTCATTCCAGTCTTATGAATTAGAAGTTCTTTTGAATAAAGCTGGATTAGATTTTGAAAAATATGGTGGAATCCGATTCTTAGACAGGGCACATATTAAAGATGTTCTTGCATTTTTAAGAATCTATACAAATCCATCTGACGAACTGGCATGGTTCCGTATTCTGCAGTTACATATTGGTATTGGAAAGGTATATGCAAGAAACATCTCTCGAAAGTGTTTGGAATATGGTCCGGAATACTTAATAGATGATTGTCATAAACGAAAAAAATATGGAGTGCATATCAGAAAATTGTATGATGAGATCCAAAGTTGGGAAGGTAAAGAGTTCTTAGAGATATTAAAAAGCAGTTGTGCTTATTATGCTAAAACCTTAGAGAATACTATTAGAAATAAAAAAGTTGATTCTGAATCGGACAGGGAAGAAAGTTTACAGGATCTTGAAAGGAATAAAGAAGATATCACAATTCTTCAGGAAATGGCAAAAGATTACGACTCTGCTCTGGCTTTTCTGGATGCAACAACTTTGGATGCAACAAAGTCAAAAGAAAATGAAGAGGATAAACTTGTCTTATCGACAATACATTCCATAAAAGGATTGGAATATGATACGGTTATCTTATTGGATTGTATCGATGAAATCCTTCCATCTGCCAGATATATTGGTTCTCCAGAGGATAATGAGGATGTACGTTGCATGTATGTGGCAGTGACGAGAGCAAAAAATACATTATATATGATGGTTCCTAAGATTGCATTAAAATATGGAAAGGCAATTCCAGGAGACTTGTCTCGTTATATTGAGGGTAGAGATGATCTGTATGACGCTTATGACATTAAATGAACAGGAGATATATGTATGATGAGAAATAAGCAGCGATTGTTGATCATGTTCCTTTTAATAGTCACGTTGTTCCTGTATATAGTCAATAACAGCCATGGTTTGCTGTATAACCATGTGATAGTCTTGGAAGATGAGATTAGTTTTGTAGCTGCATTAGTTGTATTAATATTAAGTATACCAATGGCTATCGATACTTTCGCAAAACAGAATAAAATTGTAAAGAGTATTTCATTTTTTTTAAAAGCTTTGGCATTACTAATAATTGTCATGACTCCAAATCTGAGAGAATTTGTTTTCCTAGAGAAATTAATGAGTGTATTGGATACTAATATTTTATTGATATTAATTTTGTTCTTTGCTTATGCCGGACAGTGGGCTGCCGAAATAAAAAGGAAGGATATCAAGAACAGAAAGGAGAACAAAGAAAAAGGCAATTCTAATGAGGAATTGCCTTAGACGAAATTAAGATAAAAAGATAATTTCAATCCACATCTCTATAAGATGACAATTTGATTATATCAGAAAATAACGATTGAACAATACTAAGGTGCGCATTCCCCTTCCTCAACGAAGTAGGCAGGGGTTAGCACCACTATAAGTATTATTAATAAAGGGGATGGACTAATGGTAAACAGGGCGTTGGTATATACGATATACCCAAACGAAAAACAGAATATCCAGTGCCAGAAGACGTTTGGCTGCTGCCGTTTTGTGTATAACCAGATGCTAGATGTACAGAAGGAACGCCATGAGAATGGAGAGAAGCATTTATCTAAAACAAAGGCAAATACATACTGTAACCAGCATCTCAAAAAGAAGTATCCTTTCCTAAAAGAAGTGGATAAATTCGCTTTAACCAATGCCATCTACCATCTGGAAGATGGATATGACCGCTTTTTTAAACACCTCAGTAGATTTCCCAAGTATAAATGTAAGCATAAAGCGAAAAGATCTTATACAACAAATATCACAAACGGGAACATCGAGATCAGTGATAACTCTATTAAGCTGCCAAAGCTCGGCTGGGTAAAGGCAAAGATACACCACAGACCAAAGGAAGATTGGAAGCTCAAATCTGCAACGGTAACACAGAATCGGGATGACAGCTATCAGGTGTCCATCCTGTTTGCATATGAGGAATCCATTTCTCCTGCAGTTGTTACAAAAGAAACAACGATCGGGCTGGATTACAAATCCGATGGACTGTATGTCTCCAGTGAAGGAGATACCTGCGGTATGCCGCATTATTTCCGACAGTCTGCAGACAAACTTGCAAAAGCACAGCGGAAGCTAAGACATAAGACCATCGGCAGCAAGAATTATAATAAACAGCAAAAACGTACTGCAAAGATTCACAGACACATCGCAAACCAACGGAAGGATTTCCTGCAGAAGAAGTCTACAGAGATAGCCAATCAGTATTCTTTTGTCTGTGTGGAAGACCTTAATATGAAGGCAATGGCAAACCGGGGATTCGGGAATGGAAAAGCGACCATGGATAACGGATACGGGATGTTCTTAACCATGCTTGATTATAAGTTAAGAGACAGAGGCGGCCAGCTGATAAAAGTCGGCCGGTTCTTTCCATCGAGTCAGTTATGCAGCCATTGCGGTTTTAAGAACACGCTGGTAAAGAATCTGTCTATCAGGCATTGGGACTGCCCAAACTGTGGGACAACTGGCATCGACAGAGATGTAAATGCAGCAAAGAATATCAAAAAAGAAGGCATTAGACTACTTACAGCCTAAGATATAAATATATAAGTAGGGGTGGAACACGCCGAACTTAACGCTTGTGGAGATTTTGGGAAAACTGCCAATGGGTGTGATAATAACCGGGGTCGATGAAGCAAGAAGCTCT
>OGRN01003868.1_pt1 | contig 10268 bp, 10 predicted proteins | sample 1553401 | NCBI WGS metagenome assembly OGRN01 (sample SAMEA2580096, study PRJEB22360) | human gut metagenome | biome: human gut; feature: human-associated habitat; material: faeces | place: Denmark | collected 2008/2010 | reverse complement strand
CCCACCGAGTGCGCCTGCCCCACGTGCACGGGCGGCTATACCCGCGCCTACCTGCACCACCTCGTGCGCCAGAAGGAGATGGCCGGCTCCATGCTCATCTCCCAGCACAACGTGTGGTACCTGCTCGACCTCATGCGCCGCGCCCGCGAGGCCATCATCGCCGGCACCTACGCGGACTTCGTCTCCGACTGGATGGCCTCCCCGGCCGCCCGGGACTGGTAGCTCCTCTCGTCGCCTGCGCCCCGCCGTTTGCATGCGAATCCGGTCGCTGACGCGCCTCTTGCCGACCACTTTCACATGCAAACGGCGGGGGGCGGCGGCGGGGACGGGGCTGGCGAGAAGCGCGAGAAGCGCCCGCGGCCTTCAGGCTTGTGCGCTCTGCGCCGCGGGCTGGCAAAACAACGTATACTTGGTGGGTTCAACCATCGAGGGCGCCTGGCGCCCCGCCGGCGGCGTTGCCGCCCGGACAACCGAAGGAACCTACCATGGGTCAAGACTCAAGGTCCGACGCGCCCAAGACGGGCGTGGACCGGTGGCGTGACGCCGCCAAGGACACCAAGACCAGGGGCGCCAAGCCCAAGAAGCGCGGGCGTGGGAAGGGTGGCCTCTCGTCTGCCGCCCGCGGGCACGTGGGCGCGCTCATCGTGATGCTCGCGCTCTGCGCGGCGTGCGCCGTCGCCTTCACCCCGGTGGGCGAGAAGATCACCCAGGGCCTGGACATCCAGGGTGGCGTCTCCGTCATCCTCTCCGCCTCCAAGTCCGACGGCAGCCAGCCCACGAGCGAGGACATGCAGACCGCCACGTCCATCGTCCAGAGCCGCGTGAACGCCCTGGGCGCCTCCGAGGCCACGGTCCAGCAGCAGGGCGCGAGCTCCATCCTCGTGCAGATCCCGGGCGCCACCGATGCCACCTCCACCGTGGAGGCCATCGGCCAGACGGGCCACCTCGAGTTCGTCCGCCTGGACGACATCGGCGACGCCGAGGCCCTGGCAAAGATCCAGGCCGGAACCCAGAACGTCAAGCTCGAGGAGGGCACCTACACGGCCTTCCTGGACGGCTCCTCCATCACGCGCACCCAGGTGGCGCAGTCCCAGACCTCGGTGGGCACCTACGTGGTCAACGTCACCTTAGACTCCGCGGGCGCCCAGACCTTCGCAGACGTCACCCGCGAGCTCGCGCCCACCAAGGGCCAGATTGCCATCGTGCTCGACGGCGTGGTTAACTCCGCCCCTGCCGTCCAGTCCCAGATCGACGGCGGCGAGGTCTCCATCTCCGGCAGCTTCACGGCCGAGTCGGCCCAGGCGCTCAAGACCGCGCTGGACTCCGGCTCGCTTCCCGTCACGCTCACCTACTCCGAGAGCCGCGCCGTCGGCCCCACCCTCGGCCAGGACTCCCTTGCCCAGGGCGTGCTCGCCCTCGCGGTCGGCGTGACCGTCGTCGTCTGCTACCTGTTCTTCTTCTATCGCGGCCTGGGCCTGCTGACGCTGGGCTCCCTTGCGGTCTTTGCCGTGCTGTACCTGGGGCTTCTCGCCACGCTGTCCCACTTTGGCCTGTTTGCCCTGAGCCTGCCGGGCCTTGCCGGCATCGTCCTCACCACCGGCTCTGCCGCGGACTCCTCCATCCTGGTGCTCGAGCGCTTCCGCGAGGAGGTCCGCATGGGCAGGACCGTGCGCAACGCCTCGGTCTCCGGCACCTCCCACGGCATCCGCACCTCCCTTGACGCCGACGTCGTTACCCTCATCACGGCGCTCGCGCTCTTGGTGGTCGCCACGGGAGACGTGCGCGGCTTCGGCCTCACCCTGGCCCTCGGCGTGGTCTGCGACGTGGTGACCATGTTCCTCTTCAAGGCCCCCGCCCTGAGGCTCCTCTCGCTCGGCGCCATCCAGAAGGCCCCCGGCTTCTGGGGCATCTCCCAGGACCTCGCCGAGGCCCAGAGGAAGGCGGACGCCCGCGCCTCGGTCACCCGCGTCCAGAAGGGAGGCGAGGCCAATGCGTAGCCACTTCTCCTTCGAGATTCCGTTCATCGGACACCGCAGGCAGTTCCTGGGGCTCTCCTGCATCCTCGTCGTCCTGGCCGTCGTGGGCCTTCTGGCCCGCGGCCTGGTCTTTGGCATCGAGTTCCGCGGCGGCACCGAGATGGACTTCCGCTCCACGGGAGACGTCGCCATCGAGCAGATGCGCGGCGCGCTCGAGTCTGTGGGCGAGGGCTCCGCCACCGTGCAGACCGCCGTCACCGAGGGTGAGCCGGGCTTCCTCGTCCGCTCCGACACCACCGACCCCGCCACCGCCAACGCCCACGCGGCAGACGCCGCCAGCTCCCTTGGGCTGGCCGCCGACTCCTACACCGTGACCACCATCGGCCCCGACTGGGGCGCCGATGTCACGCGCTCCTCGGCCGCGGCGTTTGCCGTGGCCATCCTGGCCATCATCCTGTACGTGACCGTGCGCTACGAGTTCAAGATGTCCCTCACGGCCGTCTGCGCGCTCCTGCACGACCTGGTCATCACCCTGGGCGTCTACGCCTGGTTCCAGATCGCCATCTCGCCCAACGTGGTGGCCGCGCTTCTCACCATCATGGGCTACTCGCTCTATGACACCGTGGTTGAGTTCAACCGCATGGACGAGAACGCGCGCCAGCTCAAGGACGGCGTCCACCGCACCTACTACCAGATCTGCAACTTCTCCATCAACGAGGTCTTCGTCCGCTCCATCAACACCACCATCGTGACCGTGGTGCCCGTCGTGGCGCTTCTGGCCATCGGCGGAACCACGCTGCGAGACTTTGCCTTCGCCATGCTCGTGGGAGAGCTCTTGGGCACCTACTCCAGCTTTGCCGTCGCCTCCCCGCTGCTCGCCATGTGGAAGACGCGCGAGCCCAAGTGGGCCAAGCTCGAGGCCCGCTACGGCGAGTCCGCCGCCAAGGCCGCGCCCGGCGAGAAGAGCGGCGAGTAGGATGCCTGGCCTGGCACAGAGTCCCCGCTGGCGGCAGCTGGCGCAGGACCGCGCGGCCGAGCACGTCCTCGTCCGCGAGCTGGGCGTGCCCGCCATCGTGGCCATGGGCCGTAAGGGCGGCAGCAACGTTGCCGCCGCCATCTGCAATGCACTCATCTACTCCGCCGCCGAGATGCTCGACCCTGCGGCAAGAGGATGGCAGTAATACACTTTCTACCCCCGGTGTTTCCCTACAACCGAAAATTTGGCGCGGAGGAGGCGTTTTGCCTCCTCCGCTTTTTTGTTTCCCTATAGCTTTCAGCCTTATGCGTGAAGATGGTGTTTGAGATTTCTGTAACTGCTGACGTAATTTTTCATAATGCGCTCGCTTTTGCTTGACTGCGCGACCATTTACGAATGTAGATTTTCGTTTAAAGACGTTAAATAGCAATAGAATTACGGAAATATCAGTTCAGGGCCCAAGCGCCCATCAGAATGGCCAGAAACACTACATTGGAAATAGTAAACATCGCAAAATAGTGCCCTTTTTCAGCAGGTACTTCATTTGCAATCTGTCGATAAGAAATCAGGCTTGCCATGGATGCAATTAATGTGCCAAGGCCACCAAGGTTTGTGCCAATAATCAGCGCACGGAAATTATCGGTAAATCCAGAAAGCAGGATGGCAGCAGGCACATTACTGGTCACTTGAGAGGCCAGAACGGATACTAAAACCTCATGGCCGGCCAGAATATTCTGCAGCCATCCAGAGAACGCTTCAATCCGACCTAAGTTCCCGATGAAAATGAACAGTGCTACAAAGGTAAGAATCAGAGAATAGTCCTGGGTGATGACGATATCTCCCGGTGTGATCCGATTGACCAAGGCGAAGTCTACACTGTCGGCACCCTTGTCAAAGACCAGCGTCTCAGCGCCCTCCCGCTCGATGCGATGGGCCGTGTCACAGAGGATCTTCACCGGCACGCCGTGGGACCGGCCAATTCGCACGGTCAGGTCCACCACCGGGCAGCCATCTGCGTCAATCAAAATCGTTGGCATTGTATTCCTCTCCCACCACCATTTACGGGCAGCATTTTCTTTTTATTGTAGCAGATTTCTGTGCTAACGGCAATGATTTCCCTCTGCTTTTTGAAAAATGGAAGCAAAGGTTCTTCCAAAAGTGAATCATGCTATGATTCACTTTTTCTGAGTAAGCAGGAAATGTCGGCAGCGAGTGAATCATATGTGACCTCGGCGCCGCCGGAGGCCATCGTCCGGGACCTTGCCGCAGGGCCACACAAGTTATACGGCATCGGCCCGGCCCTTGCCTGGGAATATCCGCGAAATGTGGGTATTGATGGGGTCAAGCCCGACATTCACGTCTGCCGGTTTCTTGGTGCCAACCGCATGGGGGAATTCGAGCAGGAACAGGCCGGTGTCTCCGAGGCCGTGGCTATCGTCCGAAAAATGAGCGAGCAGCTGCATCTGCCCATGGTGGAGATCGACAGCATCCTTTGGAGCTACTGCGCCAGTCATTATGGGGAGATCTGCACAGCCACTCCACACTGCGATGCTTGCGTTGTGCGCAAATTCTGTACCAGAAAGGAAGTGTACGGATGACTTCTCCATCTTTGCAGGCCTCGGTGGCCGAAAGGATCAAGGCACTGTATGCCATCTCCCGGGAACTGGAACAACTTTTCCCCGGCAGACACTACACGCCGGACGGTCACATGGTCGGCAGCATCGGAGAAGCCTTGGCTGCCAGCTGGTACGGGCTGGAGCTGTTCACAGCGGGTGCAGAAACCCACGATGCCAAAGCCCCTGACGGTCGTCTCGTACAAATCAAGGCCACCCAGATTGACCGGGTGGCCCTGTCCAGTGAACCAGAATGGCTGCTTGTGATGAAGATTCACCACGACGGCATCTTTATCGAGGAATATAATGGTCCCGGCGCACTGGCCTGGGAGCACTGCGGAAAAATGCAGAAGAACGGTCAGCGGCCTATCTCGCTGGCGGCGCTAAAGCAATCCTAATCCGAACCATATTTTACAACGGTTTGCAATGGGAAAATCAGCGAACAGCATTTAATTCTTTTCGTAAATCAGATGCCCACCGACCTATGGTTTTCGCCATAAGCTGGTGGGCATCTGTTGTTCTGGCTTATAATTCACTGATGGTTGCAGTAATGGGCTGCATGAGGATTCGCCTGACCGGGTTATATACTGCCAGCACCACAGCCGCCAGCACGACTACGACAATCACGGCAAGACACCCCCACGGCACCTGCCACGCTGCACCGAAATAATGGGTGATGAGCAGGATATACAGCTTCCGATTCAGCACAAGACCCAGCGCAATGCCCACCACAAGACCGGACACCGCATAGGTGCCAGCTTCGGCAGAGATCATGCGTTTCAGCTGTGCATCATCCATCCCGATGGCACGCAGGATGCCATACTGCTTCATTCGTGCCGACACGCTCATGGAAATGCTGTTGACGATGTTCAGAATGGTGATTCCTGCAATCACGATGAGAAACGCATAGACCACCAGATGGAACGCCCAGTAGGTGCTTTGTATCATCCGATTTCCTTCGATTCGGTTGGAAAAAACAACCTGCTTGTTTAACGTGTCGCTCAGCAGGGTGTGTATTTGTGCAATGGCTGCGTCTGCTGTGGTATCTTTTAGTTGAATATCGATCACCGCATAGCGGTTTTGCCCGGTCAGCTGATGGAAGGTTTCTTCGGTGCAGATAACAATCGGGGAATCGGTACTACTGAACGGGCTGTCGTTCAATACACCCACGACTGTGAGCTTTGCATCCTCCAGCTGAATGGTATCACCCACGGTCAGGGAGTTGCTTTTGTCGAATACCGTCAGCACAGGGTATGTGCCATCCTCCGGCTCCTGCGGAAGGGTTCCGCCAATCAGGTCTTTTTTCGCCCAGTCAAACTGTATCGTATCGTATGAAATCAGGTCGATGGACCCCTGTTTTCCCTGATATTCCGCCGGGAGCGGGCAATACATCCGCCCGAATGCGTGTTTGACTTCCGGCAGAGCATCCAGCTGCTCCACCAGCACCGGGTCAAGGACATTTTGCCCGGATGTTTCAGCCACCGATAAGTCCGGTGCGTAGGACTGCACCGGATTCAGCGCAAATCCAACCCATCGAAGCAAAACCGAAAAGCTCAAAAACAGGAGAATGCTTAACGCAAAGGAACCTGTCATCAGAAGCAAGTTCTTTTTGGACGAGGTTGCATGGCTCACGCCCAAAGAAAGCTCTGCACGACTTCCAAACAACCGAGCATGACACGGAGAATCCGCTGCATTTTCCACCGCATTCCCAGTTGCTGCTGTGATCGGAGAAGCTTTTGCCGCCCGCCGTGCCGGAGAAGATGCCGCGAACCAAACCGTGATAAGTCCCAGCGCGGAACCACAGATAATACCGACCGGGCTGATGCCAAGCACTGGTAAAGAGCTGAACTCCTCGCCGATAAATCCACGCAGAAAGGAACACAATCCCCATGTGGAAACGATTCCCAGCACACATCCTGCTGGAACAGCAGTTTTACACCAGAAAAGAGCTTCCAGCCGGACAAGCATCCGAACCTGATTTTTTCCTGCCCCAAGACAACGCAGCATTCCATAATAGCTGGTACGCTGAGCTACATTGCTGTTGATGCTGCCTGTGATCATAAAAATTCCGGCAAGGACGACCATGCCAGCCAACACAGCCGCTACCGCATATAAGCCTACAATATAATCGTTGTTGCTGCTTGCGTTCAACGCCATCAGGTAAGTATTTTCGGAGATTTTTTCTTCTGAAATTCCGTACTTGTTTTCGATGTTCACAATGGACTGCCGCAAATTGGTACGTGGCTTGAACTGGATGAAATACTGTGTTTCAAAGGATTCTTCTACCTGTGCGGCAATCTGAGAAAATGTACTGCGGTTCATCACCAGCACAACAGCATCATACTGGTTCGCATCGGAGGTATCCTCATTGAAACCTGCGACAGTAAGCGAAATGGTCTGTCCATCCGGGAGCGTCAGCGGAATCGCTGTACCGACCGTAACATCCAGCCAATCCCGGATGTTTGCTGTCACGAGCACTTCGCCATCCGCCGGGGCAGTGCTACACTGCATTCCCGGAAAGATTTGAAGGATTGCATCATCTGCTCCTACCAGTGCGGCACGTTTATCTCCGGCAAAGTAGTTTTCCGTAAGGGAAGCGTTGATGTCGCTATACGCCGAAAATGCAGCAACATCCTCCTGTGCGGCAAGCTCTGCGGCTGTTTCAGGGGAGATGTCCTTTACCATGATATGCCAGTTTCCGTTTTTGTTCAGCTGGTTTGAGGTTTCCATCCGAATCGCCATATCTGCCATACTGAACACCGCCGTGACCAGAAACACCGCAAGGACGATGCACAAAATCGTCATGCGGTTCTGCCGTCTGCGTACCTTGGCAGAAATCGGGATCAGGCTCAGATAGCTTTTCATTTCTGTGCTGCTCATTCCCGGCACCTCCCAAAATCGGTCAGGCAGCCGTCCGATACCTGCAACACCCGGTCTGCCGTCTGCGCAATGCTGCGGTTGTGGGTGATCATCAGGATGGTCTGCTCGTATTTCCGGGATGTTTCTTTTAGCAGGGCAATGACCTCGCTGGTGTTCTGGGTGTCCAGATTGCCGGTCGGCTCATCCGCCAAAATCAGTGAAGGGCGGGTCATCAGGGCGCGGCCAATGGCTACCCGTTGCTGCTGCCCACCGGAAAGCTGGCTTGGCAGATGCTTCCGACGGTCTTTCAGATTCAGCACGGTCAGCAGTTCTTCCAGATATGCCCTGTCCGGCTTTTGGTAGTCCAGCAGCACCGGGAACAGGATGTTCTGTTCTACGGTCAGTTCCGGGATGAGGTTGAATGCCTGAAAGATAAAACCGATATTGCGGCGGCGGAAGATCGTCAGCTCCCGGTCTTTCATGGCAAAAACATCCTTGCCATCAATCAGCACCTTGCCGGAAGTCGGCGTATCCAGTCCACCAATCAGGTTGAGCAGGGTGCTTTTGCCGGAGCCGGATTCGCCAACGACCGCCACATATTCGCCTTTCGGCACTGAAAAGCTAACATCTTTCAGCGCATGGACAGCGGTTTCTCCGCTGCCGTAGGTCTTGCAGAGATGGTTGACTTCTAATAGTTCCATAGTGTATCCCTCACTTTGCAGGTTCCTTCGATTCAGACGGATTATCTCTGTCTGTGCAGAAAAGGATAACACGTCAACCTTACTGCAAGCCTACACTCAGCCTACAATTTTGTAGGAATCGGAAAATTCAGAGTAAAGGTCGTGCCCTTTCCCAGCTCGCTGTCTACTTCAATGGTGCCGTGATGGGCTTCCACAACGGCTTTTGCCAGCGGCAGACCCAGCCCGATGCCCTGTGTATCCTGTGAAAAGCGGCTGCGATAAAACCGTTTGAAGATATGGTACAAATCTTCCGGGTGGATGCCGCTGCCGTTGTCGCGCACTTTGATCTGAACCATGGACGGCAGTGCATTCCACTCTACCTGAATCGTATCTCCGCTCTTTGTGTGGTCAAGGGCATTCTTTACAAGATTGTCCACAGCTTCCTGCATCCAGTCACGGTCGCACCAAAGTGTAACCGCCTCTGAGCCGGACAGAACAAGCTTTTTCTGTTCCTGTTCTGCACGATAGTGATACTGCCGCGCGATGTCCTGCACCATTTCAGCAACATTTTCGTTTTTCTTCTCCAAGACGACCGAACCGGCATCCAGCCGGGTGATTTTGAGCAGATTCTGCACCAGCGTTTCGATGCGGTCCAACTCCTGTTCGGACAGGTCTGCAAACTCTTTGACCTCCGACGGCGAAACAGCTTCGTCCTGAAGCAGACCGTTGTAGATATTCAACGCCGCCAGCGGTGTTTTGAGCTGGTGCGAAATATCTGCAATGGTATTTTTCAAAAAACGCTTCTCCCGCTGCTCGTTGTCTGCGTGTGCGCTCAGAACTGCCGCCAATGCATTAACGGAGTGAAACAGACGGTAAAGTTCTCCCTCCCGGTCGCAGTCCAGTCGTGCATCCGGGTTGCCATCCAGACAGCTTTGGATTTGCTGGACTGCCTGTTCCAGAAGCGCGCTCTGCCTTTGGAAATAGCGAAAAAGCACGCCCCAGAGGCAGCCGCCCATCAGAAGAAAAACCAACAGTAATGCGAAAGAGAATGCGTGCGTCGTATGCCATACGATGCCCTGCGTGAGAGCCAATGCCACCGCCCAGACCGCCAGCACTGTCCGGAACAAAATCCGGATCTCCCGGTTTGCGAATACTTTCATACGGCACCTTTACCCATTCCATTTATAGCCCATGCCGCGGACAGTCAGCAGCATCTGCGGTTTGCCGGGGTCGTCCTCAATCTTCATCCGCAGCCGCCGGATGTACACTGTTAAGGCACTGCTGTCAATGTAATCCCCATCGCAGTCCCACAGTGCATCCAGAATTTGTTCCTTGGATAGCACGGCATTCGGATGCTGCATAAAGAAGCAGAGCAGCTTGTACTCTGCGCCGGTCAGTTCCAGCAAGATTCCGTTTTTGTACGCCTGCCCCTGCAACAGCCGGACGGTGATGCTGCCCGATTCCAGTACGGGTTCTCCTGCGCTGGACGCATTTGCACGGCGAAGCAGTGCATTGACCCGCGACAACAGGACACCCAGCTTGAACGGCTTGGTCAGGTAATCATCCCCGCCCATATCCAGTCCCATGATGATATTCATTTCCTCATCCGAAGCAGTCAGGAACAGAATCGGCACGTTGGATGTGCGCCGCACCTTCTGGCAGAAATCGAAGCCAGAGCCATCCGGCAGGGAAACATCCAGCACCAGCAGGTCATATTTTCTGTCTGACCACAGCACCTCGGCTTCTGCCAGCGTCCGGGCTGTATCCAGTGCAAAGCCCTGTTTCTTGAATGCAAAGGTCAGCCCACTGATCAGGCTCAGATCATCTTCCAAAAGGAACAGTTTTCTCATGATTCCCTCTCTTTTCCGCGTTTTGTGTGTCCTACAGGTTCAAAAGCATTATAAGTTTTTTCTGCGAACATTACAATGTGCGAAACGGAAATTGTTTCTTGCCGTGTGTTAAACATAAGTCCTACTATCACCGCTTTACTGCAATAAAATTTGCAAAACCATCTTGACGCTCGCTGCAATCCATGATACCCTTTATCGCAAATCCCACCAATTTTGTAGAAAAGTACAGAGCGGCGAGGATTTATTCCCCATGAAGATTTTTACCGCCCCGCAACACACCCGATTCATTTTGCCGCCGATTCACCCGACAAAAT
>OGRN01003866.1_pt1 | contig 10270 bp, 9 predicted proteins | sample 1553401 | NCBI WGS metagenome assembly OGRN01 (sample SAMEA2580096, study PRJEB22360) | human gut metagenome | biome: human gut; feature: human-associated habitat; material: faeces | place: Denmark | collected 2008/2010 | reverse complement strand
TAGGTAGAGAGGAAAAGCCCGTATTGGATGAAAACGGTAATCAGGTGTATTACGATAGTGGGAAAATGCAAGGCAAGCCCAAGTTTGCAGTAAAGCATAACAGGTGAAAAGAAAACCTTAGCCTGTATCTGATAAACAAACCCCGTACTCCTGCGGAACGGCAACAGAACAAGGAAACTTTGGAACTCGCCATGCGCATACGTGCAGAGCGTGAACAGGAATTTAAAGAAAGCATGTTGGGTTACCGCTTAAAGAAAGACAGGGCTGTTAATTTCTTGGACTACTTTCAAGCCTATATCAACAGCTATACCAAGAAAGATATTCGCATGGTGCAAATTGCGCTTAGCCGTTTCAAAGACTTCTTGAAAGAGAAGTACCCCATGAATGAGTGTAGCATTAAACCGGAACTCATCACCAAAGAAATGATGGAACAGTTTGTAGCTTATCTGCAATCCCGAAGCGTGGGTGAAGGTGCTAAAAGCATTTACCAGCGTTTCAAGAAAGTTATTCGATATGCGATTGACCATGATGTAATGTTGAAAGACCCATGTAAAAGTGTTACCTGTAAAGTGGATAGCCAAATGCTTCGAAAAGATGTGCTTTCTCCCGAAGAAATACAAAAGCTGATAGCTTGTCATTATGACAACGAAAACCCCACAATCAGACGAGCGTTTATCTTTTGTCTGTATTGCGGTCTGCGCTTCTGTGATGTAAAAGACCTTACTTATAAAAATGTGGATTATGCCAACCGATTATTGAAATTCGAGCAAAGCAAGACCAAGGGACATTCAGCCAGTAGCGGTGTGGTTATCCCCTTGAATGACGGTCTATTATCCATTATTGGCGAAGCTCCGGCAGATAAGAACTGTTTGATATTCGATTTGCCTACATACGAAAGCTGCTGCAAATCAGTAAAACGTTGGGTAAAGAGAGCCGGAATAGACAAGCATATAAGCTGGCATTGCGCCCGCCATTCGTTTGCCGTGAACATTCTGAACAATGGGGCAAATATCAAGACGGTAGCCAGTCTTTTAGGGCACAGCGGATTGAAGCATACCGAGAAATACACCCGTGCCGTGGATAAATTGAAAGAGGAAGCAATAAACAGCCTACCCGAACTAAAGTTTTAACCACAAAAGACTTATCTTTGTAACTATGGACTTTGAAGCATTAGTAAAACATATCTGTACGATACAGAACACGTTGCAGGCACAAGCCGCACACGCTGTAAACCTTGCACTTACTTCCCGTAACTGGCTTATGGGGTGCTATATCGTAGAGTTTGAGCAGAACGGAGAAGACCGTGCCGCATACGGTGAACAACTGTTGAAAAAGCTGGAACAACGGCTGAAAACAAAAGGTCTGAATGAACGTAGATTCCGTGAATTTAGGCGGCTGTACCTTGTTTATCCACAACTGAAAGAACAAGTATTACACTACATCATGGCAGGAAATGAAATTCGGCACACGCTGTCCGCCGAATTCACGGAACCAATTCGGCACTCAGTGTGTGCCGAATTACAAACATCAGAAATACAATATAATAAGTGGAGTATTCCTGCTGAAAGGTTGTTCAATAAATTACCTTATTCTCACTTAAAGTTCATCTCCAAAATCGAAAATCCGACAAAGCGTGCTTTCTATGAAATGGAAGCAATGCGTGGCTGTTGGTCTGCAAGAGAACTGGAACGGCAAATAGCGTCTTTATACTATGAACGTAGCGGACTATCCAAGAACAAAGAAGCTCTCTCCGCTTTAGTCCAGCAACAAGCAACCCTATTACAACCTAAAGATGTTATCAACACCCCTGTTACTTTAGAGTTCTTAGGATTGAATGAACGAGCCTTAGTAACAGAAAACGACTTGGAGCAATCCATTCTTGACAACCTACAACACTTCCTGCTGGAAATGGGGCATGGATTCTGTTTTGAAGCTCGGCAAAAGCGTATCTTGATTGATGAGGACTATTTCTTTGCCGACCTTGTGTTCTATCACCGCATCTTGAAGTGCCATGTTATTGTGGAATTGAAGATAGACAAGTTCCGCCATGAGTATGCTTCGCAACTGAATATGTATCTGAACTATTTCAAGGCGGAAGTGATGCAGCCGGATGATAATCCGCCTATCGGTATTCTGCTTTGCACAGAAAAGGGAGATACATTGGTTAAGTATGCCACTGCCGGATTAGACCCGAATATCTTCGTACAGAAGTACATGATAGAACTTCCAAGCGAGGAAGAAATAAAGGAGTTCATTGCTTCCTCAAATTACTAACCTATCATAAAAGTAATGCTGGCGAAAAGAAGAATACTGTTTTTCTTTTCGCCAGCACATATATAAATTGCCGTCAATAGAAACAAGTTTAGTCCGTTTTGGATATATAGACAAAAAAGACTAAACCTTGCAAGCAGAACCACAAATCCATTACTTTAAATTATTGCTTTGAGAATGTTCTTGCCTATATTTCAAAGGTGAAATTCCATAAACCTTTTGAAACGACTTTACGAGGTAGCAAGAATCAGTATACCCCATTTTATAGGCTATCTCTTTGACTGTCATGGAACTGTTCAATAACAAATTTTCTACCATCTTCAAACGATTTCGTCCAATATACTGTTGTAGTGTTTCTTGATAATATCGTTTGAAATAAATTCCGATATAATCAGGCGAAAGATGAAATATTTTGGAAAGGCTTTCCGCCCTCAACAACTCCGGTTGGTGTATATGTTGCTGGATATACTGCAACATATATACAGCTGGGTTGGTTTCATTTATAGTAAGATATTTGACAGACAGGCACTCATCTTTAGCTTCATGAACGATATTTCTTGCAACTAAAACCAAGATACTGTTAAGCCACTGCTGTTGCAAATAGTTTGTCCCCATTTGCCTATTGTCTTCTTCCTTTCTTATAAAGTCAAAAAGCTGGAATACCATATTTTCATCCGATTTATTTAGAGAGATTTCTGCCTGACGACTGGAGTCACGAAATATCTCTGCCAGATATTTCCCTATATAGTCTTCCACATAATGAAGCACAAAACGAATAAATATATATTCACTATGCGTATCTATCGTGAAACAATGAGGGGTTTCCGGAGGAATAAGAAACAAAGAATGGGCATGATAAATAACTTCCTCAACCTTACAATCTGACTCCTTGACATAAAATCGTCCAGTTCCCTCATGCACATACACCATTTCGAAGAATGAATGCTGGTGTTCGGCAATTGGAAATATTTCATGATTGCGAATCAGAATTTCAACGGGTTGATATAAATTTTCTTTCCACATAACGAAATAGTACAATATCTTATAGCAAAGATACAATAAATTACATTTCATTCCACTTTAAATTTGCAATAAAAACAAAGAGAAAGGATTTTTAATATTCACCAAAAAAATGATTATGAGACTAAAAGACAAAACAGCACTAGTTACAGGTGCAGCATCGGGCAATGGTAGGGCAATAGCTACTTTATTCGCTCAGGAAGGTGCAAAAGTCGTCCTTGCTGACATCAATAAAGAAGGCGTGGAACAAGTTACTGCGGATTTGCAGCAGAAAGGCTGCGAGGTGTTGTCGGTGGTCATTGACGTAACCAAAGAATCGGATATTGAGCGGATGGTATCAACAGCTATTTCCGCTTTTGGGAGATTGGACATTCTGATTAACAATACTGGTATTTTTGACATGTTGGTTCCTGTTGCCGATACAGATGATGCACTTTGGGAGAAAGTATTATCTATAAACCTGACAGCTCCCATGCGAGCCATACGTTATACGATTCCCATATTCAAGGAACAAGGTGGTGGAGTAATCGTCAACACAGCATCCATAGCAGGATTGACGGGTGCAAGAGGTGGCGGAGCAGCCTATGTCGCCTCGAAACATGGCTTGGTAGGATTGACCAAACACGTGGCCTTTTGCTACAAGGAATGGAATATTCGGTGCAATGCCGTGGCTCCGGGACGTGTAGATACCAACATACGGGATAATAGCAAAAAAGCACTTCAAACATCCAGTAAAGATGGATGCTTATCCGAAGACATGGCTAAGATTACGGAAAAAATTGCAATGGGATATGCCACCAATCAGCGTAAGGCTGCTCCAGAAGAAATTGCAAAAGTTGCTCTGTTTCTAGCTTCTGATGAAGCATCATTTGTAAACGGTAGCATTTTTGTTGCCGATGGTGCTTGGACAGCTTATTGATTTTATAGTAACATTTAAATTCTCAAAGCGTATGAAAAAAATTATTTCTCTAGGAATGATTCTCATTCTCATGTTATTTGCAGGACAAGCATTCGCACAGAGTGCCAGGTTAAACAACAAAATAGCTTTGGTTACGGGAGCGGCATCTGGCAATGGAAAAGCTATCGCCACCTTGTTTGCCCAAGAAAAAGCTAAAGTCGTTCTGGTTGACATCAATAAAGTCACTTTGAATGAAGCCGTAACCTCATTGTCCAAGCAGGGATATGATGTAATAGGCGTAGAAGCGGATGTAACCAAAGAAGCCGACATTCAAAAAATGGTGGATGCTGCTTTATCCAAATATGGACGTCTGGACATACTGGTGAATAATGCAGGCATTTTTGACGAGCTGATACCGGTCGGTGAAGTCAGTGACGACTTATGGTACAAGGTAATGGAAACCAACCTGAATGCACCGATGCGAGGTATTCGTAAAGTGATTCCCATTTTTGAAAAACAGGGCGGTGGGGTCATTGTCAATACAGCTTCCATTGCCGGATTTACTGGAGCACGTGGTGGTGGAGCAGCCTATGTAGCTTCCAAACATGCTTTAATCGGATTAACCAAAAATGTGGCGTTCAACTATAAGGAAAAGAATATCCGTTGCAATGCTGTTGCCCCCGGTAGAGTAGAAACCAATCTGCGCATCAACAGTGAAAAGCTGGCCGGATCCAAAACAGCACGCGACCAGTCTATTGGAAAATGGAAAGATATTGAAGATAAGATTACAGAAGGTTACATCACGAACATGAGGAAATGTACCCCGGACGAGATAGCCAAGGTTGCTCTCTTTCTTGCTTCTGATGAAGCTTCATTCGTAAATGGCAGTATATTCGTGGCCGATGGCGGTTGGACATCATATTGATTGACTGTGAATATATGAAGCATCTTATAAATTATTTAGTGAGTAGAAATTCCTTTTCAGGGAATTTCTACTCTTTCGTAATTCTTAATTTCCGTAGCTTTTGCGGATTGATGATGTTACCTTATGGATATGGGAAGATTGTCAATTATGACAGATATGCCGCAGATTTTTTCGGTAACCCTATCTGTATCGGTAATATTCCGTCTCTGTGGCTGACTATCTTTGCCCAAACCATTTGTCCAATAATGCTTATAGTTGGATTTCAGACCAGATTGGCTGCAAGTATTTTAGCATTTAACATGTTGATTGCGGTCAAATTTCACTTCTTCGACTCATTCAATATTAAGGTATTACCTACTCTATTTTTAGGCTTATACCTTATCCAGCTGCTATTAGGAGCTGGCAAGTATTCATTGGATTATTTTCTTTTTTCCAAAATAAAAATTAGAATTAGCAAAAACGAAACAAAGGGGATACTTCTCTATCTCGTAATCTGTGGAATTAGCTGGTTCGTGTTGGCTAATTATTTTACAGGATTAGTTTCTGTTTGCCTAATTGTGTTAGCAATAACATTATACTTACTCAGTTTATATTACATAAAAGACAATGAACTTTGATTGGAAGGGACATGCCTCCATGCTTGGAGCAAATGTCATGTGGGGACTTATGTCACCGGTCTCCAAAGTTATTTTGGTAGGTGGTGCCATTACTCCCTTAGTAATAACAGATTTGCGTATTGGCGGTGCTATGATTTTATTCTGGATAACGTCTTTTTTTCAAAAGCCAGAACACGTTAATCACAAAGACTTAGTATCTTTATTTTTTGCTTCATTACTAGCCATAGTGTTTAATCAAGGATGCTTCATATTCGGAGTTAGTTTAACCTCTCCCGGAGATGCCTCCATCATTACGACAAGTATGCCGCTTTGGGCTATGATTTTAGCTGCATTCATTTTGAAAGAACCCATAACTGGGAAAAAAGTACTAGGCATTACATTGGGAGCAGGAGGTGCTTTATTGCTTATCTTGGGTAGCGGACAAAATATTCAAATAACATCCACAAACAAAGATACAGCCATATGGGGAGATTTGCTTGTTTTATTTGCCCAATTGAGTTATGCCCTTTACATTGTACTCTATAAAGATTTTGTAAATAAATATTCATTAACAACCATTATGAAATGGATGTTTACCTACTCTTTTATCTGCATGTTACCTTTCTCAGCAAAAGACTTGGCAGATGTACATTGGGGCAATTTACAAATGACTGAAATAGTTGGATTGGCTTTTATTGTGATTGGGGCAACATTCATCAGCTATATGCTTGTTGTTGTAGGACAAAAGAAATTGCGACCAACCGTAGCTGGAATGTATAATTATATCCAACCGATTGTGGCATGTATTGTTGCTGTCTGCTGGAATATAGACTCTTTTAATTTCACAAAAATAGTAGCAGTATTCCTGATTTTCGGTGGAGTATATTTAGTAACTTCCAGCCGCAGTCGAATGGAATTAGAGAAATACGAGAACTGTTCGAATAAAAAAGTACAACAATATTGACAAGCTTAAGAAAGAGCACTACACAAAGAAATGAATTTGAAAAAAGCCGAAGCGGTGAACATAGTTCATCACCCCGGCTTTACTTCGTTTATGGCTTACCCAGTTTATCAGCTTCCTTTCTCAACTGCTCGGCTTGTTCATTGAGTAGCCTTGCACGCTCCAATGCTTCCGCCTGTTTCTTGCTGCGAAATTCAAAATCTATCACAGAATCAGTCAGAATTTGAATGAAATCGTTATCCCTCTGCCAGTTGAATTTGGTTTCCAGTATATCAAGGACTTCTCCGTCTGCCCAACCCTGCATCAGCAAAAAGCGGTATTTCATATCGTTATCCTGTAACTGCTGCATCCGTGTAGCCAAACGGATATTCAACCATATGGAAGCAGAACAAAGAACCAGCACTGCCGAAAAAATAAACAATCCCGGACGAATCCAATAAGTAACCTTGTTATAAATCCGTTGATAGAACGGCAAGTGGGCAACTTCCTCTTTATCCGTCTTGTAGGAATTCAAGGTGTCAACTATTATTTTAAAATTACGATAGATTTCCAATGATATTCTCTTGGTGTCCTCGATGTGCTGCTGCTGACCTTGCATCCTGTTCCGTACATCGTCAAGTTGACTTTGGATAGTCTGCAACTTCTCCACAGGAACAGCCGGATTACTATGCAGCCTCGACAATGCCTGTTCAATCGCTCCAAACCGTTCGAGAGTTTCCTCCCGGCTAGCTGGCGTTACCTGCGCTTCCAACTTCTCTTTCAGTTCTGTTACCATAGAGAGAAGCCCCTCTAAAATCAAGTTGTCTTCCATGTCTTTACAATTTAAGTCGTTTTTTCTTTTTCTTCTTCTTTCTCAAATTCAAGTTCGGCTCTTCATCCACCGGGGACGGTGATGCAAAAAACAGACCGAGCGAACCGCTTATAAACGGACTTTCTGCGTTACTCCGTGTGGGTATTTGTTCCCGAATGGGTGCGAAAGCTGTTTGCCGTTGACTTTCGGCAACATTCAAACCTGTATCTCCGAAATATCTATCCAGTTTGGAAAAACTGAAACTGCGGTCTATCTCCGAGCCTTTGAACGTGTATTCTCCTTTGGAAAAGGATATGCCCTGTATTTCATCGGTCTGTCCCTTTCGTTTGAACTGGATAGTGATACCCTTTTCCGCTAACCTGTGCTGCAACTGCTGCCAGTTGCGGGATTTGCCGATTTCATTTTTCACAGCCGTGTAAATCTCGTATTTCGACTTGTCCGGCTCTTTCAATCGGTGCTGTTTCACCTGCTCTTTCCCCTTGGCGAAATAAAGCCCATGTTTGGCTTTCAGCTTCTTGCATACCTGTTCGTTACGGTACATATCGTTCCTGTCCGAAATAGTCTTGCCGTTGTTGTCTATACGGTTGAACACGATATGCACGTGTGGATGCTCCCGGTCTTGATGGCGCACGATGATGTACTGCGTATCGGTGATTTTCATTTCACGCATATACTCCTGCGCAAGCTGTATCATCTTCCCGTCCGTCAATTTAGGTGCATCCACTGCCGAATAGCTTAACGCAATATGTCCTACCGGCTTTTTCAAGTCGGGATTCATCCCGGTCTGCATACAGAAGCTGCGGATTATATCGCTCCGGCTTTCCGTCAGAACCCCGTCCGCATGAAGCAAAACCGCCTGCTCCTTGCCAAGCACATAGTTCACACAGCCCTTAAAACCGCTTCCCTTTTTTATTTTTCCAATCATCCGACAAATGGTTTATGATTTCAACAATCCTATCTTTGAGCTTCAAAAGTTCCACCGCAACCAGTGCGAAACCTCCGGCATTCGCCCGGTGCGCCAACTGATTGATGTTGTTGGCTTCCCCTGCCAGCTTGCGGATGGTGTCCGCATCCTGCCTGTTCAGCCGGGGTATGACCTCTGCCGAAATAACTGCTTGCCGGACATATTCACTGATGCGCACCCCGGCTTCCCCGGCTCGCTTCCTGATTGCGTAGAACTGTAACTCGGTCAGCTTCGTACTGACTACCTTTTTCTGCTTTTCCGTCCGTTTCTTTGCCGGACGACCGCCCGGCTTATCCTGTATCCTTTTCATGTCTTTTTACTTTTTGATGGTATCTTAGAAATTGCGACCAACGGGAGCGGTTTCCTTTGCGGTGAGCAAAGCAAGGTGGTTTCGGTCTACCGAAACATAACCTTGCTCTCCCTATGAAACCGCCAGCCGCTGGCAATCCTGCCGGATTAAATGCCCCTACCTCTCTTTTGTTTTTGGACGGCACATTGTCCGGTTTTCTGCTTCGTTTCCTGTACTTGGCTGGCTGCGTTTTTCTGTTCCTGCTTCCTGCCGCACAAGTAATCGTTCAAGTCCGAATATCCCCTGTAATTGTGCGAGAAGTCACGCACACGGTAGGAGTATTCTAATTCGATAGCCCGTGTCGCCTTATACCCCGCCTCGTCATTGTCGAGCATACAGTGGATGCGTTCATACGGGTATAGCACATCAATGGCTTTCGGCACATTGACAGTCGAGTTAAGAATAACATAGTCCTGCCTGTCAAGGTCAGGCATGGTCGGACAGTTCTTCATGCGGAGCGTAAGGAAAGAGAGGTAGTCCATGAATCCCTCGAATACCAGACACTTCTCTCTCGGCTCTCCCTGCTGCCGTATATGGGTGATGTCTTTCGGGGCAATACAGCCTTTGAAAAAGGAATTGCGAACCTCGTAACCTCCTGCCATGTTCGGGAACCCGATAGCAAAGAATGGCTTCCCGTTATTGGTAAAATGAAGTTCCTTACATTCTCTTTTTGCCAGCTCAATATTGATACCCCGTCCCTGCAAATAACGGAGCAATGCCGGATGAGTTAAGTCCCGGACTTCCAAATGTTGGAAACTTGGTTCTGTCCTACACTGGGGAAAAGAAAAACTGACTGGGCGAACATTCGGGGTCTGCTCTTCTATCCTCTTTAAAAGGTAGGGCAGACTGTCGGAAAAGTAAAGTTCCTTTGCCAGGGCAATGATGTTGCCGCCTTTTCCTGCGCCAAAGTCATACCAAAGGTTGCGGTCTGTATTCACCTTAAAGGACGCTTCGTGTTCCTCTCTCAATGGTGATTTATACCATAAACCGTTACCCTGCCGCTTGACGGGCGAATAACCTAAACTATGCAGATAATCTGCGATGGGTATTTGTTTCACATCTTCGATGTTCATAATATTTTCTTTTTGGGGATTAAAAAATCGTTGAAAAGTGCGCCAGTCCTGTTTAGTCCGTCATATATATACCCGTACCATACTAAACCTGCCTGCTGTCGATACCGGGAAACAGACAGTCCGTTCCGCTTATATATACACCCGGACTAAACCAAACCGACTTTTAATAATGAAAATCGGGATTGTAGCGATAGCCCTTACCCTCTTTCACAATCATGCGCTTGTTCACAAGGAACTTGTTAAGCGACACAAGGACATTGCGTCCACGCTCATAACCTATACTTGCGTAACCTTGTTTCAATGCCGCTATCACATTGGAATAGCCTTGTACAACCTGCTTGCCAAAACCGTTCTCCAATGCTTCCCGGTGCTGCTGTTCCGTCAGCTCTGTAAGCGGAAAGT
>OGRN01003862.1_pt1 | contig 10276 bp, 9 predicted proteins | sample 1553401 | NCBI WGS metagenome assembly OGRN01 (sample SAMEA2580096, study PRJEB22360) | human gut metagenome | biome: human gut; feature: human-associated habitat; material: faeces | place: Denmark | collected 2008/2010 | reverse complement strand
CAAGCCGCCCTTCTTGTCATTGGCGATAAAGTTTTACTGTCGTTTACTGTTTCGGAATATTTTTACTGTCGTTTACTGTTCATGTCCTGACACAAGTTGGTGCCATGCGCAGAAAGAAGCAGTTCCCTGTATACAGGCGCACAGTTGCGTTAACCAGCTGTGATACACTTGTATCATGATGAGGCTGAATGAACATACCATCGCTTCTAAAGCACGCGAAGTGTTACCTCAGTATGATGTCAAGGAGGCGTACCTCTTCGGTTCCTATGCTCGCAATGAGGCAGACGAGGATTCAGACATCGACATTTGCATCGAATGTGGCGAATCCTTCACGCTTTTCTCCCTTGGCGACCTTGGGGTTGCCCTTGAAAATGCCCTCGGGAGGCCTGTCGACGTAGTATGCGGCTCTGGTTCGCTCTATCCGCACGCTCGACAACGCTATCTCAAAGACAGAAGGCTTCTCTATGCGAGATCCTGATGCAATCGAATGCCTTGAGCTAATTCTTCCGTTATGTGAAAGCGTTGCAGACCGCATCAAGCGTTACGGAATAACAGCCGAAAACATTGCAACGAACAATGATTATCTTGATCTTGTTTTGATGCCGATTTTCCAAATCGGCGAACTGGTCGGTAGCGGCTACTACGATTCGCTTCAGGAGTTATACCCATCCGAGACATGGAAGCAGGCCTATGGCATGCGAAATCACATCGCGCATGCTTACGGGAGACTAAACCCCACAATCGTTTGGACGACGGCGACGGAGAGCATTCCGGAACTAGAAGAACTCTGCCGCAAACTGCTTGCAAAAAGCCAGTAGTGTTTTCTCCGGTTATTCTCCCTCGGTTGCCTCTGCGTACAACTTGAATAGGTGCGCGACAATCTTTTCCTCATCGCCATCGAAATCTACGCCATAGGCTTCTTCCACCGCTTGGTCCAAAGCCTTGTGCGCCGTGAGTAAATCGGGCGGCATCTTGTCTGGGTCATAGAGATCCGCAAGAGATTTGTCGGGATAGGAATCCCTGATATCGAGAATCGATTGAGCCAGCTGCTCGATCTTCTGCTTTTGTTCGGCAGCCGGATTTGGCCAAACAAAGTTGTTGTATACGACACCGCCTGAATAGCGATAATCGCTTTTTAGCCTTCCTGCAACCGTCCTCATCCAGGCATTATGAAATTGACTTGTGAGAATTCCGAAATGATACAAGGAGGCATTGTTTATTATTGATACGCCGTCACTTGCAATAGTTTTTGACGTTAGAAATGCTATAGGAATGTACTTTCTTCTTTCCGATGAAACTCTAGGAACAGCAAGATAAGTCCCTTCTCCCTGAGGGTTTGAAAAGAACAAGTGCGGAGTCTTTGCTTTATCACGAGTGGGTTTAGCTGTGCTTCTCGTGCGAAAGTCCCTCACATCATCAAGCCTTTGCTTAATCTCTGGAATTTCTAGTATCCATGCAGGAGCTTCTTTTAACCACAAACAATAACGAGCAGAACCATTAATCAGCTCTCTAGCCCCCACGTATTCTTTTACATAATCCCCAAGCGCGCCATTTGAAGAAATGAGCTTTTCAGCCTCTTCTTTTGACAGTATTAAAAAGCCGCCATCACTTGGCTGGTTACCTTTAGTCAGTGGATTAACGTCAGAGACTGGTTTGCTACGATTTGAAAGGAACACAGCAGGGGCATTCACAAGATAAAAGTTAATGTGATTTGAAGCACTCCGCAGTGGTTCCGAATCAACCGTTTCGAACTCGAATAAGACCGGCTTGTTAGCTACGACACAGGAACTAAACCCAATGATGACAACAAAAACATGCGCGCCATTGTTCGCCTCGCTGGTCCATCTGAAAGTTCTGTATGCAAAATCTATATGTATCCCAAATCTTTCGCGAAGGGTTTGCCATATTGGAGCTACTTGCTCCCCTTGCGTAATAGAGTTGGTTGAAACGAAAGCGCATCTAATTTGAGTGCCCTGTATAAACTCGCTGGCTTTGTAATACCAACCTGAAACATAATCCAGCGAGTTTGAAAGCTTAATTGGTCCATACAAGTCAACGATTTCTTGCTTTTGCACAGGACTGCAATTCGATGCGCCCAAAAACGGTGGGTTGCCGATGATGTAGTTACACTCGCATGCAGGCAAGACCCCCCCCCCAGTCCATACGAAGAGCGTTGCCCTCGACAACGTTCGAGATATTCGAGAGCGGAAAGAAATCCACCCATTGCTTCGTCGTCTCGCGCGTCTCTGCAGCCATCTGACTCTCGGCAATCCAAAGGGCTGCCTTCGCAACGCTTACCGCAAAGTCGTTTATCTCGACACCATAGAACTGGTCGATGGAAACCTTGATGGGATCGAGTTCGCCTTCAAACGACATTGCCGTCTGGTCGCCACCCTGGATGTTGGCAAGAACGCGATTCTCAAGATGGCGGAGCTGTATATAGCTCTCCGTGAGGAAGTTACCTGAGCCACATGCAGGATCGAGTATCTTGATCTTTGCAAGCTTGTCTTGGAACGCCCTGAGCATAAATATACGTTTCTGTTCTACCCTCTCACCCTCGATCTTCGTCAGCTCCGCTTTCAGATCGTCGAGAAAAAGCGGGTCAATAACCTTGTGGATGTTCTCGATAGAGGTGTAGTGCATACCGCCGGCACGTCGTGTCTCCGGATTCAAGGTGCTCTCGAATGCCGCACCAAAGATGGTGGGGCTGATGCCGGACCAATCGAATTCCTGAGAAGCCTCCCTGAGAAGCGCCTCCTTGATCTCCTCCGTAAACTGCGGAATAACGATGTCCTCGCGTTTGAACAGACTGCCGTTGATATAGGGGAAAGCAGCCAGCCTATCGTTAAGATATGGATTCCTCTCCTCTATCGGCGTGTCGAGCACCTTGAAGAGCTGGAACAGGGCATCCCTGAAGTTCTCTGGAGCGATGTCGCGCATGTACTTCAGGAACGCCTGATGCTCTTGCAGAAGTCCGGCATCCTCCGCATAGAGAAGAAACACGAAGCGAACGATGAGGATGTTCAGGCTTCTTTGCTCGTTCTTATCTGTATCGATATTCAGATATTGCGCCGACAAGCTGTTATAAAGACGCCCGACAATCTCGCCAGCCTCAACGGAAAGCTCCTTCTCTTTGACGAGTCTGGATTGCGATTTATCGAAAAAGAAATCGAACAGATAGCTCTGCTCGAGCAAGTCTTCGATCTTGACCGAGGTGTAATCGCGCTCGGGATTCTCGGTATCCAGATCATGAATACGGAACTCATCAAAATCCGTAACGATTATCCAGCGCGGCTTTATAGAGGATGGAAGTTCGTTTGCATACCATTTCGCCTGTTCATAGGGGGTCTCCATACCATAGCGACCGTTGTCTCTGCGCTCATCGAGAATTCCCGGCTTGCGAGACTTCGCTTCTATGAGGATACCCATATCCTCATAGAAAGCATCTATCTTGCGACCCTTCACACGTCGCTCGAAGTCAAGAACTTTAGTAGGCTCCTTTATTCCCAATGCATCGCTCAGGAACTCGATCAGGAAGCTGCGAGCCTCTCGGTCCTCGTTGCCCTCCGCGTTTTGCCAGCGCTCAATAAAGTCTTTTACTGCCTGTTTCCGCTTGTTTTGGTCCATGTGTCAACTTCAATCTCTGCATGGGGATTAACGTCAGCACTCATTATAGTTGCACGGGTGCGCCATGCGCTTTGCCGTTAGCTAACGAAATACTGTAGCACCGTAGTCGCCTTTGGGTGTCCCATGAAACGGCCACGCCATGTGCCAAGGGGTTTGGTTCCCTGGCACATGTTCTAAATTGTTTAGATTTTCATTGATTCATTTTCCTAAACTACCTAGAATCAAATAGCGAAGGGAGACGACCATGGGGAAATACGTATATGCGGCCATCATCAGGCCTGATGACGAAGATGGCGGCTACTGGGCCGAGGTTCCCAATCTCCCTGGTTGCTATGGGCAAGGCGATACCTACATCGATGCGGTCGAGAGCGCATCTGACGGCATTGAGACCCATCTCGCAGCCCTTGCCGAGGACGGCAGGCCCATCCCCAAGGCAACGGTCGTGACCGCCGATGACGGCGACGTCGTGTACGTCTATGCAAACACCGACGGCTTCACCCTCGGCGTGCCGGCCATGTCAGCCACCGAGGCCGCCAAGGCGCTCGGCATCACGAAGGGTCGCGTGTCGCAGCTCATAGCCAGCGGTAAACTCGTCGCGGAGCGTTTTGCCGGCAGGACCCAGGTCACCGTGGAAAGTGTCGAGGCGTACGCGGCAAGCGACCGCTCTGCAGGCCGTCCCAAGAAGAACGCCTCGACAGCGTAGAGACTGTTTGTGGCGTCATTCGTCAGCACTTATATTCGGTCAACAAAACCGAAGCACGGCGGCGATTGCGCCCCTACCGCTTCGGTTTCCTGCATCTTCTGGCGGGAAAGCGCGCCGTCATCGGCGACCTCGATTTTCGACTTCACAGGCTCTTCACTCGCACGGCGAGTGCCAAATCTACGCCTAGGCGGCATACGGTACCGAAACAGCCCAACACTAGCCAGCCAATGGAAAGAAGAAAAACACATCCTGGAACAGTGTTGCCCCGAGTTGTCGCCAGTCAGCGGATATCTTGCAACGACCTAGCCAAACCACGAAGCACCTCCTGCATCTGTTTCGCGCACTCCTCGAAAACGAATAGAATCAACTTTACGCTTATAACCCGAGCTTTGACGGGCTTAGGCTTCTCATTCGCGTCTCGCATCATTTCGTTCGGTGACTAACTGGATATGTATGATGATATCCTTTTCCCGAAGAAAAGTTTCTCAACGCAACTGCACCAGCTTATCTGCTCGACGCCTTGCTTTTCTTCTCGCAGTATTGACGACGAGTTTGGAGAACGGCGTGTTTGATTCAAAGAGTGCTTTCAGGGGACTGCGACAGTTTGAGCTTGAAAACTTTTTTGGCGGCTCGCTGTTATCGATGGGAATCATAAATAATAACCCTGACATGGTTCAACAAGGCCTACTTAATGGTGAAGATCCGAACAAAAGGTACAGCTATGAAAAGGATACCAATTCAATAACTACACCAAATCCCGTGCGCATAATCACACCTATTGTTCAGGCAGCAGTCATTGAGAGCCTTCCCATTACGAAGCTCCTAGTGCAGCACGGAGCGAACGTAAATCTGTGTCAAAGAAATGGTGAATCGGCTTTAGCAAACGCAGCGAACAGAGGGAATGCCGAATTAACTTCATTCTTATTGGAGCACGGGGCTGACCCAAACTTGACTAAGTCATTTGGCACCCCATTGGCCATGGCAAACGGTGTAACCGTCATGAAAATGCTCCTTGACCATGGCGCAGATCCCAATATCCCCGACAGCGATGGCGATCTCCCAATAATCGGGTGTATAGACATGCAAAACCTACAAGAAATTGAGTTGCTTATAAACTACGGTACCGATATGAATCATACAAACCGTTTGGGCGAAACTCCAATTGATAGGGCTAGAAAACGTGGAATCTACGACGCCGTTCTTAGCCTACTTCAGAATGCGAAACCAGTCATACAAACAACAGGCCCAATCAAAAGCACGAAAGCATCAAATTATGTTCCCAAAGTATCAGTAGCTTGTATGAAAGATGACTTTGCAGTAGTGGCCACCTTGCTGAAATCAGGAGCTGATCCAAATGAACTATCTTCCGCAGGCAGGGCTCCCCTGTTTTACTGCAAAGACATCGCGCCAATCTGCCTTTTAGAGCATTACGGCGCTGATGTTAATGTCACAGATGAGTCTGGCAATACCCCCTTAGCCACATTTCTTGAAAGCAACATGGAAGAATCGAGTCTTCAAAGAGCTGTCACCTTCCTTATCGATGCAGGAACCGATGTAGACATGAAAAACGTAGAGGGTCGCAGTGCACGAGATATTGTCGATTCGTTAGCTAGCGATGCTATAAAATCCGCCTTTGCTCAAGGTCTCGACAACGTTAAAAGGCGAAAATGCACATATGAGGATAAGCTTTCCGAGCAGAAAGCCAATTTGAATGAGTGGTATTTAGATAGTGATCCTCTTAAGCCGGGAGGAAGTTGGGAAGCAGAAATCGTAATCTGCTCCAATGCATGCACGCTCTCCGATCTGAATCTTCTAAAAGCAAAAGAAGAATTCGTTCGCGACAATCTCACCGTAACAACGGGGCGCGAAGGAACAAATTCACGAAATATGCTGATGAGGGCATGTGCAGATGCCTCTACTGATGTAGTAAAGTATTTGCTATCTCTTGGCGCCGACCCCAATCAGACCGACAGTGCAGGCCAGAACTCTTTACGGTATGCCGCTATAAGCTGGCGAGATGCAGCTGAAAAAATCGACCTTTTAGTAAGCGCTGGTGCAGACGTAAACCATAGAAGCAATGATGGTTCAGCGGCGCTATCTGATGCTGCTTACGAACAAAACGTTCCTGCTGCAAAGGCGTTAATCGCGAATGGAGCCGACGTCAATAATCGTGACAACCAAGGATATACAGCACTAAGTTGGACCTGCGGCAAAGGTGCTCCACAGGCGGAAATAGTCGAGCTTCTCCTTCGCGAAGGGGCAGATATATACGACCTCTATAACATGAATTGTGTATTACAGTACTTGGATTACAAGAACGGTTTTGCGAACGGGATACCACGCGAAGTGTTTCTTCGTCCTCGAGAGCTTAAAGAAAAGTATCTTTATGAATATGCGCTAATTCCAGGAATTGTTAGTAGCAACTTCAAGCAACAGCTTGCATCTCAAGGCTTCGATTTCTAACTGATTCCGCGACTCTATTAGAATATTGCCGCCGCATGACTCAGCAATTTGTCACTTGAACGACTTGAATCTGCCCTTCGTCTTTAATGCATCAGGATGCTGTTAGTATTGAATTGCTCGGCTTGCAATTGCAAAAGGAGAGAATAATGGGATTCTTTAAAGATGTTTTGCGACGCGCTCAGGGACTGCCGACTGAGGGAGACATCCAAGATTCGCTAAACGGACTTCGAAAGCAAATAGTGATGTTAAACGTTCTTGCAATGGCACTTGATGAAGCGAACCCTTCAACTGACGACGATATCAATCTTACATTTGCACTGCGAATGGATTTAATGAACTTTGCTCTGCACATTGCATCGTCAGATGGAGTCTTGGAAGAATCTGAAGTCGACGCCATAAACGCATTCCTAGGAACAGATCTCTCTTATACTGAATGCAAATATGCCATAGATGAGATGGGACTAGGGAGCCACATGTTCTCTCGCGAGCTTCCTGTCTCTTTTCAAATTCTGACTCAAATTGCACATCAATCAGACGCTGATGCTAAACAATTTGCGAATAGCCTTATCAATACATATCGAAAGCTTGGTGCAGTTATCGCAATGGTCGACGGCGAAGTTGACCCTCGCGAAAAACAAGACTTGGACAGGTATATCGCCATGCTTGATAGGTACGCCTCAACATTTTGAAAACCTATTTCAATGTGCTTTCGAAATTCAACTTTAATTATCTGGCTATAGCAAAAAACAGATAACACGTTGAACAACAGCATTTATTGTTCATTCCATATCGTTTATGTCTCGAAACCCACCCGTTACCAGGGGATACTCCACTTAATTGGAGTTGTAGACACCCCTTGAAGGAAAGGTGAGGATACTCTGGTTCGTGCCTCATGAAAGCCACCGCCAGACGCGAGGCTCGTATACTTCCGTTTGGATATACGCAAACGACATAAGACCAGTCTGGAGATACATGGGCAAGAACCTCGGCACGCACGATATGACAAGCACGAAGACCAAGGCCACGTCAACCAAACGACAATCGCTCGTCGTCAGGGCGCGTGGTCTTGCCTCGTCATATCTGCGATTGCAGGGCACGGCAATCGCCCACGAGGACACGCTCGTCATGTCGCCGGTCAAGCTACCCGGTGCCAATCACGCCCGCAAGCTCGACGAGAAGGCATCGTCACTGTGGCGCAAGACCAAGCGTTTCTTCTCGCAGCTCGCGCTCACGAAGGAAGACGAAACCGCCTATTTCGAGCCCCGCACTTGGGCCTTCTGGCGTGGCATCATCATGTACTTCTTCCTCTTCAGCGTTGTCGGGCACTGGATGGAGATTCCCTACTGTCTTTCAATGGATGCGCTCTTCGGCATCGTCGATACCGATTACGCCATCTTCCTCGACGAGCTCTACGTCCCCTATTGGGTCTACGGCGCCGGTGCCGCGGCGATAACCATACTGCTGCTCCCTCTCAAGATACGGCTCGTGGGCAAGCGAAAGACCATGTGGGGTGCGGCACTCGAGTTCTTCGTGCTGGCAGTCGTGCTATGCGCCGCGCTCGAATGCATCATGGGTTGGATCGTCAACCAGCCAGACGCCCTGGGCGAGTATCCCTACTGGGACAACTCGCAGCTGCCTTTCAACATCTTCCAGCAGGCCTGGCTCGTCAATGACATCTTCCTGGGCCTCGTCGCGCTCGGCTATGTCTGGTTCGCATTTCCCTTCTGCCAGAAGTTCTGCAAGCTCATCGGCAATAAGGCAACCGATGGATTGTTCTGGGCCGTCATCGCGATTTTCGTGATAATCTGCGTCCTCACCTACGCCTTGTAGACCGCAAAACAGGTATCATGCGCCTATATGATTAGTGCGCGAATGCGTTCGCGCCGACATGAGGCGCGTCATGGCGTCCCGAAGGAGAATGACTATGGAAATCGATCGCAAGGCATTCCGCTCCCTGACCAGCGGACTCTACATCATCTCGTCTATCGACGCCGATGGCAGACTGTGCGGATGCGTGGTCAACACGCTTCTGCAGGTCGCGTCCGACCCCGCTCAGCTACTCGTGTCCATCAACAAGCAGAACGCGACGGCAGAAGCCGTATCCAGCAGCAAGCGCTTCTGCGCGAGCGTACTCTCGCAGGACACGACCATGGACCTCATCGGCACCTTCGGTTTCAAGTCCAGCAAGGACATCGACAAGTTCTCCGAGTTCGACCACGACGTATGCGAATCGGGACTCCCCCGCCTCACGCACGATACGCTCGCCACGTTCGAGGTGCGCGTCGATTCCACGGTTGACGTGGGCACCCACCTCGTGTTCATCGGCACCGTCGAGCATGCCGAGGTCGTGGGCGAGGGAACGCCCATCACCTACGATTACTATCACCGCGTGCTCCGCGGCAAGACGCCCGCCAAGGCGGCCTCGTACAACGATGGCGACGACCCGGCAAAGGACGAGATCGTCGAGATCGAGGAGACGGCATCCTCGGAGCAGAAGGTCGCATGGCGCTGCAGGATGTGCGGCTACACCGTCGAGGGCTATCCGGATGGCCTTCCCGAGGACTGGCGCTGCCCGATGTGCGGCGTGGGACGTGACTACTTCGAGAAGGTGCTTATCTAGCCGTCTATTCCAAACGCGAATAAGGGATTCATCCGTACCGGCATGTGTCATCGCTATATAATGTGCCAGTTGCACACTTCGCGAAAGGACGATCATGGGTTTTCTAGAAGGTAAGACTGCCATCATCACGGGCGGCGGTTTCGCCGCGCTCAAAAACGGCGAGCCCGGCTCCATCGGCTACGGCATCGCCACGGCGTACGCCAAGGAGGGCGCCAACCTTGTCATCACCGGCCGCAACGTGAAGAAGCTCGAGGACGCCAAGGAAAGGCTCGAGGCCGCCTACGGCATCCAGGTGCTTCCCGTCGCCGCCGACGTGAGCGCCGGTTCCGACAACAAGGCGACCGTGCAGGCAGTCGTCGACGCCGCCATCGAGAAGTTCGGTCGCATCGACGTGCTGGTCAACAACGCGCAGGCCTCGGCTTCCGGCGTCACGCTCGCCGATCACACCACCGACCAGTTCGACCTGGCCATCTACTCGGGTCTCTACGCGACCTTCTACTACATGCAGGCCTGCTATCCGCATCTCAAGGAGACGAAGGGCTCTGTCATCAACTTCGCGTCCGGTGCCGGCCTCTTCGGCAACTACGGGCAATGCGCCTACGCCGCCGCCAAGGAGAAGGTCTTCGCCAACCTAGGCGAGGGCGACCTCGCCATCGTGAGCGTGGACGACGACTGGTGCCGCGCGGTGCGCGACCGCCTTCTCGCTCGCGGCGTGGCCACCTGCGATCTCTCCGTAGAGGGCGAACCCGCCTCCGCCGACGCCGCCTTCGTGCGCGACGGCATGCTCGTCGTCCGCGCGTCCGGCGTTGAGCACGAGCTCCTGGCCGCAGGCGCCCTCAAGATCCGCGGCCGCCACAACTGGG
>OGRN01003860.1_pt1 | contig 10280 bp, 8 predicted proteins | sample 1553401 | NCBI WGS metagenome assembly OGRN01 (sample SAMEA2580096, study PRJEB22360) | human gut metagenome | biome: human gut; feature: human-associated habitat; material: faeces | place: Denmark | collected 2008/2010 | reverse complement strand
CGGATGCCCCCGCGACGGGCGCCGCGCCGGAGCCCGCTCCCGCGCCAGAGCCGGCCCAGGTCCAGGACGGCTGGGGTGCCTACAGCGGCCCTCGCCCCAAGTCAGTCAGGTAACACTCGCGGCCCTGCGGGGCCGCGTGGAGTTTGAACCACCGCGCACGGCGCAGCATACGTAGGACCAAAACAAGGAGGAACTCATGAGCAAGAAGGCACTCTACTTCACCCTCGGCACTCTCTTTGGCACCGCATCTGGCATCCTTGCCGGCATGCTGCTGGCTCCGCGCTCCGGCGCCGAGAGCCGCGCCATGGCCGCCGACGCCATGAACGACGCCTGGGACTCCGCCGTGGACACCTACGAGCGCGGCGCCCAGACCGCTGCCGACAAGTTCAGCGGCGTCCGTCCCGTCGTCGACGCCAAGACCGACGAGCTGCGCGCCAAGGTCGACCTCGCCCGCGAGCGCATGGACCAGCTGCGCGACTCCCTCTCCGACGTGGTGACCACCACCTCCGCCCAGGTCCAGGACGCCGTCAACGCCGTTGCCGACCAGGTGGCCGCTGCCGCCGAGGCCGCCCCCGCCGCCGAGACTCCCGCCGAGGCCGTCCGCGTCGAGGTCGTCGACGCCGAGGCTCCCGAGACTGGCGCCGAGGCCTAGCCCGTGGCCAAGATCGACGCCTACCAGGGCGTAAGGGTCTTTCTGACCAAGAAGTCCCGCAAGGACAAGAAGAACCCGGACGCCCCCACCGAGAAGCTCAGCAAGCTGGGCAAGATCCACATGGCGGTCTTTGCGCCCAACGGCCGCCAGCTGGTGGGCTTCCTCGTGGCGCGTCCGGACGTCGTGGGCATGGTCAAGCGCGAGGATGCCTTCCTGGCGTGGGACTCGTTTGAGCCCTGCGAGCGCGGCGTTGTGGTGACCCGTCCTGACGACGGCCTTGACGATGCCGCTCGCAAGCGCCTTGGTCTTGACTGGGACAAGTGCATCATGTGGGCGGGTATGGACGCTCGCACCCGCTCCGGCAAGGTCCTGGGCTACGTCAACGACGTGGAGTTCGACCTCAAGACCGGTCGCGCCAAGACCTTCTATATCGGTGACGGCGGCATGGCCCGCGCCCTGGTGGGCAGCTTTGAGATTCCCGCCGAGATGGTCATTGGCTACTCGGCCGCAGACCAGTTCATGGTGGTCTCCGATGACGCCGAGAACCTCGCCGTGGACGGCGGCGTTGCCGCCAAGGCGGGCGAGGCCTGGGCAAGCGCCAAGGTCAAGGGCGCCGAGGTCGGCCACAAGGCCGGCGCCGCCGCGTCCGAGGCCGTGGACAAGGGCTCCTTCCAGATGGGGCGCCTCATTGGCAAGGCCAAGCGGGCCATCGCCGACGCCACCGCTGAGGAGCCCCAGCCGGCAGACCCGGCCGAGATTCCCGCGGCTGACGTGAGCGTCTCTGCCCCCATGGGGACCCTGCGGGCCTCCGAGGGGGAGCGCGCCGCCAGCGGCGAGCCCGTGACCTACGTCCCGGCGCCCCAGACGGCCGCGGCCCGGACGGCCGATGCCGCCCCCAAGGCGGACGCGGCCGCCAAGCCCAAGGTCAAGAAGCCGACGGAGACCCAGAAGGCCGCTGCCAAGAAGAAGGCCGCCCAGGCCAGCACCGACGCCGCCCGCATGGTCGGCAAGGGCCTCGGCCGCATGGGCAAGATGTTCGGCTCCTTCAAGGAGGAGTTTGACAAGGCCAGCAAGTAGCGGCGCAAGTCCCGCGGCAACCCATCAAACATAAAAGCGGCCCGGACCTTCACGTGGAAGTTCGGGCCGCTTGCTTTGGCGCGAGGGCGGCTGCCTGCCGGCTACATCCCCATGGCCTGCAGCACGAACATCACGATGGTCAGGATGACCACGGCGATGATGGTGAACCACGTGAGGCCGTTCCAGATGCGGCCGTTGGCAAACCTGCCCATGACGTGGCGGTCCCCGGCGATGAGCACCATGAAGACCAGAAGCACTGGCAGCAGCACGCCGTTGATGACCTGGGCCAGCATCATGATGCCAAAGAGGTTGACGTTGGGCACGATGACGATGACCGCGGACAGGAAGATGATTGCGGTGATGATGCCTCGGTAGACCGGGGCCTCCTGCCAGCTGCGGTCCGCGCCGCGCTCCCAGCCAAAGGCCTCGCAGATGGCGCTGGACGTGATGCCCGGCAGCACGCAGGCAGCCAGGAAGCTCGCGCCCACCAGGCCGGCGCCAAAGAGCGCCTCGGCGTAGGGGCCCACGAGCGGCGCCAGGGCGCTGGCCGCGTCCTCGGCGCCGTTGACCGCAATGCCGGCGGGGAAGAGCACGGCGCCGGTGGTGAGGATGATGAACCAGGAGATGGCGCTGGCCACAACGGAGCCGGTTACGGTGTCAATGCGCTGGTAGGGAAGGTCCTCTGCGTGCGCGTTCTTCTCGACGACGTTGCTTTGGGCCAAGAAGATCATCCAGGGCGCGATGGTGGTGCCGATGTTTGCCACCAGCACGCTGAAGTACTGCGGGTCGGTGGAGAAGCGCGGGATGAGCGTGGCGTTGAGGGCGTCTCCCCAGTCGGGGCCCACCATGACGCCGGCGACCACGTAGGTCACGAAGGCACAGCTGATGAGAAGCAAGATCTTCTCGATGCGGTGGTAGGAGCCGCTCATGGTGAGCGCCCAGATGGCCACCGCCGCAATGGGCACGCTGACGTAGGCGGGGATGCCAAAGAGGGCAAAGCCCGAGGCAATGCCTGCGAACTCAGAGAGCGTGACCGTGGTGTTGGAGATAAGAAGCGCAAGCATCGCCAGCGTGCTCATGCGCACGCCGAACTGCTCGCGGATGAGCGAGGCAAAGCCCTTGCCGGTGACGCAGCCCATGCGGGCGGCGGTCTCCTGCGCCACGATGAGCAGAAGGCACATGACCGGCACGGTCCAGAGCTGGCCGTAGCCAAAGAGGGCGCCGGCGCTTGAGTAGGTCGCCACGCCGCCGGCGTCCGCGCCGGCAAGAGCCGCCACCATGCCCGGGCCCATGGCCGCGAGCACGCGCTTGGGGTCAAGGTGCCTGCGCTCCGGCTTCTGCGTGTCGGCCGCGGCTGCCTGCGTCTTTGGCGCCTGGCCCTGCGGCTCCATCTGGTCTTGGTGCGCCACTACGCAAACACCCCAAGGATGCCCATGACGTTGGCAAGCTGGCCCACGGCAAAGCAGAAGACCAGGCAGGCAATGACCATGGCCATGACGGAGAGGGCAAAGCCGGAGGTGTCCTCGTTCTTCTCGTCGCGCTTGCGCAGGACGAGAAGCCAGACGGGGCAGAGCACGAAGGCAACCAGCACCGCAATGGCCGCGGCAATGAAGCCGGCGTGGAGCGGCTTGGGCATTGAGGCGCCCGCGGCCGCCGTGACGACGCTGTCCAGCGCCATCTCGACCAGGACCACCAGCGTGGCAAAGGCAATGCCCAGGGCAAAGCTCTTGATGGTGAAGCCCAGCATGGAGGGGGAGTCCTCGTCGTCCGGGTCGTTCTCGAGGAAGAAGTTGGTGACGTAGCTCACCGAGTCGTCCGCCAGCACCAGCGCGATGGGCAGCGCCGAGCAGACCAGAAGGACCTCGTGCAGCGGCGCCTGGAAGGCCGGCGTCAGGTGGGAGAGGGCCACGAAGAGGCCCGCGCCCACCATCCAGATGAAGAACCAGGCGTTGCGGCGCAGGAGCCACAGCAGGTCCCCGCCGTGGGCGCTCTCGTCGTCGGAGGCAATGCCGCCCGCGATCTGCAGGTCCTCGGCGTGCTCCTCCTCCAGGACGTCAAGCGCGTCGTCGACGGTGACGATGCCCAGCAGGTGGCCGTCGTCGGCCACGACGGGCATGGCGAGCAGGTTGTACTTGGCGATGTCCTCGGCCACGTCCTCCTGATCGTCCTCGGGGCTGGCGGTGATAACCTCGCGCGTGCAGATGTCTGCCAGAGGGGTCTGCGGCTCGGCTACGATGAGGCTGTTGAGCGTGACCACGCCGGAGAGCTTGTTGTCCTCGTCGGAGAGGTACACGTAGCGGACGCTCTCGAAGTCCTCGTCCAGGCCGCGCAGCAGCTCCACGGCATCGGCGACGGTCTTGCCCTCGGGAAGGGCGGCAAACTCGGAGGTCATGATGCGGCCTGCGGTGTCCTCGCGGTACCCCAGCAGCTGGCGGATGGCGCGCTGCTCCTGGACGCCCATGAGGCGCAGAAGCTTCTCGGCCTTGTCGTAGTCCAGCTCGCTCACGAGCTCGGCGGCGTCGTCCGGGTCCATCTCGGACAGCATGCGGGAGGCCTCGCGCTCGTTCATGCCGCCCATGAGCTCGGCGGCCATGGCGTCGTCGTCGAACTCGGCCATGGCGCCGGCGCGCTGCTCGTCGTCAAGCTGCGCAAAGACCTGGCCGCGCAGGCGCGGGTCCAAGCGCTCGATGATGTCGGCGATGTCGGCCGGGTGCATGTCGTCCAGCGTCTTGTGCGAGACGGAGAGCTTGACGTTGGAGAGGTCGCGCTCGACCAGGTCCATGTAGCTCCAGGCAATGATGCGCTCGGGGATGGGGTGGCCGAAGGTGCGGGCCACCTTGAGGGCAACGTGCTCCAGGGCGGGGGAGAGCGAGCGCAGGATGCCGCGAGCGCCCACCTCGGCGCCGAGCAGGCGCAGCTGGGTGGAGCTGGTGTCGGAGAGCTTGAGGTCGTTCACGCGGACGACGCGCATGCCGCGGGTGTCCACGATCTGCTTGTTGAGGATGTCCCGGGCAATGAGGACCTCGTCGGGCTGCAGGTACGAGAAGCGAATCTCGACGGCGGGCACCTTGAGGTGGATTTCCTTCTCGTCGTACGTGTCCACGTACTTGCGCCAGGAGATCATGAAGGGAGTGCGGCCCGGGCCCTTGAAGGCAAGGCTCGTGACGCGCGGGAAGACCTCGCCCGTGGCAATGCCGAGGTCAGAGACGGTACCGATCTTCTCGCCATCTGCGGCGTAGACCGGGTTTCCCATGAGCTGGGAGAGATAGATCATCTGTGCTCCTAACGGTTTCCCGGCATGGGCCGGGTCGTTGGCGTCTTGCGTCCGGGGCACGCCCGTTGACGCAGAAAATCACACCCTCACGGCGTGACCTCGGGGGAGCACACCGCTTGGGTCATCGACTGGCAGGTCGAGGTTTCATGCGGACCCTTCTCTTTGCAGGCTTGACGGCGGCGCACGGTGCGCCGACCGCCCGCTATTTTACACGAGCCACGCCGCGCCCGTCCCACGTCAACATGCCTTTACAGAGTCAATACGCGCGGCTGTCGGGGGCGCTGACGTGGGTACTATCATTACTTCACGGTAGTTGTCAGGAGGTCGTGGTTTGCTCAAGAGCAAGAGGGTCGCCAGGAAGGACGCGGACCAGAAGCGCGCGAGGCGCCGGGCCCTCGGACGGCGCGTGGTGCGCGTTGGGTCTCGCGTGCTGGCCGTGGCGGCCGTTGTCGGCGTGGTTGCCGCAAACGTGGCCATGGCCCTCATGGGAGACACCATCGAGTCCTACCTGGGCGGCGACAAGATCGAGATCACCTCGGAGGAGAAGGACGCCACCATGCAGGCCGGCGCCCAGCTTGCCCAGCGCATAGAGGGCGAGGGCCTGGTCCTTCTCAAGAACGACGACGAGGCCCTGCCCCTTCCCGAGGGCTGCACCCAGGTCAACGTCTTTGGCTGGGCCTCCACGCAGTGGGTGGCCTCCGGCTCCGGCTCCGGCCAGGTCTCCGGCCAGACCACGGACCTGCTGGACGCCCTCACCGACGCGGGCGTCTCGTACAACACGCAGCTCACGGACATGTACCGCAGCTTCTGCGGCGAGCGCCCGTACAAGAGCGCGGGCGCCCTCTCCAGCCGCGCTTCGGAGTTCTGCCGCCTGTACGAGCCCTCCATCTACGACAAGAGCTGCTACTCCGACGACCTCCTGTCCAACGCGCGGAAGTACTCCGACACGGCGCTGGTGGTCATCTCGCGCACGGCGGGCGAGAGCATCGACTGCCCGCGCGCCCAGTACAAGGTGGACGCGCGCGGCGGCGTGGTGGACATCGACGTCACCCGCAGCTACCTGGAGCTCTCCCAGGAGGAAGAGGACCTGCTGCGCTACGTGGGCAAGAACTACGAGCACGTGGTGGTCCTGGTCAACTCCACCAACGCCATGGAGCTGGGCGAGCTCGAGACCACACCCGGCGTTGACGCCGCGCTCCTGGTGGGCTGCACGGGCGGCGAGGGCTCGCGTGCCGTGGTGGACGCGCTCTGGGGGCGTACCAACCCCTCCGGCCGCACGACCGACACGTACGCATACGACCTCACCACGGCTGCGAGCTGGGCAAACTCAGGCGCCATGGGCGAGGGCATCTACACCAACGGCCAGGGCCTCTACCCCGCCGACGGCACCATGAACGCCAACGTGGGCGTCTCCGAGCCCTATGACGCCGTGCGCTTCTGCGACTACGCCGAGGGCATCTATGTGGGCTACCGCTGGTACGAGACCGCCGACGCCGAGGGCTTCTGGGGCGGCGTGAGCAACCAGTATGGCCAGGGCTACGACGGCGTGGTCCAGTACCCGTTTGGCTACGGCCTGAGCTACACCAGCTTCAAGTGGGAGGTCACGGGCCGCTCCCCTGGGCAGGGGACCACCGTCGGCCGCAAGACCGACTTCAGCATCCGCGTGAAGGTCACCAACACCGGTGACGTGGCCGGTCGCGACGTGGTCCAGCTCTACTGCACCCCTCCCTACAGCAAGGGCGGCATCGAGAAGAGCGCGGCGGTCCTGGTGGCCTACGAGAAGACTCGCCTGCTCAAGCCCGGCGAGACCCAGGAGATCTCGCTCTCGTTCTCCATGGACGACGTGGCCTCCTATGACTTCGACGACGCCGACGGGGACGGATTTGCCGGCTACGAGCTGGAGCGCGGCGAGTACATGGTGGAGCTGCGTCGGGACGCGCACACGGTGGCCGACTGCGAGTTTGCCAGCACCATGCTGTGGATTCCGCGCACCATCCAGTGCCCCGACGACATCAAGACCGGCGCCGCGGTGCAGAACCGCTTCACCGGTGACTCCGCCTGGGACGGCGTCTCCATCGACGGCTCCAACTCCGGTGCGGACATCACGTGGCTCAGCCGCGCGGACTTTGCGGGCACCTTCCCGCGCCGTGGTGACACGGACCGCGAGATGGCGGACAACGTCGCGGCGCTCAACCTCTACGCCGACGGGCGGGCCCTTGTCGAGAGCGTTGGCGCGGCGGCAGAGGACGACGGGGCCTCGCGCGTCAAGACGGAGTACCCGCTGACGACCACCTCCAGCGATAGCCACCTGCTCTCCGATGGCGGCGAGCTCACGGAGCTGGGGCGCCAACTGGGCCTGAGCTACTCCGACGAGGCCTGGGACGACCTTCTCGACCAGGTCTCCATTGCCGACATGGAGCGCATCGTGCTCCACGGCTACATCTCCACGGGAAAGATCGACGGCATCGGCAAGCCCCGCACCAAGGAGGTGGACGGCCCCTCGCAGGTGGGCTCGTTCAACCAGCTGAGTACAGGCGTGGCCTATCCGGGCGCCACCGTTCTGGCGCAGACCTGGAGCAAGGAGCTGGCGCGCGAGTACGGCCGCCAGGTGGGCCTTGAGTGCGCGACCATCGGCGTGGACGGCTGGTACGCGCCGAGCGTGAACGTCCACCGCACGCCGCTGGGCGGCCGCAACTACGAGTACTACTCCGAGGACCCGCTGGTCTCCGGCGCCATGGCGTCGCAGGTGGTGGCGGGCTCCAAGGAGGCCGGCACCTATTGCTTCGTCAAGCACCTCGTGGCAAACAGCCAGGACACCTACCGTGACTCCCTCTACGAGTGGATGACCGAGCAGACCCTGCGCGAGGTCTACCTGCCTGCCTTCCGCATGCTGGCCCGCAGTGGGGCCACGGGCATCATGACCTCGTACAACCGTCTGGGGGCAACCTGGGCGGGCGGAAACGCCGGCCTCATCACCGACGTGCTGCGCGGCGAGTGGAGCTTTGCCGGCTGCGTCATCACCGACTACGCCGACCACCACGCCTACATGAACGCCGACCAGATGCTGCGCGCGGGCGGAGACCTCTTCATGGACGGCGTCTTCCGCAACGGAGCCTTTGAGTTTGGCTACACGCAAAGCGAGCTCTCGTCCGCCGTGGCGGCGGGAGGCCTGGAGGCTGCGGATGCCGCGACGTTTGCGAGCAGCCTGCGGCGGGCCACCAAGGACGTGCTCTACACGTGGCTGAACGCGCGCGCCACCAACCTGGCCTACAACCAGGAGGCCGCGCTGGACGGCTCTGCCCAGCTCACACGCCCCGTCAAGGTCCCGGGTGTGCAGTACGTGAGCGTTGCCCTTGCCTGGGTCGACCTCGTCTGCGCCGTCGCCGTCATCAGGTGGGCCCACCGAACCTGGCTCCGCCACCGCAGCCGCCAGACCGGAGCTGGCGAGAAGGACCCGGAGCGGTAGGCGCTAGGAGGCCGGCCGTTCCGTCGGGTCTGTGATGGCCTCCGCGCCGGCCTGGGCCTTTGCGGCCTTGCGGGCTTCTCGGCGCGCGCGGAAGAAGGCGCGAAGCTGGCTTGCGGCCTCGTCGGCAAGGACGCCGGGCGTGACCTCAAACTCGTGGTTGAGCCGCGGGTCATGGCTGACGTCGTAGAGGGTGCCCAGGGCGCCGCCCTTGGGGTCTGCGGCGCCAAAGACGCAGCGGTCTATGCGGGCGTTGACCATGAGGCCGGCGCACATGAGGCAGGGCTCCAGCGTGACGTAGACGGTGCAGCCGGAGAGCCGCCAGCGGCCAAGAACGCGCGAGGCCTCCACCATTGCGCTGAACTCCGCGTGGGCCGAGGGGTCAAGGTCCAGCTCGCGGCGGTTGTGGGCGCGCGCGACCACCTGGTCGTCGCAGACCACCACGGCGCCGATGGGTACCTCGCCCTCGGCCGCGGCGGCGTCCGCCTCGGCGAGCGCCAGGCGCATGTACTTCTCGTCGTCGGACATGTGTTGGGCTCCTCGGGGTCTCTTGGGGTTCAAACGCGCTTTCATGGGGTACGATAGTACCGCTCAAACCACGGAGGAGTGGCAGAGTGGTTGAATGCAGCGGTCTTGAAAACCGTCGAGCGGTAACCCCGTTCCGAGGGTTCGAATCCCTCCTCCTCCGCCATAGAGCCCCTGTTGCCGGGCCATTGGGCTCACGGGCCGTGGCCGCCCCTAAGGAGGACCACCATGATTGTCGGAATCGTTATTGTCGCCCTGGTCGTAGTCCTGTTCTTCATCTGGGTGAGCATCAACAACGGCATCGTCCAGAAGAACAACAAGTGCGACGCCGCCTGGCAGACCATTGACGCGCAGCTCCAGCGCAGGAACGACCTCATCCCCAACCTGGTCGAGACCGTCAAGGGCTATGCCGCCCACGAGTCCGGCACCCTCGAGGCCGTGACCGCCGCCCGCAACGCCGTGGCCACCGCCACCACGCCCGAGGCCAAGATGGAGGCCTCCGGCCAGCTGACCCAGGCGCTGCGCGGGCTTCTGGCCGTCTCCGAGGCCTACCCCGACCTCAAGGCCAACGCCAACTTCTCTCAGCTGCAGGCCGACCTCACCGACACCGAGAACAAGATCAGCTACGCCCGCATGAGCTACAACGACATGGTCCTGGACTACAACGACGCCATCCAGACCTTCCCGGGCACGCTCGTGGCCGGCAGCAAGTACAAGCCGCGCACTGGCTTCACCGTGGAGGACCCGACCGTCCGCCAGGCCCCGCAGGTCAAGTTCTAGGGGGGGGCTTTGGTCGGGCTTGTTGCCTGGGCTTATCGCCTTAAACGAGGGGCGCGTCGGTCACTGCGACCGGCGCGCCCTTCTTGTTACCTGCGGCCCTCGCGCGGCGAGAAGCCCTTCTCGCCTGACGTTGTGCCGCTAGACCACCTGGAAGGTGAGGAAGTCCAGGTAGTGGGTCTCGGGTGCGCCCCAGAGGATGGGGTGGTCCGGCGCCTGCTGGCGCTCCTCGATCTGCTTGAGCTGGACGTTTGCCTGGTGGGCGGCATCGGCGATGGCGCAGGCGCTCGCGGCGGTGTTGGTGATTTCAGTCATAAGCGTGAGCCTCGAATCTATTCGGCTTCGTCGAATTGGGCAGGAACGCCAATTTCGGCTGCGAGTTTCGCAATCGCCTGGCGTGTGTAGGCGTCGGGCGTGGTAATCGCGGCATCTTCGAACGTGGCGGTGGCGAACAGGCGCTCGGCGGCTTCTTGCGAAATGCCGCGGCTCATGAGGTAGTTGAGTTGTTCGGG
>OGRN01003859.1_pt1 | contig 10281 bp, 7 predicted proteins | sample 1553401 | NCBI WGS metagenome assembly OGRN01 (sample SAMEA2580096, study PRJEB22360) | human gut metagenome | biome: human gut; feature: human-associated habitat; material: faeces | place: Denmark | collected 2008/2010 | reverse complement strand
ATGCTTGAAAGTATAGTGTTTATGCGGATAATCAAAAATCAGATATAAAATTTAAGAAAAATTTTAAACACTTTTGCGTAAAATTGGTGTATAGTGGTTGATGTTACAGTGTATGACATATTGGAACAATTGGAACAGGAGAGAAAAACCATGAAGAGCAGATATAGAAAAGTGACAGCCCTGCTTCTGCTGACGGCCATTCTTGGAGGCTGTGCGGCCCGGGAAGAATATACAGGAGGCCAGGTGACGGCAGAGGTGCCAGAGGTGACGGCAGAGCAGGCAAAACTTAATATGATACAGCCCAATGCCTACAATAATGTAAATGGGCTGGATCTGGAGCCTGGTTCCTATATTTCCATTCTGGGAAGATCAGGAAGCGGAGCATACTGGGAAGAGATAAAGAAGGGGATGAACCAGGCCGTAGAGGATATCAATACATTGCTGGAATATGAAGGAAGTGACAAGGTCAAAGCCACATATAACGCAGCAGATACTCCGGATAATGTGGATGAACAGGTCAATATCCTGGATGAGGAGCTGGCCCGTTACCCGGTGGCTGTGGGGATTGCCCTTTCAGATGCTTCAGCCTGCGAAGTACAGTTTGATCTGGCGGCGGAAAACGGCATTCCGGTGGTGGCTTTTGATTCAGGCAGTGATTACCAGGGACTGATGTCCACTGTTTCTACAGATAATGATGCCGCTGCAAGAGAAGCGGCTTCCAGGATGGCAGAGGATATGGAAGATACAGGAAGCGTGTTGATCCTGGTAGATAATTCCAAAGCAAAGGCAGAAATGGTAAGAGAAAGCGCATTCCGTGATGAGATGCAGAGTCAGCATCCGGGGATTACCATTGCTGAAACCTGCTATCTGGATCAGCTGGAGACAACGGATCCGGATACAGATCCGATGGAAGCCTTTCTTGCCCAGTATCCCGATATTACAGGGATTTTTGCGGTCAGCTCTGATGCAGTATCCTGTGCGCTGGAGCTGTCAGACGCGATGGATACAGATCCGGTGATCGTAGGATTTGATGCAGAAGAAGACGAGATCAGCGCCCTGTCCGAAGGACAGATCAGCGGACTGATCGTTCAGAACCCTTACGGGATGGGATATGCTTCTGTCGTTGCCGCTGCCAGGGCAGCGCTTGGGCAGGGAAATGAGGCTGTAGTGAATACCGGCTATCTGTGGGTAGATGCCCAGAACCTGAAGACGGAAGAAGTGCAGCGGATCCTGTACTAGGATCAGTCGCTGCTTTTTGGAAGGGAGAAAATAAACTCGGTACCGACGCCTTCTGTGCTGACGACATTGATGTTTTCGCCGTGTGCCTGGATGGCTTCTTTTACGATCGCAAGTCCCAGGCCGGTGCCCTTCTTATCCTTGCCGCGGGAAAGGTCTGTTTTGTAAAAACGTTCCCAGATCTTATTCAGCGCACTGCGGGGGATCCCGATCCCATAGTCTTTTACAGAGATGTAGACCTTTTCTCCGCGCTCTGTGGTTTCAATGGTGACAGTAGACTCCGGGTCGCTGAATTTGATGGCATTGTCCAGCAGATTGTAGAGAACCTGGTGGATCTTACGCTTGTCGGCATAGACCTGGAGATGTTTGGTGGCAAGCAGAAGTTCAATCGAGATTTTTTTCTGAGTACAGGTGCCTTCAAAAGAGGCAGCTGTATTTTTTATGACCTCATGGATATCAAATTTTTCCCGGTTCAGCAGGATGTTTTTATTGTCAAATTCATTCAGGGTCAGCAGATCCTGAGTCAGATCTGTCAGGCGTTCTGTCTCAAAAAGAATGATTTTCAGATATTTTTCATGCATTTCCGGCGGAATGGTGCCGTCAGCCATGGCCTCCACATATCCTTTGATGGAAGTCAGAGGTGAGCGGAAGTCGTGGGAGACGTTGGCCACAAATTTTTTCTGGTAGTCTTCGATGTCCCGGAGCTGGGAAGACATGTAGTTTAAGGAGGCGGACAGATAGCCCATCTCGTCTTCGGTAGTGACCGGAATCTCATATTCCAGATTGCCGGAGGCATACTGGGTGGCCGCCTCGGTGATCTTACGCAGGGGGCGGTAGACAAAGAACTGGAATCCAAGCAGGATGACAAAGGACAGTAAAAAGATTACGACCAGTGTGATATAGACGGCGCGCAGCAAAAGGGTCTGGACCGCCTGAGTGTCGGAGGCGTATTTATGGATCATCAGATAGCCGTGAGGTGAGTAACCGTAGACGACAGGGGCGATGACCGTGATCACGTCTTCATCAAAACAGGAATGGTAGTTTCCGATCTGGTAGTGTGCGCTGCCGGTTTCTGCCGGATCAAAGTCTGCAATGTTTTCCGGGGCAGCAGGGTAGCCGTCTGACTGTGCGGATGCAAGTACTTCGCCGTCCTGGGAGAGAAACCACACGGCAGCATTAAGCTGGGTCTCGATCCCGGAGAGCTGAAGACGGACATCTGAAACAGACAGACGGTTGGAAAAATACTGGGGCAAATAATCGCTGGCCACCAGACTGGCCTCCTGATACATAGTTGTAGCGATATACCGCTGCAGAGGCTGCCTTGTCAGTCCGGTGGTCAGAGTTGCTACCGTAAAGAGGCTTAGAAAGCCGAATATAATATAAAGGATAATGAATTTCAGATAAAGTGTGCTGCGCATAGGATCCCTTCTGCCTTTTATGATTTGACTTCAAATTTATAGCCGATTCCCCAGACGGTGCTTAAGCTCCAGGAATCATGGTCTTTGATCTTTTCCCGGAGCCGTTTGATATGTACGTCCACCGTACGGGTATCTCCAATGTATTCATAGCCCCAGATCTGGTCCAGAAGCTGTTCGCGGGTAAAGACCTTGTTGGGGGATGCGGCCAGGAAATATAAAAGCTCCAGTTCCTTTGGCGGCATGTCTACGGTCTGACCGTCCACAACGACAGAATAATTAGTAAGATTGATGGTGATGCCGGGGTAGGAGACGCATTTTCCCCTGCTTTCTGTATCGCTGTCTGATTTGGGGGCAGCCTGGTAACGGCGCAGGACAGCCCGGACTCTGGCAACCATCTCTTTCGAATCAAAAGGCTTCATAATATAGTCGTCGGCGCCAAGCTCCAGCCCAAGTACCTTATCAAAGACTTCTCCTTTTGCGGAAAGCATGATGATGGGGACGTTGGATCTTGCCCGGATCTCCCGGCAGACCTGGTAGCCGTCGATTCCCGGAAGCATCAGATCTAAGAGGATCAGATCCGGATGGTAGGAATCAAAGGCAATCAGAGCTTTTTCCCCATCATGGACCATCAGTGTGTCAAAACACTCTTTGGTGAGGTAGAGAGAGATCAGCTCTGCAATATTTTCATCGTCATCTACGATCAGTATTTTTTGTTTATTTACCATAAAGACCTCCTTTGGATGTCGTTTCTATCTTAGTTCTGCGATGGTCACGCCGGCATCGCCTTCCCCGAAGGCTCCAAGCCGGAATGACTTGACGTGCTTCTGTCTTCTCAGATAATTGTGAATGCCTGCACGCAGGGCGCCGGTTCCTTTTCCATGCACGATGCGGACGCTGGAAAGATGTGCCAGTGCGGCATCGTCCAGGTATTTATCCAGTGCGGCTACGGCTTCGTCCACCGTCTTGCCCAGCAGATTGATCTCGGGACTTACGGAGAAGGATTTCCCCATCTTCATTTTGCCTTTGCTGGTGCGGTGCATGCCCTTGGCGGTGTAAGAGGGAGCCTCGTCGATGATCTCCAGATCTGAGATATTGACCTGGGAGCGCAGGATGCCCATCTGTACCGTGACATTGCCCTTTGAATCAGGAAGGGAGGTGACGGTGCCGGTCAGGTTCATGCTTAAGACTTTGACGGACTCGCCCAGCTTAAAGTCTCCTGGCTTGTGCTGCTTCTTTGGCTTATCGGTACCCAGCTTCGTATGGGGGCTGACGGAATCGATCTTCTTGCGGAGACGGTCTCGTTCTTTTTCCATCTCGGCTGCGGAGATATTTTCTTTGCCGAATTTATGGAAGGCCCGGATGGTCTCGTCGGCAGTTTCCTTGGCGTCTTCCAGGATGCTGCGGGCTTTTTCGTTTGCTTCTCTAATAATCTGGTCGCGCCTGGCCTCCAGCTTTTCCTTTTTATTGCCGATCTCGGCTTTCAGTTGTTCTAATTCCCGTCTGTAGGCGGCAATTTCTTCCTGCTCCTTTTCGATGGTGCGCCTGCTGGTCTCAAGATCGGTCAGCAGATCTTCAAAAGATTCATCCTGCTCGGAAAGACGTGCTCTGGCGTCTTCGATGATGTGGTCCGGAAGCCCCAGCTTTCCGGCAATGGCAAAGGCGTTGCTCTTTCCGGGGATGCCGATCAGCAGGTGATAGGTAGGGCGAAGGCTTTCCACATCGAATTCACAGCAGGCATTTTCTACACCCGGGGTAGAGAGAGCGTAGACCTTCAATTCGCTGTAGTGAGTGGTAGCCATGGTGCGGATGCCTCTCTCATGCAGATAGTTTAAGATTGAGATGGCAAGAGCGGCGCCTTCTGTGGGGTCGGTCCCTGCGCCCAGCTCGTCGAACAGCACCAGTGATTTTTCATCCACATGCTTTAAGAAGGAGACAATATTTGTCATATGAGATGAGAAGGTGCTGAGGCTCTGCTCGATACTCTGCTCGTCTCCGATATCTGCATACACCTGAGTGAAAATGGACAGCTCTGAGCGGTCCAGCGCCGGAATATGCAGGCCTGCCTGGCCCATTAATGTGAACAGTCCCACCGTTTTCAGGGAAACAGTCTTACCACCGGTATTAGGACCGGTGACGATCAAAAGATCAAAGTCCTCTCCCAGCATGACGGTGATGGGGACAACGCTTTTTTTGTCAAGAAGGGGATGCCTGCCCTCACGGATACGGATTCTGCCCTCGGTATTGAATAAAGGCATGGAGGCATTCTGCTCCAGTGCGAGTGCTCCTTTGGCAAAAATAAAATCCAGGTCCGTCAGGACGCAGTAGTCTGTGCGGATAGCTGCCGTATCTTCGGCGGCGTCTGCACTCAGGCGGGCCAGGATTACCTGGATTTCCTCCTGTTCTTTGGCATAGAGCTCTTTTAAATCGTTGTTCAGCTTCACAACGGCCATGGGCTCGATGAAGAGCGTGGAGCCAGTGGCAGACTGGTCGTGGATCAGTCCGGAGACCTGGCTGCGGTACTCTGCCTTGACCGGGACACAGTAGCGGTCGCCCCTCATGGTGATGATGGGATCTTGCAGATAGGAACGAAGGGAGCCGTTTACCAGCGCTGTCAGCGTGGAGTGGACCTTGTCGTTGATCTGGTTCATGGAACGGCGGATCTTTAGAAGCGTGCTGCTGGCATCGTCGCTGATCTCATCTTCTTCCGGGATACAGCGGCGGATCTCGCTGCTGAGAGGAGTTAAAGGCTCCAGCTGTGAAAACAAAGGATCCAGACAATCTTCCAGGTCATCGTTATTGTCACGGCGGCCGTAGGATTTTACCTGAGCCGCATTTTCCAGAACCTTACAGATCCGCAGCAGCTCCCCGCTTCCCAGTGTGCCTCCGATCTCCAGTCTTTTCAGAGAATCATTGATGGGCTGGACATTCCCAAAGGAGGGGCGTCCCTTTTTAACGATACGGGTAAACGCGGCGGCAGTCTCTTCCTGAGCCTTCGTAACCGCGGCAAGATCTGTCATGGGTTTCAGCCTCCGGCAGCGGTTCTGACCGCCGAAAGAAGAGGCCTTGTCCGTCAGTAATTCTATGATTTTGTTGTATTCTAATTTTGTTAATGATTTTTGATTCATATGCTTCACCTATCCCCTATTCTACCCTATTTGTCTTATAAAGAAAAGGATAAATATTGAACATTTGAACGCCATCATGTATACTATTAAAAGGACTGTAAAGGAGATGGATGCATCGATGGAAGAGCAGAAAGATCCGCGAAAAGAGCAGGAAATTTCCGAAAAGGAGCAGGACCTGCAGGATCCGGGAGAGGCACCGGATCAGGAGGAGTATTCCTTCCTTCAGGAAACCATCAAGGATGAGGCAGGCGGCGCCATGCAGAAGATTAAGAAGGACCTTTTGAGAGTCCTTTGTCTGGGACTGGCGTTTGGAATCATAGCCTGCTTTGGTTTTTATGCGGTTAAACCGTTGATGGAAAAGATGTTTGAGAGCAGTCCTGAGAAAGTAACGATTCCGGAAGAGGAAGAAGAGACGCAGGAAGAAGACACACAGGAAGAGCAGCAGGCAGTCCAGACCCTGGATGAGGAAAGCTTCCGGCAGATGCAGCAGGCTATGACTTCGACAGCGTTGGAGGCCAGCCGGGCGGTTGTGGAGATTACAGGTGTTTCCGGAAGTCAGGACTGGATGAATGAGACTTATGATTCAAGAAACAGTGTGTCGGGCCTGATCATAGCAGACAACGGCCAGGAGCTTCTGATCTTTGGTAAGACATCTGTACTGGCGGACTCAGGAGAGATCCGTGTGACTTTTTATGATGGAAACACATATGGGGCTTCCCTGAAGAAGCAGGACGGCAGCCTTGGGTTTGGAATCTATGCGGTGAACCATGCTGAGATTGCACAGTCTACCTGGGGGCAGATCAAGACGGCGGTGCTTGGAAGTTCGAATACGATCTCCAAGGGGAATCCGGTGATCGTGATTGGGAAGCAGTTTGGCTATGACGGGGGCATCGGCTTTGGAACGGTGGCGTCCGCCCGGAATCATATGGAAGAGGCAGACGGAGAATACCGCCTGATCTGTACAGATATTGCCGCGGTCGCCGGGGGCACCGGGGTGATGGTGAACCTGGACGGAGAAGTGGTGGCCATGATCGACCAGACTGTATCGGAAGAGGATAGTATGAATCTGGTGACCGGATATGGCATTACGGATATAAAGGATATTATTGAGAACCTGTCAAACGGTGAGGCGGTTCCCTATATCGGGATCCGGGGGATTGATGTGACGGAAGAGATCATGGAGCAGGGGATTCCTCAGGGCGTTTATGTGAAGGAAGTGGATGCCGAGTCCCCGGCTATGACGGCAGGCATTCAGGCAGGGGATATCATTACCAGCATAGACGGTGAAGAAGTGACGTCCCTGTCGGCCTATCATGATGTACTGATGGAGCAGAAGAGCGGCGGCAAGGTAAGGATTGAAGGACACAGACGCGGCTCCGGAGGATATGTGGATATCACATTTTCCGTGACGGTAGGAAGCAGAGAATAAGAATAGAAAGAGGCAGACATATGAGATATATCAACACCTTAAGAGAGGGAGAAACCATTCGGAATGTATATTTGTGTAAAGGAAAACGTTCGGCAGAGACCCGGAACGGAAAGCCCTATGACAACCTGATCCTTCAGGACAAGACAGGCACCCTGGACGGTAAGGTCTGGGATCCTAATTCCGGCGGAATCGCGGACTATGAGGAGAAGGACTTTATCGAGGTATATGGAGATATCATCAGTTATAATAATAATCTGCAGATGAATATCAAGCAGATTCGGAAGGTTTCCGAAGAAGAATATAATCCGGCGGACTATATGCCGACTACAGAAAAAGACCCGGACAAAATGTTCCAGGAGCTTCTGGGGTATATCGGGCAGATCGGGAATCCATATCTGAGACAGGCAGTCGAGTATTATTTTGTAAAGGACGAGGCGTTTATCAAGACATTCCGGAGCCATTCGGCGGCAAAAAGCGTGCATCACGGATTTTCCGGAGGACTTCTGGAGCACACTTTAAGCGTAGTGAAGTTCTGCGAATATATGGTGGGCGCATATCCGATCCTTAAGAAGGATCTTCTGTACGCAGCGGCCATCTGCCATGATATTGGAAAGACAAAGGAGCTCTCCGCTTTTCCGGATAACGATTATACTGATGACGGCCAGCTCCTTGGACATATCGTCATCGGCGTAGAGATGATGGATGAGGCCATCCGCAGCATCCCGGATTTCCCGCCTCGCCTGGCAAGCGAGCTGAAACACTGCATCGTGGCGCACCACGGAGAGCTGGAGTACGGTTCCCCGAAGAAGCCGGCGCTGGCCGAGGCCATGGCGCTGAACTTCGCAGACTGCACCGACGCAAAGATGCAGACACTGACAGAAATATTCAAAGAAAAACAAAGCAACGACTGGCTGGGGTATAACCGGCTGTTTGAAACAAACCTGCGCAAGACGCAGCTGTAGCACATATATAAACGGTATGTGAATGGGGACGTAGTGAGCAACGGGGACGTAGACAAATGCAAAAGGTGTACGTCCCCTTTTGCGTCCCTGATGAATATTTGAGGTATATTTATGCAGAAGAATGATATTGTACAGGTGGAAATTGAAGATATGGGAACCGGTGGCGAGGGCATCGGGAAGGTAGATGGATATGCGCTGTTTATCAAGGATGCGGTCATTGGTGATGTGGTGGAAGCAAAGGTGATGAAGGCGAAGAAGAATTATGGATATGCAAGATTAATGCATATTATTTTGCCTTCAAAAGTGCGTGTTGCTGCCAGGTGTCCGGAAGCCAGGAGATGTGGAGGCTGTCAGATCCAGGAGATGGATTATGGGGCGCAGCTGGAGTTTAAAAACCGTAAGGTGCGTAATAATCTGATCCGTCTGGGCGGCGTGCCAGAGGAGGTGCTGGATGCTGTTATGGAGCCGGTCTGTGGGATGGATGAGCCCTTCCGCTATCGGAATAAGGCGCAGTTTCCGATCGGGAGAGACCGGGAAGGGAAGCTGGCGGCCGGCTTTTTTGCAGGAAGGACACACAGTATTATCCCGGTGCCAAAGCTGGACTGCGCGCTGGGGGTAAAGGAGAACAGGAAGATTCTTCAGATGATTCTTGATTTTATGGAGAAATATGGGATTGAGCCTTACGATGAAGAAAGTCACACAGGACTGGTGCGTCATGTGCTGATCCGCAAGGCATTTTCCACGGGAGAACTGATGGTATGTCTGGTCATGAACGGGAAAAAACTGCCCCATGCAGAGCGTCTGGTGGAAAAGCTGGCGGAGATTCCGGGGATGACCAGCATTTCCTGCAATGTCAATCTGGAAAAGACGAATGTGATCATGGGGAGTGAGATGGTCTGGCTCTATGGAAAAGAGTTCATCACAGATGAGATCGGAGGCATAAAGTATCAGATTTCGCCGCTGTCGTTCTATCAGGTCAATCCGGTGCAGACGGAAAAATTGTATGGGACGGCCCTCCAATATGCCGGACTCACTGGGAAAGAGACGGTCTGGGATCTTTACTGTGGGATTGGCACGATTTCGCTCTTTCTTGCACAGAAGGCAAAACAGGTATATGGCGTGGAGATTATTCCGCAGGCGATTGACGATGCGAAGCGGAATGCAGAGCTGAATGGGATTCGCAACGCGGAGTTTTATGTAGGGAAGGCAGAGGAGATCCTGCCGGAGTATTATGCGGCGTATGAAAAAGAGCACGGAGAGAGTGCCCATGCGGATGTGATTGTGGTGGATCCGCCCAGGAAAGGATGCGATGAAGCTCTGCTGGAGACGATTGTAAAGATGCAGCCGGAGAAGGTGGTGTATGTAAGCTGCGATTCGGCGACACTGGCCAGGGATATAAAGTATCTGCAGGGAAATGGATACGGAGTGCGGAAAGTAAAGGCGGTAGATATGTTCCCTAACACCGTGCATGTTGAGACGGTAGTACTTCTGTCCCACAAATCCCCGGACAGTGTTATCAATGTAAAGGTAGAATTTGGAGAAGGCGATGATAAGATATCGTTGGATGCGATTGCAGAACGGGCAAAGAAATATCAGCCGTAACCGAAAGTTACATATAAGATGATACAGGAATATGTGGAGAAAAAGTATGGATTTAAGGTACATACCGCTTATATTGCAGAAGTGAAAAGGGCATTGGGATTAACAATGTATGATGCGCCTAATGCGACAGAGAAATTGAAGCAGCCGGGGAAGCGTCCGCCGAAAGAAAAGGCAGAAGTGATCACAGAGGCGCTTAAGCATTTTGAGGTAATCTAATGGACGAAAATATTTACCGTATTGCAGAGCAGATAGTCCAATTACATCAGAAAGCCTATGAGGTTTATTTGCCATTGGTTGAAGATGTGTGCACCAGAACTGTGTCGGAAGATGAATTATCGCATTTGTTAGATTATTTATTGGACTTTGCGTGTGATGAAAAAATGTTGGGACTGTACAAAAGGGTATGCAGAAAGTATTTGGATGTATATCCCGGTTGTATTAGGGATCATATTGATGCAAATGTCAAGCACTTTTTTACATTGTTAGGTAAGATGTTTTTTACACCGTAT
>OGRN01003858.1_pt1 | contig 10282 bp, 9 predicted proteins | sample 1553401 | NCBI WGS metagenome assembly OGRN01 (sample SAMEA2580096, study PRJEB22360) | human gut metagenome | biome: human gut; feature: human-associated habitat; material: faeces | place: Denmark | collected 2008/2010 | reverse complement strand
GAGATAGCCGCGGATCACGCCTGCCTCGGACGGATTGCTGGCCGAATTTTCCAGACGGTGGATCTCCTCGGAAATCCGCTCTTTCACCTCTTTGGAGGCTTTGAGCTTCTCGAGCTGCTTCTTATAATTTTCAATCTCGGTCCGGGAATTGTCCTCGCCGAGTTCCTCACGGATGACTTTAAGCTGCTCGCGCAGAATATAATCACGCTGGTTCTTATCGATCCGTTCTTTGATTTTTCCCTGAATCTCCGAACGGATCTCCTGAATCTGAATCTCGTTGGCGATCATGACGCAGAGCGTATCATACCGCTCGGAAAGCTCCACAGCCTCCAGCAGTTTCTGGCGGTTTACGTAGTCGAGGGGCAGATTCATGCAGATCTGATCCACCAGCTTTCCAACTTCTTCGGTTCCGAGGATCTGGCCTGCCAGTTCCTTGCTGACTTTCTGCGTCTGCTCGCAGTAGACGGCAAACAGCTCTTTTAAGTTGCGCAGCATTGCCTCCTGCTCGATATCGGAAAACTGCATTTCGTCCGAGCCGGTAAACAGCGCCACCTCGGCGCGGAGATACTCGCTCTCCTCTTCCTCGAAGTTCAGCAGTTCTGCGCGTCTTTCTGCTTCTACGAGAATCCGAAGAACATCCTTGGGCATTCTCACAACCTGTTTGATGACCGCAATTGTTCCAATTTTATACACATCAAGCAGACCCGGTACTTCCGTATCCGGGTCTTTCTGTGTAATCAGGAAAATTTTCTGGTCTCCCAGCATCGCCTCCTCGACCGCACGAACCGATTTAGGTCTGCTGATATCAAAATGTACAATCATATCCGGCAAAATCGTTGTTCCACGCAGCGCAACCGCCGGTAATACTTTTGTCACTTCTTCCATTTAAGTTTCCTCCTGCGTTTTTCAGGCGGTTTCCGGTCTTCCGGATCTTCTTCCCATATTCCGCCGTGGAACAGGGGCCGGTTCGCCGTGAATAATCTCCGGCTCCGCCTTCTTTTCTACAGCGTCCTTGGTGATGACGCATTCTTTTGTCGTATTGTCCGACGGGATCTCATACATCAGATCCATCATCGTATCTTCCATGATTGCGCGGAGACCTCTGGCGCCTGTTTTCCGCTCCAGGGATTTCTTTGCAATCGCTGCGAGTGCATCTTCTTTGAAGTCAAGCTGTACGCCGTCCAGCTCAAACAGCTTCTTGTACTGTTTGACCAGAGAATTCTTCGGCTCAACCAGAATCTTCATCAGGGCCGTCTCATCCAGAGAATTTAACGTAACGACAATCGGCACACGTCCGACAAACTCCGGAATCAGGCCGAACTTGGTCAGATCCTGCGGCATGACCTGACGGAGCAGATCTCCGACATTCTCATCTTTTGCATGGCCGATCGGATTGTTGAATCCGATGGATTTCGTATCCTGTCTCGTCTCGATGATCTTCTCGAGTCCTTCAAATGCACCGCCGCAGATAAAGAGGATATTCGTCGTATCAATCTGAATAAACTCCTGATGCGGATGCTTTCTTCCGCCCTGCGGCGGAACGGAAGCTACAGTTCCCTCCAGGATTTTCAGCAGTGCCTGCTGTACACCCTCGCCGGAAACATCTCGTGTGATCGAAGCGTTTTCGGATTTTCTTGTGATTTTATCGATCTCATCGATGTAGATGATGCCGTGCTCAGCGCGCTCGATATCATAGTCTGCTGCCTGAATGAGGCGGAGCAGAATGTTTTCTACGTCCTCGCCGACATAACCTGCCTCGGTGAGCGCCGTTGCGTCTGCAATTGCAAACGGAACGTTGATCAGTTTGGCCAGTGTCTGTGCCAGATACGTTTTTCCGGAACCGGTCGGTCCGAGCATCAGAATGTTGCTCTTCTGCAGTTCGATGTCGGAGGATGCACCGGAAAGCACTCGTTTGTAATGGTTGTAAACAGCAACGGAGAGCACTTTTTTCGCCTCATCCTGTCCGATTACGTAGTCATCCAGAAATGCTTTGATTTCCTTTGGTTTGATCAGGTTGATCTCGTCGGTATTCTGCTCGCCGTACAGATCCTCAAACTCTTCCTGAATGATCTCCGAGCAGATTGCCACGCAGTCATCACAGATGTATGCCCCGTCCGGGCCTGCGATCAGCTTGCGTACCTGGTCTTCTGTCTTTCCGCAGAAAGAGCAGCGGATCTTGGTATCATTCCCTTTTATAGCCATCGTTTTCTTCCTTTCAACATATTACAACTAAACCTTATCGCCGGATAAGGCAAAAGGTGCCACAAAAGCCTCATTGCCGGAACTACGCTTTTGGACACCTTTCCTCTCTTATCGGTTCGTAATTACATTATCAATCAGACCGTATGCTTTTGCTTCCTCTGCGGACATGTAGTTGTCACGCTCGGTATCGATCTCAATCTGTTCCAGCGGTTTTCCTGTATTTGCCGCCAGAATTTCATTTAATTTCCGTTTGGTTTTCAGAATCTGTTCTGCAACGATTTTGATCTCGGTTGCCTGACCCTGTGCACCGCCGGATGGCTGATGAATCATGATTTCAGAGTTTGGCAGAGCCATTCTCTTTCCTTTGGTACCGCCGGCAAGAAGGAATGCTCCCATGCTGGCAGCCATACCGATACAGATCGTGGATACATCACATTTGATGTACTGCATCGTATCGTAGATAGCAAGTCCTGCGCTTACAGAACCTCCCGGACTGTTGATATACATGTGGATATCTTTTCCCGGATCTTCAGACTCCAGGAACAGAAGCTGTGCAACGATCAGGTTTGCCGATACGTCGGTAACTTCCTCTCCCAGAAAAATAATACGGTCGTTCAGCAGTCTTGAATAAATATCGTAACTTCTCTCTCCCCTGCTTGTCTGCTCGATGACATAAGGTACAAAACTCATTCAATTGCCTCTCTTTCCGAGGTCTTACGCCTCTTTTGCGCTGTCGGCCATGAGAGTTACTGCTTCCTGAACAGCGAGATCTTTCTTCATCTGCTCTTTCTCATATTCGCCAACGAGCTCTTTGAATTTATCCAGCTCCATTTTGTACATTTCAGCCATTTTAGCCAGCTCTTCGTCCAGCTTCTCATCGCTGATCTGGATGTTTTCTGCTTCTGCAACTTTCTCAAGTACCAGTCTGCTCTCGATTCTCTTAACAGCCTGCGGTTTCATCTGCTCTTTTAAAGAATCAACGGTAGCGCCTGTAAACTGCATGTACTGCTCCATGGACAGACCCTGGGACTGGATTCTTCTTGCGAAATCGTCAACCATGTTCTCTACCTGCGTATCGATCATAGCTTCCGGAATCTCCATTGTTGCGTTCTCTACTGCTTTATCTACGACAGCGTTCTCTTTTTCTGTCTTAGCCTGCTCTTCTTTTTTCTTGGTCAGGTTGTCTTTGATTTCTTTTTTGTACTCATCCAGAGTATCGAACTCAGAAACGTCTTTTGCGAAGTCGTCATCAAGTGCCGGAAGCTCTTTTGCTTCGATTTTGTGGATGGTGCATTTGAATACTGCTGCTTTTCCAGCAAGCTCTTCTGCCTGATAATCCTCTGGGAAAGTAACGTTTACTTCCTTCTCCTCTTCCAGAGCTGCGCCAACGAGCTGCTCTTCGAATCCCGGAATAAAGGAATGGGAGCCAAGGGTCAGCGGATAATCTTTTCCAGCGCCGCCGTCGAACGGAACGCCGTCTACAGAACCTTCGAAGTCAAGTGTAACGGTATCTCCGTCTGCTGCCGGACGATCCTCTACATTGATGGTTCTTGCATTTTTCTCCTGCTCTTTTTTCAGCTCAGCTTCTACTTCTTCATCTGTAACGGTTGTGTCAGCTTTTGCTACTTCCAGACCTTTGTACTCGCCAAGGGTAACTTCCGGTTTTACTGCTACAGTTGCGGTAAAGATGAAAGCTTTGCCTTTTTCGATCTGCTCTACGTTGATCTCCGGACGGGATACGATGTCCAGTTTGCTCTCTTCTGCTGCTTTGGAATACTCTTCCGGAACAAGGCTGTTTACAGCATCCTCATAGAATACTGCCGGGCCATACATTTTTTCTACCATAGCTCTCGGAACTTTTCCTTTACGGAAGCCCGGAACGCTGATGTTCTTTTTCTGTTTCTGGTAAGCTTTCTCCAGTGCTTTCTCTAATTCTTCAGCCGGAACCTCAATCGTAAGTTTGGCCATATTCTTTTCTAAATTTTCGACCTGTACACTCATTTTATCAATTTCCTCCTTGATTTATCTGAAAAGCGGCAGAAAACCTGCACACCTCTCCATTCTACAGTCATTTATCGAGTATAGCATACTCTTTTCAAAAACGCCAGTGATTTTTTTATATTTCTGTGGTTTTTAGGCTTTTTTTAGCAATGAAATACGATTTTTTCCGCCATTTCTTTTGCTTTGTCCTCTCCCTGCAGAACACGGATCAGCTCCAGTGCGAAGTCAGTGGCTGCTCCCATGCCGCGGCCGGTGGTCACATTTTTGTCGGTGACTGCCGGTACATCGAGTACGTTTGCGCCTGCCAGCTTTTCTTCAAATCCCGGGAAGCAGACGGCGTTTTTATCTTTTAAGATGCCCATCACACCAAGGATGCTCGGCGCTGCGCAGATGGCTGCCAGTTTCTTTCCCTGATCGTCATAGGAACGGATCAGCGCTGCAAGCGTCTCGTTTCCGGCCAGATTTAATGTACCCGGCATTCCGCCCGGAAGTACCAGCATGTCTCCGTCATCAAACTCTCCCTCTTCGATGGTTTCATCTGCAAGAATGGTGATTTTGTGGGATCCTGTTACTTCTTTTCTTCCCATAATAGAAACGGTGCATACGTCTTCTCCGGCTCTGCGCAGCAGATCCACCGGGGTCAGTGCCTCAATCTCTTCACATCCGTCTGCCAGAAATACATAAATCTTTGCCATGGTTTTGTCCTCCTGTGTTGTATGATCAGTCTCGTGTGTTTTGTCACGTGATATTCTCTGCTTTTCTTTGTAACAAACCGCCGCTATTATACCACATTTTTCCGCAGAATGCTTGCATTTCATAAAAATTTCAGGACTTTTTTTCGCAAAAAGCCGGATTTCGCTTAACATCACGGGAAAAGCATGGTAAACTCTTGAAAAAAGCAGTGATGCAATCACGAGAAGGAGTCTCTTTTATGGAAATCGAACGCAAATACCTTCTGGATCAGCTTCCGGAAAATCTTACAAGCTATCCATGTAAAAAAATCGAGCAGGGCTATCTTTCCACCGAACCGGTTGTCCGCATCCGCCGCTCTGATGACGAATATTATCTGACCTACAAGTCAAAAGGGCTGATGGTGCGTGAAGAGTATAATCTTCCGCTCACAAAGGAATCCTACCTGCATCTGCGGGAAAAGGCAGACGGCGTTCTCATCTCAAAAACACGCTATCTGCTGCCGCTTACCGGAACGGATCTGACGATCGAGCTCGATGTCTTTGATGCGCCGTATGAAGGCCTTTACCTCGCAGAGGTGGAGTTTCCGGACGAAGCATCCGCAAACGCCTTTGTTCCTCCGGTATGGTTTGGAAAGGATGTAACCTATTCTTCCGATTATCACAACAGTACGCTCAGTAAAGGAAAAAAACTATAAATTACCAGAAAAAATCCCGGTGCCTTTTCCACGGCTGCCGGGATTTTTCCGCTCGTTTGTTTTTTTACTCTTTTTTGTGCTTGCTTTTTGCTTGTTTTGGTTTGTTTTTTTGTGCATACATTCTTTGTTTTTGCTGCTTTCACATTAGCGTCATTCTGTCAAAGCGGCGGTGCTGCTCCTTCTAATCCACTCCCTTTGATTTCCGGATGCAGGCTCGTGTTGCATCAATAACAGCACTTCTCAGGTTCTCCCGCTCCAGTACGGCAACCGCTTCGATGGTGGTTCCGCCTGGCGAGCAGACCATGTCTTTTAATTCTCCCGGGTGCATTCCTGTCTCGAGAAGCATTTTGGCGCTTCCAAGGACAGACTGTGCAGCAAATTCATATGCCTGTTTTCTCGGCATTCCTTCGGCTACGGCCGCATCTGCAAGAGCCTCCAGGAAAAGAAATACGTACGCCGGCGAGCTTCCGCTGACACCTGTGACGGTATCCATCAGATACTCCGGAACAACTTCTGCGCGGCCAAAGCTTTTCAGGAGGGTTAAAACGAGCTGCAGCTCTTCCTCCGTCACGAGATCATTGGCACAGACGCCGGTCATTCCTTCTCCGACGAGTGCTGGTGTGTTTGGCATGGTGCGAATTAACTTTGTTGGTTTTCCGATTTCTGTACCCAGCCATTGTAAAGACTTACCGGGAAGAATCGATACGATAATCTTCTCGGGTGAGATGAAGTTTTTGACGAGGTTTATTATATTTTTTATTTGGTTTGGCTTTACTGCCAGGAATACAAGATCGGATCCGGCTACGACCGCTTCGTTCTCCATAGTCGCCTGAACTCCAAACTGGTTGGTCAAGCGTTCCACACTTTTCTCCGTGCGGACCGATACCAGAATGTCATCTGCAGATACAACTCCTTTTTGGATCATTCCGCCAATCATGGCACTCGCCATGTTGCCGCCGCCGATAAAACCTACTTTCATGTCTGTTCGCCTCCGTATGCCTGTGTTGTAAAAAATATATGCGACACCTATAGTATGCAATAAAATTTACTTTTTTGCAATACTTTTTCTCTATTTTTCTTCTTTTCTTTTACAATTTTCTTTATTTTTTTCGAATGAAATGTCGCTGTTTGTCGACGAATGTCGAAAAGTGTCTTTTTCTGTCTTTTTTTGCTTTTCTATTCCGCCGGAATCAGCCTTTGGCGGCGGCCTCTTCGGCGTATTTTGTTGTCACGAGTGTCTTGTACGGTGCCTTTTTCTCCAGCTCTCCCGCCTGCTCCAGAATTTCCTGCAGAAGATCAAAACTTTCTTCCTCAAAGATCAGATTTTCTTTCCACGTATCCTGCTCATAGTAGCGGCGCACGATCGCGGTGATGGTTTCCAGCTCGGTTTCTGCAAACTGCGGCGCAATCACTTCTGCAATCTCCTCCGGTGTGTGCGTCTGCACGAAGTCCATTCCCTTCTGCAGTGCCTTCGTGAATTTTTCTACGGTTGCGCCGTGCGTTTTCAGATAACTCTGTTTGACGCTGTACGACGTATACGGCACATACCCGGATTCCGTTCCGACCGATGCCACGACATAGCCGTCGCCCTTCTGCTCGAGCAGTGTCGCAGACGGTTCAAATTCAATCGTATAATCCCCCTGTCCGCCGGAGCACGCGGCAGCTGTGGAACCAAAATCGATGCTCTGGTTGATGTTTACGTCTTTTTTATCAATCCCTTTCTGCGCCAGAACATACTCAAAGACCATTTCCGGCATACCGCCTTTTCTTCCCCCTAATACCTCTTTGTTTTTCAATTTCTCCCAGGTAAACGAATTGTCTTTCTCTCTTCCCACAACAAAGTTTCCCGCCCGCTGCGTCAGCTGCGCGAAGTTCACAACCGGGTCTGCGGTTCCCTCGAGGTACGCGTAGACGGTTGCCTCCGCCCCCATAAACCCGATATCCGCATCGCCGGAAATCATCGCCGTCAGCACTTTATCTGCACCAAATCCTGTTATCAGCGTCAGATCAATGCCCTCGTCCGCGAAATACCCCTCCTCAATTGCCACGTACTGCGGGGCGTAAAAAATGGAGTGGGCAACCTCATTTAATGTCACCTGCTCCACTTTTTCTTTTGTCTCATCTTTTGCCCCGCATCCCGCCAGCGTCACTACCGCCATTGCCAGTACAAGCACACCTGTCAGCCATTTTCCTTTCATCAACAGATTCTCCTGTTTTTTCATTCTAACCTTAGAATATGATTTCCCGGTAAAAATGCGTGCAAAAAACGAAGGAGAAACGTTCGAATTTCGTTTCTCCTTCGTTTCTTATTTCTTCTCTTGTTTTTCTTTTGCCTTCTGTTCTTCTTTCGTCCGGATTTTGTCTTCGTACATTTTCAGATCCAGCATGAAGCAGGCCGTCGGTTTGGAAATGTGGTAATGTGTTTCTGTCATCTCCTTTTGCCGCATCTGCGCGTTTCTTTTATATTTTTCATTCTACAATCTACCTTATCGCTCCGTCAACACATTTAGGCTTCCTTTTCCGAAATTTTCTATTTTGAAAAACAAATTGAGGATCTCCGCAAAATTTGTTATAGTAAGGGTAATTCAAACAGTTACAAAGGAGGCTATTATGAAAATAAAATCAGTTGCTGTTCTGGGCGCCGGAGCGGTTGGGTCTTATGTGATCTGGGGGCTTTCGGAGAAAAAGGACATCCGGCTTGGCGTTATCGCGTCCGGGGAACGGGCGAAGCGTCTGAAAAACAAAGGATGCAAAATTAACGATACGGTTTATCACCCGGAGGTATGGACACCGGAAGAGGCACACGGCGTGGATTTTCTGATCGTCTCGCTCAAATACGGCGCACTGCCGGGGGCTCTTGACGATATCACTGCCGTTACCGGCGAGAATACTGTGATCATGAGTCTGATGAACGGCGTGGACAGTGAGGAGATCATCGCGGAAAAAGTCGGTGCGGAGCATCTGCTTCATGCTGTTATCAAAGTAGCTTCTCATAAAGAGAATGACGGCTACGTTTTCAACCCTGAGACAACGCTCGGCATCATTTTCGGCGAAGTTTCGGCGCCGTACGACAGTGAGCGTGTGCAGGCTGTTCTGGATCTGTTCTCCGGCACAGGGCTGCATTACCGGGCAACCGATTGTATTTTAGAGGAAATATGGAGCAAATTCCGGCTGAATGTCTGCAATAACCTGCCGCAGGCTATTCTCGGTGCCGGGGTCGGCTGCTACCGCGACAGTGTGCATATGAAGGCGATCAGCGACGGACTCCGCGCAGAACTGATGGCGATTGCGGAGGCAAAGGGAATTGATATCAGCAAGGCGGATGTCTCCTCGGGACGCGGAAGTGCGGTTCCGCCGACGGCGCGCTACTCGACGCTCCAGGATCTCGATGCGGGACGCCATACGGAAATTGATATGTTCTCGGGTGCGCTGATCCGCATGGGAAAAGAGCTGGGAATTCCAACGCCTTACAATGAATTTACGTACCATATGATCAAAGCACTGGAAGAGAAAAACGACGGACGGTTTGACTACAGCGGAAGCGAAGAACCGCTCTGGGCGAAATAGATACGATAGGAGAATCTCACGATGAAAGAAATCAAATGGGCTGTACTCGGATGCGGTGTGATTGCAAATGAAATGGCGGTCGCACTGCAGAAAAACGGAAAGAATATTTACGCGGTCGGCAACCGGACCCATGAGAAGGCGGCTGCTTTTGCGGAGAAATATGGAATTGGAAAAGTTTACGATGATTTCCATGAGATGTTTACCGATCCGGAGGTCGATGTCATTTATATCACGACGCCGCACAACACGCATCTTGGCTTTATGAAAGAGGCGATTGCCAATGGAAAACACATTCTCGTTGAGAAATCGATTACGCTGAACAGTGACGAGCTCGACGAGGCCATAGCGCTTGCGAAAGAAAAAGGTGTCATCATCGGAGAGGCAATGACGATTTACCATATGCCGATCTACAAAGAACTGAAAAAAATTCTCGACTCCGGCCGTCTCGGCAGAGTCAATCTGATCACGATGAACTTCGGCAGTTTCAAAGAGTACAACATGAAGAACCGCTTCTTCAACCGGAATCTCGCAGGCGGCGCGATGCTTGATATCGGCGTATACGCACTCTCCTTCATCCGCTGGTTCTTCGACTCCAAGCCGGATCAGCTCCTTTCCCAGGTAAAGCCCGCTCCGACCGGTGTGGACGAGCAGGCCGGCCTCCTTCTCACCAATCAGGAAGGACAGATGGCAAGTGTGATGCTCTCTCTCCACTCCAAACAGCCGAAACGCGGCATGGTTTCCTGTGAGAACGGATTTATCGAGATCATGGAGTACCCGCGTGCCTGGGAAGCAAAAATCACAGACGCTTCCACCGGCGAATCCGAAATCATCAAAGCCGGTGACAACGCCGATGCACTCGCCTATGAGCTCGCCGACATGGAACGCGCCATCAATGGAGAGGCATCTGCCATGCACCTCGACTACACGAAGGACGTCATGGATCTGATGACCTCCTTCCGCAGAACCTGGGGCTATACGTACCCGGAGGAAGAAAAATAAGATTCGCACATCAAAAGCCCCTGCCCGGCACACATCAGATGCCGGGCAGGGGCACTTCTTTTCACCTGCAATACTCTGCAATTTTCTTTTTCAGTAATTCCGCATCAATCGGCTTTGCGATATGCA
>OGRN01003855.1_pt1 | contig 10285 bp, 8 predicted proteins | sample 1553401 | NCBI WGS metagenome assembly OGRN01 (sample SAMEA2580096, study PRJEB22360) | human gut metagenome | biome: human gut; feature: human-associated habitat; material: faeces | place: Denmark | collected 2008/2010 | reverse complement strand
TTTTGCCAAGCATAAATTCAGCACGGTAGCCTTTATCACTGTCGGGTAAATAGTTTAAAAATCTTGTTGCACCGCCAAGCATAATGGGCAAAACACCTGTTGCCATTGGGTCAAGCGTGCCTGTATGCCCGGCTTTTTTTTCGCGAGTTATTCCTCTGATTTTTGCAACTACACCGAAAGAAGTAATATCTTTATCTTTGTTTATACATATTATACCCGTCATTCGAGTATCTCCCTGCATTTATCAACAAGCAAGCGCCTTGCTTCTTTAACATCACAATCGAATCGACAGCCTGCCGCCTGTGCGTGACCGCCGCCGCCAAAGCATTTTGCAAGTTCTGCCGCATTTACACTTTCAAATGTACGAATAGAAGCCTTACAGGTTCCGTCAGGCTTTTCCTGAATTGTAATGCCGATTTCAACGCCTTCGATTTGGCGGGTTAAAGGTGCTAAGCCCTCTGTTTCCTGTGCATTTGAGCCTGTAAGCTGAAACATCTCCTGTGTAACGGTAATAACCGCAACCCTCTCGTGTTCATAAAAGCGCATTGACTCAATAGCAAGCCTTTCAAGCCTTGCATATGTTTTAGTCTTTGTTTCAAACATAATGCGGTTTATTCTTCCGTTATCGGCACCGGCTTCAATAAGGTCGGCGGCAACACGGTAAGTTTGCGCAGTTGTTGAATCATAGCGAAAACATCCTGTATCGGTAGTAAGGCCGGTATAAAGGCAATCTGCAATTTTTTTATCAACTTCAATACCGAGGGCAAGTACCACATCATACATAATTTGGCACGCCGCCGGAACATCCTCAAGAAGCAATAAATCGGCATATTCCGTGTTGGTTGAATGGTGGTCAATGCACATATCAACCTTATATTGCTCCTCAAGTCCGCCTAACAGATTAACTGTTGCCACATCAACAGCAACAATATAATCAGGTTTGAATTTTATTTCGACAATATCGTCAAAAAGATAATTGTACTTTTTAGGAATGTTATCTGCATTTATAACAGAGCAGATTTTTCCTATTTTCATAAGTGCGCGACACAATGCATATCCGCAGCCGAGTGTATCCCCGTCAGGATTTGCATGAGTAAGAATAAGAATATTATCCTTTTCCTTAAGTGTGTTCGCACATTCATTTACACTAATCTTCATGAGTTATTTCCTTAATTTTTTCAAAAAGGTCCATTCCTTTTTCAATTGAATCATCTGCAATAAATTTAAGTTCAGGGCTTTTTCTTAAATGAAGCCTTGTACCAAGCTGTTTCCTGATATATCCCTGCGCGCTTTCAAGCCCTTTAACCGACTTTTTAGCCGATTCAATTCCGTCAATTGCACTGATATATACCTTTGCATAGCTTAAATCCCCGCTGACATCAACTTTTACCACAGTGAGCATATCGCTGATTCTCGGATCTTTAAGTTCACGCATAATCGAAACTATTTCTCTTTTAATATCTTCACTTATTCTGTCAATATGAAATCCTGCCATAATCAGTCCCTATATTCCTCTACTACATACGCCTGAAGAATATCGCCTGCCTGAATATCATCCCATCCGTCAAGGCTGATACCGCATTCATAACCTGATGATACTTCCTTAACCTCATCTTTAAATCTCTTAAGGTTAGCAAGCTTAACATCGGCAATTTGCTTACCGTTTCTGATAACTCTTACCTTACCGTCACGCTTAATAGTACCGCTTGTAACAAGCGAACCTGCAATAGTACCGGCAGATGAAATTTTATAAACTTCTCTTACTTCAACTTCACCTGTATCAACATCACGATACTTAGGAGCTCTCATTCCGCGCATAGCTCTTTCAATATCTTCAATAGCATCATAAATAATATCGTATTGTTTAATTTCAATTCCGTCACGCTTTGCATTATCAGCTGCAATTTGGTCAACACCGGTGTTGAATGCAACGATAATTGCTTTTGACGCTTCTGCAAGCATAACATCGCTTTCGCTTACAGCGCCGACTGCACCGTGAACAATTTTTACATTTACTTCATCATTTTCAATTTTAAGAAGTGACTGCTTAACAGCCTCAACCGAACCTTGAACATCAGCTTTAACAATGATGTTAAGTTCTTTCATCTCTCCCTCTGAAATAGTATCAAAGAGAGTATCAAGTGTAACTTTGTGGAATAGCTTGAATTCTTCTTCCTTAGCCTGTGCCTTTCTCTGCTCAACAAGTGCCCTTGCAAGCTTTTCATCAGATACGGCATTAAATTCATCACCGCTCATAGGAGCTGAATCAAGGCCCATAATTTCAACAGGAACAGACGGACCTGCTTTTTCAATCGGCTTGCCATGATAATCTGTCATAGCACGGATTTTACCTACTGCCGTACCTGCTACAAGAATATCACCTGCATTAAGTGTACCGTTTTGAACAAGAAGTGTTGCAACCGGGCCGCGGCCTTTATCAAGCTTTGCTTCGATTACTACACCTTTTGCCTGCCTGTCAGGATTTGCCTTAAGCTCTGCCATTTCAGCAACAAGAAGAATTGTTTCAAGAAGCTTATCAATACCCATTTTGGTTTTAGCCGAAACAGGAACACAGATAACATCGCCGCCCCATTCTTCAGGAACAAGCTCATGCTCTGTAAGCTGCTGCATAACTTTATCAGGGTTTGCGCCCTCTTTATCCATCTTGTTAATAGCAACAATAATTTCAACACCTGCTGCTTTAGCGTGGTTTATAGCTTCAACTGTTTGCGGCATAATACCGTCATCTGCTGCTACAACCAAAACAGCAATATCAGTTGCCATTGCACCCCTTGCACGCATAGCTGTGAAAGCGGCATGGCCCGGTGTATCAAGGAAAGTAATCTTCTGCCCGTTAACATCAACCTGATATGCACCGATTGCCTGAGTAATACCGCCGGCCTCGGTTGAAGTTACTTCTGTATGACGAATAGCATCAAGTATAGATGTTTTACCGTGGTCAACATGGCCCATTACGCAAACAACAGGAGGTCTTGTTACTGCATTTTCATCATCTTCAACCTCTTCTTCAATAATTTGCTCTTCAATGGTGACTACAACCTCTTTTTCAACCTTTGCACCAAGCTCTGTTGCTACAATTTCTGCTGTGTCATAATCAATAACTTCATTAACTGTTGCCATAACACCGAGTGACATAAGCTTTTTAATAACTTCTGTTGCAGTCATACGAAGAAGCTTTGCAAGGTCACCTACTGTAATTTCTTCAGGAACAGTAATTTTAATTTGCTGTTTCTTTCTCTGCTCTGCAATACGGGCAAGGCGCTGTGCTTCTGTTTCTTTCTTTGATTTAGCACGCATACCCTGTGGCTTTTTCTTTCTGTACTGCTTTGACTTCTGATTAAGCTTTTGCTTTTTCTGATAGTCATTCATATTATTGGCAGGAGCTATATCTTCATACTTTTGATTGTATTTTTCAAGGTCAACATTGTTTACACGGGTATCAACATGCCTTGTTTCGCCCTTTGTTCTTGCCTGTGGAACTTGGCTGGCTTTTTTCTTTGCCTTTTCCTCTGCCCTTTTTGCTGCCTGCTCTGCCATTTGAAGAATGGCAGCCTGGTTTTTATGCTTTTTATTTTCTTCTTTATCGTCCTTCTTTTCTTTAGAAGCGGCATTTTTCTTTTCGGCAGGCTTTTTCTTTTCTGCCTTTTTTGCGGAGTTAAAATAATCACTGTTATCTTCAGTAAGCTTATCAAATAAAATGTTAAGCTCATTTTCCTCTAAAACGGTGTTTGCCTTTTTTGCCGGACCTTCGCAATATTCACTGAGAATATTTATAATATCCTTGTTATTTTTGCCGAAATCCTTTGCTATATCGGAAACTTTGTATTTAATAACCATTGGCATTTCCTCCTGTGTTAGTTTATATGTTAGTATACTTTTACTGATTGAGAAGCGAAATTATTTTTTTAGCAAAATTTTCATCATTAACCGTCATACATCCGGCTTTGTACCCCACACCGAAATATATTTCATCAATAGTAATATCTGTTTTGATAACTTTTACTTTAAAATGATGAAGTTCAATTGTTTTTTCAAATTCTGCTACAAGCCTTGGGGATACATCACTGCAAAAAATCAGCAATTTCGCCTTGTGCCCAAACAGTGCGTGCTGCGCCATATCATGCCCCATTGAAAGCTTGCCTGCACGCCTTGCAAGCCCGAGCATTGAAATAACCTTTTGATTAGGCATTTTCTATTTCTTCTTCCATTTTGTTATATACTTCATCGTCTATCTGCATTGAAAAAGCTCTTTCAAAAGCTCTTTTTTTTCTTGCTTTTTTCAGACATTCAGCATTTTTACATACATATGCACCCCTGCCGGCTTTTTTGCCTGTAAGGTCAAGCGAAACTTCACCCTCCGGGCTTTTCACTACCCTTACAAGTTCACGCTTATCAAACATTTCGCCGCAGCCTGTGCACATACGCATCGGTATTTTTTTAGTTTTCATATTTACTACGCCTTTCTTTCAAAATGCGAGGTAATTATTCTTCTGTTTCGTTTTCGTCTGCTTCAGGCTCTTCATTAGTGAAAAATCCCGATTCAGGCTTAATATCAATTTTCCAGCCTGTAAGCCTTGCAGCAAGGCGAACATTTTGACCTTTGTTGCCGATAGCAAGTGAAAGCTGATCATCAGGAACTGTTGCACGGCAGCTCTTTGCATCTTCATCAAGAATTTCAACTTCGCAAACTTCTGATGGTGCAAGTGCGGCACTTACATACTGTGCAGGGTCTTCGCTGAACTTAACAATATCAATCTTTTCACCGCCGAGAACTTCAACAATGTTGGAAACTCTCTGACCTCTCGGGCCTATGCAAGCGCCTACCGGGTCAACATCCTCATCTGTTGAATAAACAGCAATCTTGGTTCTTGAACCTGCTTCACGGGAAACTGATTTAATTTCAATAGTTCCGTCATAAATTTCAGGAACTTCCTGCTCAAATAAACGGCGAACCATACCCGGATGTGTGCGTGAAATCATAATACGAGGGCCTTTGCCCATTTCTTTGACATCAACAACAAATACTTTGATGTTTTCGCCTACTGTGAAATGCTCACCCGGAACCTGCTCTGTTTTAGGAAGAACTGCTGAATTCTTACCCATATCAAGAGTAACATTTCCTGTTTCAGGGTCAATTCTGTCTACCTTTGCTGTAACAAGCTCCTGATTTTTAGATTTGAATTCTTCAATCATCTGTCCTCTTTCAGCTTCGCGGATACCCTGGCGGATAACATGCTTTGCTGTTTGAGCTACAATTCTGCCGAAATTTTTTGTTTTAAGCGGAATATCAATTGTACCGCCGACTTTAGCACTCTTTCTTAATACCTGTGCCTGCTCAAGTGTAAGGTCTGTATCTTCATCTTCAATTTCATCAACTACATTTTTTCTTACATAAACCTTGATTTTTTGCTTATCAGGGTCAATGTCACAATGAACAATATCCTTACCGTTATAATCGTGCTTTGCAGCAACAATAATTGCGGCTGAAATTTTTTCATAAAGATATTCGGCAGGAATACCTTTTTCAGCTTCAATTGCTTTTACTGCGTCAAAAAATTCTTTACTCATTTTCCTATCATCCTTTCGATTAGTTCATTTCTTTTTCAAAATCTTTAATATCAAAGTCATCAAGTTTTACATATGATGTATCTTTTTTATTTACCTTAAGTTTCTCGCCGTCTGCAAGTGAAAGTGTGATCTCACCGCCGTTGTAAGAAACAAGCTTACCGGCATAGTCCCTCACATTATTTACAGGGCGGATAAGGCGAACCATAACATCTGCACCGATATACTTTTCAAAATGCTTATCAGCTGTAAGTTCCCTTTCTACCCCGGGTGAGCTGACTTCGAGAGTATAGCTTTGTGAAATCGGGTCTGCTTCATCAAGCGGCTTTGTAACAGCGTGGGTTAAATCAACACAGTCATCAATTGAAATTCCGCCCTCTTTATCAATAAAAATACGAAGATACCAATCCGTACCCTCTTTTGCAAAGCGGACATCCCAAATATCAAGGCCGAGTTCTTCTGCGTAAGGGGTAATAATTTCTGTTACCCTAGATACAGTATTTCCTTTTCCTGCCAAGAAAAAACCTCCTTACAATAATAAGAGAGCGGGCCTCTTAGGTCCACTCTCATGAGAATCAATAAACTTACTGTGTATATAATAACATATTATAATAAAAAGTCAAGTATTTTTTTTACAGTTAAAAAATACGATATAAAAAACATTTTTGCTTTACTTTTCAATCATTTTTGCTACTATTACAGACATATCATCACGGTGCTTTTCATCGCTGTTTTCGAGCGCAAGGCGCAAAATCGCTTTTGCTTTTTCATTTGGGTCAAACGATGTTTCAAGCTTCAAAAATTCTTCAAGCCAATCATCACCCACATCCGTTATTCCGTCACTCATCATAATTATTTCATCATCGGTATTCAGCAGCGTAGTTCTTTTGGCAAATTCCACACCGCGTAAAATTCCCGCCGGCATAGAAGTAAGCTCGCACTTTGTCAAACTGTTTTCTTTTACAACATACGATTTCGGCGCACCCGCTTTATAAAACTCACATTTGCCGCTGAATAAATCCACCCTTATACAATCAAGCGTTGCCAAACTTTCCTCGTGGCTTTTTACAAGAAGCGCACTGTTTACAACTTTGAGCGATGAATCAAATCCGAACCCGGCTGACAGAAGCTTTGATAACAGGCCTGCACCCATTGCTCCGTCTAAAGCAGCTCGGCTTCCCTTGCCCATTCCGTCGCTTATAATAAAAATCATATGTCCTCTTGAATCGTTAATTGTTTTAATCGTATCACCGCACAGGTTTCCCTCAGCCGAATATTGAGCAAATCCGATACTCATTTTAAAATTAGGCTTTTCCATAAACGAAAGCATAGTTCCGGCTGAACTCACATTTATTTTTCCACGCTCAAATTCACGCTTGCAAATTTTGCTTATTTCATTTGTAAGGCGTAAATTATCAAGCCCCTTGGTATCATTGGGAGCAAGAATTTCAATTCGCATTCTGTCATATTTATCAATAATTGCAGATATATTTTCAGGAAAAATATCGTATTCGCCAAGCATTCTTCTTATTCTGCCTGCCGACTTAAAATCAAAGCTTTCAGCCTCATCAAACTCAAATGCCAAATCTGCGAGCATATCGGAAATAGAAAAAAATTGGTCTGATGCAACCATCCTGATTTCACTTTCATTAGGGTCAACCGGCGAAAGCGAATTGATTTTTTCACGCACATCTCTGACGCTTTCGCTCACTTGCGCAAGCGCACTTGATGCAAAGCGTAATCTTACCACAAGGCTCTGCCTTAAACTTCCTTCGGGTGCAATATCCGCTCCGCTTTCCCACAAATCAGATAATTTCAATGTCAGTTTTTCCGGAAGTATGCATAAAATAACCCCTGCAATAACACTTTCAAGCACTGTGCAAAATGAAAAAGCCCCCAAATTTGCGGCTATGGCAAAAAATGACATTGAAAGTGCAAAGCTTACAGCGATAGCAAGGCTTGAAAAAGAAGTAAACAGACTGCATAAAAGTGACGAAAAAGCATATGCACCAAGCAAAAAAAGTCCGTTTTCTTTAGTAATACCGAGTGCAAAACCCAGGCAAAGAGATACAATTAAACCAAAACGCTGACTGCCGAAACGAACAGTGGTTAAAATCAGCAAAGCGGCAATTATTCGTGCAAACGAAACACCTTTAATTTCAATAAAAGAAAGGCCGGAAAGCACAATAGAAGCCGACACCAAAATACAGGTAAGGTCAGTAACGGGCAAAGCTTTTAATTTAAGCCTTTTTAAACTGCAATTAACAGCACGGTTAAAGAAAAATGCACTGCCCAAAGCAAGCACCGATTCACCGAAAGTCAACGCATATTCGCCGAGCGTTGCCCCGGCTTTAACATTCATAACCAATCCGGTTGAAAATACAGAAAGCCCGGCGATAAGCATTGAAATATATGTATCTCTTTTAACCTTAAAAAATATCAATGCAAAAGTGCCGAGCGTGCATATAACTACTGCGCTTACATACCTGATTGCATTTTCAGGCGAGCAAAATACAATATATCCGAGCGCAGAACCTATTGTGGCAAACAAAAAGTTTTTTCTGCCTGATACTGCAATTAACGCAACTGCAAACGGGCAACAGCCGCCCACTACACTTGAAAAGCAAAGAAGAAAGGCAACAAGTCCCCACAGTACCCGCTTGCCGTACATTACAATATTTTTTAAATCTTTTTTAGGTATTTTGATTTTATCTTTAACAGTCATTTTTACACATCCCAAATGCATTATATTAAAAGCAAATTGCGAATTATGTAAAAACAAGACAGCAAAGAAAAAGACTTTATCAAACACAAAGTTTTGATAAAGTCTTTGATTACACTATATAAACATACTTTTAATTTTAGCAAGCAGATTTACAAAAATACACCAAGCCGCTTGGAAAAGCGCAACCTTAATTGCATCAAGCTGGTCAATACCGCCGGTGAATGCCAAAAGCCCGACAACGCCAAGCCCGATAGCAGAGCCGAAAGAAGTAAGAACGCCTATAAGCTTTCTTGTTTCCTGCAAATCTTCTGCCGCACTTACAGCAGATACAAAACCGAGTGCCGAACCGTTATGCACAATATAGGCAGGTGATTTTTCTGCAAAAAGGTTTGAATACTTTTCAAATGCTCTTCCGTTTGATGAATTCATTACTCTGATATATCCGTCAGGAATTTCAAAAAGTTCAGCAATGCTTTCATCATTTATAAACGGATCGGCACTGCGTACAAGAATGGTCATTCCGCTTTTTTCAAGCTTTTTAAGTGATTTTTTAAGTTGCGGTTCTGCGCTGTAAGATACAACAAACATTGCCATAAGCTTACCCGCTTCGGCAAGGTAAAGCACCCTTCTTCCCTTTCTTGCATATTTTCTTTCATATTCCTCTTTAAGAACGGGAACACCGTGATGAACAAGCAAATCCCTTGTTCCTACAAGTATTTTTTTACGATAAATCCACGCCGAAGTACCAAGTCTGTCCTCATAAACAATGTCATCAACTTCCGGCAAGATTGCCTGCTTGCCGATAATTACATCATCAAAAACAGAAGCAAGCGGGCTTTTTGTATTGATAATAACAGAAGCTGTTTTTAAAATTACATCATCTGCTTTTGCACCGTTAAATGTTTTAATACCGTGAATTTCACAACTGCGTGCCGAAAACAAATCCTGCGCTTCAATAACAATTGCATTGGCGTCGCTTGTAACCGAAGCACCCTCAAACCCATTTACCATAGCACCCCTTGTGCGAAGATGTTTTGACACACTCAAAAGAGTATTATTAGTGCAAAACAGAGCATAGCACGGTGCGGTTATACATAAAGCGCAAACAAAAACATTGATTGCATAATTCACATTTTGATTTACTAAACCGACTGCAACTGCAACAACCGCACTTAAAGCAAGTGAAATAAAGCAAACATATTTGCAAATTATATTTGCCGGCTCATCCGCACTTGCAATATCAAGAAATTTTGTGGCAAAATCCGTTTTAATACTTGCTTTTAAATTCGGCTCACCGGTTAATAGCCCACGGCTTATAATACCCGCGTCAACTTCGTTTACTATCGGTTCAACGGTATATTTTTCTTTTTGATTTGCCATAAAATCAAAATTAGTTCTTATCCTGGTAATAAACACATATTTGCCAAGCCCGTTTAAGCAAAGCGCAAATGCACCTGCAAAGGGATAAGATGTACCGTCATCAATAAGCAAATTACTGTCAAAAAGAAGCAAGACAGTATGTGCAAAAATCACTATTTCGGCAAGGCTTACCGCAAAATCGCTGTTAACTCCGTTTTTAATTTTAAATCCGTGTATAAACACGCTTGAATTAACAATACACACCGCAACAAAAAGAATAAGAAGCGTAATTATATACGGTGTATTTTCAAGCAAAAGCGATGGTAAATACGAACTGTCCTTAAACCCGGTCAAAAGGCCTAAAATAAGGGTTAATACACCCGTGATTTTAAGTGAAAGCGAAACGGAAGAAAGTGATTCATCAAGCCTTTTTGAAAATGTTGACTGCTCGTTTGCACTTTCATATTCTTTTTTTACAACCGTATCTTTATCCTGCTTTTTTGCATCTTCAATATCTTCCGGTGCAAAAATCCTGAATTTATTTACCTTTTCTTTTCGTCTTTCTTTTAATTGCTGCTCTGCAAGTTCTTCATCAATTTTAGCTATCTGCTTTGT
>OGRN01003829.1_pt1 | contig 10339 bp, 9 predicted proteins | sample 1553401 | NCBI WGS metagenome assembly OGRN01 (sample SAMEA2580096, study PRJEB22360) | human gut metagenome | biome: human gut; feature: human-associated habitat; material: faeces | place: Denmark | collected 2008/2010 | reverse complement strand
ACCTTCTGCCAGCAATATAAAACTATATTTCGTATCTGTATGCCAGACAAAAAGCAATGTCACCAGATATGCTACGGCACTTATCTTTACATTTACCTGTTTCTCCGTCTGTTTCTTTATGTATATGGCAATCATATAGCAGAATAACGGCAGAAATGGAATCCATACTTTTCCGCGGATATATAAGCCGCCGTTCAAAACCCATGCAAATGCCGGAATCGCCAGAAGAACCAGACTGATCTGGCTCAACAGCCGTTCCTGCCATTTCCGGTAAAACAGCCCGGTAAGCAATACCGTAAGAAGGAGTGTAGTAAGTCCGACACCATAGGACTGATAGAACAGCTCTTCTACCGGCATTTTGGGAAATAACAGATCTTTACATGTATAGCCGGACTGGATATGATTTCCCTGCATGAGCGAATACGCAGTCGGCACAAGCAGTATTCCGCTTAACAAAACGGAGATTCCCATCGAAAAAACATACCCTGCTGCCGCTTTTATGAAATCTCTCCAGACTGTCACTTTTGCCACGCCTTCTGCTTTTTCTTCCATCTTTATATATCGGCACAGTCCGTATACTGCAAGCGCCAACATTCCGCCGATACTGAAATAAAAGCTGGTAAGGATCATCCCCCAGACACCAATGATTAAAATAGTGTGTGCTCTGACACCTTCCCGCACCGAATGTGGCTTTGCCTCTTCCCAGATGATTTTTACAAAGTCCAGATAGCGATCTGCGCCAAGAAAGGACAGTAACAGCCACGGCATGTAATTTACAAACATGATCTGGCTGTAAGACTGCACGATCATCGGACCTGCTAACAGAAAAAGCAGGCTGACTCCAAAACAGATTTTCCGGTTAAACCCTCTGCGGCTCAGCCAGTAATATAAAAGCATTACAGAAAGTGCGAGACTTCCCACACTGACTGCCATAATGTAATCACTCATGCTTACAAACGGAAACAGATATGACAGAAGGATTGCCGGACTGTACAGACCATAGTAAGCAAAATTATAAATATTCTGCCCGCCGCCTGCCTGCAGTGTAAAATCCGGAAAGAAATTCCCGGTATCGTAAAACTGCTGACGGAACAGTTCCGGTATGACACTGTGCTGGCTGATCCAGTCTACTTTTGCGCCAAAGATTCCGTATCTTCCGGCAAAAAACCAGCATGCTCCCACACTTAATAATGCCAGTAAAATATACGGCAGCAGTTGTTTCCACTGCTGCCTGTTTTTCCATATTTTTAAATATTCTTTAGACCGTATCATGCTTTAACCCCTTATCCGGTTCGCTTGAATCTTTCAGGATAAAAATCGGTCTGCGCTTTGTCTCCAGATAAGTCTTGGACAGATATTCTCCAACAATTCCGGTACACAGAAGCTGCACACCACTGACAAGGAAGATAATACATGCCAGCGATGGCCAGCCAGAAACCGGATCTCCCCAGATGCATGTCCGCACAACGATCAGAATGATCATCAAAAAGGACACTACGCAGAAAATTACACCGATCACGGAAGCAAGTGACAACGGAGCTACGGAAAATCCTGTAATTCCTTCCAGGGAATAGAAAAATAATTTCTTCATGGACCACTTCGTCTCTCCTGCGGAGCGCTCAATATTTTTATATTCCAGCCATTTTGTACGAAAACCTACCCAGCCGAAAATTCCCTTGGAAAACCGGTTATATTCGCTCATTTTCAGCACGGCATCTACCATATTTCTTTTCATCAGACGGTAGTCTCTGGCACCGTTTACAATCTCTGTTTTGGAAATACGGTTAATAAATTTGTAAAAGCTTTCAGATAGAAAGGAACGGATCTTCGGCTCTCCACTTCTTGTAGAACGCCTCGTTGCCACACTGTCATAATCTTCTGTCTGTAAAATCTCATACATCTTTGGCAGCAGTGACGGCGGATCCTGCAGATCCACATCCATAATTGCCGCATAATCTCCCGTGGCATTTTTAAGTCCTGCATAGATTGCCGCTTCTTTTCCAAAATTTCTTGAAAAAGAAAAATACTGACACCGTTCATCCTTCTCATGCAGTGTTTTCATCTCTGCCAGCGTATGATCTGTAGATCCGTCATCTACAAAGATCAGTTCAAATTCCGCTTCTTTCATCTGAGCCATAATCTTGCACATTTCTTTATAATAAATCGGAAGAGCCGCATCTTCGTTATAACACGGTACAATAATCGATATTTTATTCATAGGTGCAACCTCCTGTATATTTTAATTTCCAGCTCTTTGATACTTAAGCTATTTCCATTTCATACAGAAGCATACACATTAAATCTTAAGAACTTATTTATCATTCTCTTAAGATTTCCTAAATAATTACTGAGCACTTTCTTTTTTTTCTGCAAATGTAAGTTCCATGCGTGTTCCTTTTCCAACTTCACTGTCCACATGGATCTTAATATCATGCATGAGTGCACCATGTTTTACAATAGAAAGTCCGAGTCCGGTTCCGCCGGTTTCTTTAGAATGACTCTTATCTACACGGTAAAAGCGTTCAAAGATCCGCTCCACTTCACCCTTCGGAATCCCAATACCCGTATCCTGCACAATGACTTTCTTGCCCTGTAACGTCGTTCCTACCCAGACGCTGACAGAACCATTTTCTTTATTATATTTGATTGCATTTTCTATAATATTATAAAGCATCTCATCCAGCACCTGACGCACGCCTCTGAACATAACCGGTTCTCCGGTCATCTCTATGTGTACATGTCTTGCAGAAGCATTGGATGCAAGGCGGCTGCAAATCTCTCTTGTAAGATCATAGAGATCTACTTCTTTTTTCTCCAGTTCAACTACACCTTCATCCAGTCTGGAAAGTTTGATGATATCTTCTACCAGCGTGATAAGCCTCTTTGCCTCATGGTAAATTCTTTCTGAAAATCCTTTCATGTCTTCCGGGCGCACCAGTCCGTCCTTCATGATCTCCGCATAACCGGAAATCGAAGTCAAAGGAGTCTTTAACTCATGGGAAACATTCGCCGAAAATTCTTTTCTCATCTGTGCAACCAGGTCTTTCTGTTTGTTCTGCTGATCAATCCTCTGTAAAAGAGGTGTCAGTTCTTCATATATCTCATTATCCAGCGGAGTCTCCAGATCCAGCGTGTTAATTGGATGGATCAGTCTTCCTACCTGCCAGCGCGACAGAAAATAGGCAAATACAATCATACAGAAAGCAATCAGTCCCGTGAACGGCAGAATATTCATTGCTGTACGGAATACACTGTCCATGGATTTAGATACACGTAAGACACTGCCGTCGGACAGGCGCACTGCATAATAAAACATTTCTTTCTGCATGGTTTTGGATTCTCTGATATCCTGACCGGTACCACTTTTTTCCGCCGCTTTTATCTCCGGCCGGTTCTTGTGATTCTCCCGTTCAATCGCATTTTCACCGGAATCATATAATACGGTCCCATCTCTTGCGATCAACGTTACTCTTGTCGTCCGGCGCACATCATCCATTTCTTTTAAATAGGATTCTCCTGTCTTCTCGATTGCCGTTTTAATATAATCCGCTTCCTGATGGATCTCATTTTCCATCAGATCTAATGTCTGTCTGTAAACAACAAAAGTAGTTATGACATACGCAATTAACAGCGTTGTCATAACTACCAGTGTCATACTATTTTGTATCTTGTTCTTTAACTTCATAGTATCTCTGACTCCTATTCACTAATCCGGTATCCAACTCCGCGAACGGTCTCTACACGTTCGCCGCACTTTCCCAGTTTCTGCCTTAATGTCCGGATATGTACATCTACCGTTCTCGTCTCACCGTCAAAATCATATCCCCAGATCTCTTCCAGCAGAGAATCTCTTGTCATAACAATATTCGGGTTCTCCATCAGTCTCTTCAGAAGCTCGTATTCTTTCAGCGTCAGGCCGATCACTTCACCGTCCGCTTTCACTTCGTGCTTCTTCGTATTGATCTCCAGACTACCGGACACAATGATATCTTCTGCTTTCTTCTTTGTCGCACCACTTCTTCTCAGCACTGCCTTGATACGGGATACCAGCTCCATCATGCCAAATGGTTTCGTCACATAATCATCTGCTCCAAGATCCAGCCCTTTTACTTTGTCGTACTCCGCACCTTTCGCAGTGACCATAATTACCGGTATATCTCTTGTTTTGGAAGAGTTTTTCAAGCGTTTTAACAACGAAATACCGTCCTCTCCCGGAAGCATAATGTCCATTAATATCAGATCCGGTGTCTCCAGCGCAAGCGCTTCAAGAAAGCTTTTCCCCTCTTCAAAACCTCTTGCCTGAAATCCTGTCGTCTCCAGCGTATATACTACTAATTCCCGAATGTTGCTGTCATCTTCCACACAAAATATCATCGTCTTCTCCTCGTTTTCCGTGGGGTTATACCTGGCTATCCTTATGGATTCCGGTAATTGAAAATTCTACCCACTCTGCAATATTTGTCGCATGATCGCCGATTCGTTCCAGATATTTAGCAACCATGATAAGATCGATTGCCTTCTTGCCTTGCACACCTTTATTATCAGAAATAAAATTGATCAGCTCCTGCTTATTTTCCTCAAACAGACGATCCACTGCATCATCCGCTTCCATTACCTGTCTGGAAAGCTCCAGATCTTTTTCTACATAGGCATTCACACTGTCACGCACCATCTTTGCAACGGATTCTGACATCTGACCGATCGTCTGGATATCTGTTGCTTCTGACTTATTCTCAGAAATAATGATTTCCGCAATATCTGATGCCTGATCACCGATTCGTTCCATGTCGGTGATCATCTTAAGAGCCGCAGAAATCTGCCTTAAATCTCTTGCCACCGGCTGTTGCTGCAAAAGAAGTTTCAGGCACAGTCTCTCAACATCTTTTTCCATCTGATCAATCTCTTCATCCGCACGAATGACTTCTGCTGCCTGTTTTAAATCTCCTTTTTTCAGTGCTTCTGTTCCTCTGTTGATTGCAACTTCGCATAATTCACCCATATGTGTGAGCTGCTCATTTAATAAATCCAACTGCATATCAAACTTATTACGCATATCTTAACCAAACCTCCCTGTAATATAATCTTCTGTTCTCTTATCTGATGGAATCGAGAACAATTTTTCTGTTTCATTGTATTCAATCACTTCTCCTAACAGGAAAAAGGCAGTATTATCTGATACACGCACAGCCTGTTGCATATTGTGTGTTACCATGACAATAGTATAATCTTTTTTCAGTTCCATCGCAAGGTCTTCGATCTTCGATGTTGAAATCGGATCCAGTGCGGATGTCGGCTCATCCATCAGAAGTACTTCCGGCTGTACTGCCAGCGCGCGGGCAATACAGAGTCTCTGCTGCTGTCCACCGGACATTCCAAGCGCACTCTTTTTCAGACGGTCTTTACATTCATCCCAAATGGCCGCACTGCGGAGCGATTTTTCCACAATATCATCCAATTTTGCTTTGGAATGGATTCCATGTGTTCGCGGTCCGAATGCAATGTTGTCATAGATACTCATCGGAAACGGATTCGGTTTCTGGAATACCATACCGACACGTTTACGAAGCAGGTTTACATCAATATCTTTATAAATATCTTTGCCGTCCAGTCTTAAATCGCCTTCGATCCGGCAGCCTTCTACCAGATCATTCATCCGGTTGATAGATTTTAAAAGTGTTGATTTACCACAGCCGGACGGTCCGATAAATGCTGTGATTTTATTTGGCTCAATTTCCAGATTCACATCTTTTAACGCATGGAAATCGCCATAATAAAGATTCATATTACTAATACTAATTTTACTCATGACTGTTCCTCTTTTATTTTCCTAAATCTGTCTGTTCTTACGATTTTGTAAGTTTCTTCGCTGCAATTCCTGACAGTGTGTTAATGACAACTACAAGGACAAGCAGAATAACAGCGGTTGCATATGCCTGATCCATATAAAGTCCTTCACTTGCCAGATTATACATATGAACTGCCAGTGTTCGTCCGGAACTCATTACATTCTTTGGCATCTTTGCCAGTGTTCCTGCAGTATAGATAAGTGCCGCTGTTTCTCCGACAATACGTCCGACTGCAAGAATCACTCCTGCAAGGATTCCAGGCACTGCCGACGGAAGAACAATCCGAAATACCGTTCTAAGTTTTCCGGCTCCCAGTCCAAAGCTTCCTTCTCTGTAAGAATCCGGCACAGATTTCAGTGCTTCCTCTGTACTACGCATGATCAGCGGCAATACCATAATTGACAATGTAAATGCTCCTGCGAGAATGGAGAATCCCCAGTGGCAGAATGTTACAAAGAACAACATACCAAACAGGCCATATACGATAGACGGGATTCCCTGTAACGTCTCCGTCGTCAGTCTTATGATTTCTACGAATTTATTTCCACGTTTTGCATATTCCACAAGGTAGATTGCTGAAAATATACCAAGCGGAACTGCGATCAGAAGTGATAACGCTGTCATGATCAATGTGTTGATAAGCGCTGGCATAAGTGATGCATTGTCAGAAGTATAGGTAAATGAAAACAGTGACGGTTTCAGATACGGTACTCCATTGACCAGAATATAGGCAATCAGAAAAAGTAACGCTGCAAATGTAATAATTGCTGCAATCAAAACTAAAAGCATTACGATGAAAGAGCCCGGTGTCCGTTTGTAGCTTTTCAGTTTTTCTTTTACAGAACCTCCCTGTCTACTCATGTTCACTCCTCCTCTTTAAAAGTGCTACGCTGAAATTCAATAGCAGAATAAATACGAACAACACAACGCCTGTTGCGATCAGCGCTTCTCTGTGCAGTCCTGCTGCATATCCCATCTCAATTACGATATTGGCTGTCAGTGTACGCACACCGCGGAAAATGCCTTCCGGCATTCTTGCCTGGTTTCCTGCAACCATGATAACTGCCATCGTTTCTCCGATTGCACGGCCGATCCCAAGAACCAGTGCTGCGATCACTCCGGATTTTGCTGCCGGAATGACAACTCTGAAAATAGAACGTTCGTGAGTAGCTCCAAGTGCCACTGCCCCTTCATAATACTGTTCCGGGACTGCTCTAAGCGAAGACTCTGTAAGTCCGATAATAGTTGGCAAGATCATCATTCCAAGTAAAATAGACGCAGTCAGAATACTGTTTCCATTTCCATGAAATCCCATATTCCGGCCAAACTCTCTGACTAACGGTACAATTACAACCAGTCCAAAGAATCCGTAAATAACAGAAGGAATTCCGGCAAGAAGTTCCGTTGCTGCTTTTAAAGGTTTATAGATTCTTTCCGGGCAGTAGTACGCCATAAATACTGCTGTTAATATTCCAATCGGGACACCGATAATGATCGCTCCTGCTGTAACATATAAGCTTCCTACGATCATCGGGAAAATACCAAAGATCTCGTTCTTCGGGCGCCAGAGTGTTCCCGTCAGGAATTTTACAAATCCGATTTCCTTCATTGCAGGTATACCATTTGCAAATAGAAAGATACAAATGAGTGCTACCGCCAGCACCGAAGCACAGGCGGCAACAAAGAAGATTACCTGCATGACTATTTCAGTCAATGCTTTTCTTTTCATATTATTTTACTACCTCATCCCATGTGGTTGCATCGCCGGTGTAGATGGATTTTACCTGATCTGCTGACAGTTCATCTGTTGTATTGTTCTTGTTTACGATGACTGCGATACCATCTGTTGCGATGACTGTGTTCTGTAATTTAGCGGCTTCATCATCTTTCAGATCACGGGATGCCATTCCGATATCATAGCTTCCATCGATTGTTGAAGTCATACCTGTTGTAGAATCTGTTGTCTGAAGTTCTACATTTGCTTTGCTGTTTACTGCTTTGTAACCTTCGATCAGTTTTTCCATAACCGGTGATACAGAAGAAGATCCACCGACTACAACTTTTCCGGATGGTTTCGTTCCTGCATAAGCTTCTGCTGAATCATCTCCGATATATCCGTTATCTGAGATTACCTGCTGTCCTTCTTTACTCATGATATATGAGATGAAGTCTTTTGCCAGTTCATTGTCTGCACCTTTCTTTGTTGCAATGTTGAATGGTCTGCAGATCTTGTATTTTCCATCTTTGATGTTCTGCTCTGTTGCTTCTTCACCATCGATCTTTAAAGCTTTTACAGTATCATTTAAAGATCCGAGTGATACATAACCGATTGCGTAATCATCTCCGGCTACTGTTGTAAGCATTACGGATGTGCTGTTTGTGATCTGTGCATCATCTGTTGTCATGTCTACTTTTTCGCCGTCTTTCTTTTCTTCAATTCCGAAAAGTTCGATGAACGCTCCTCTTGTTCCTGAGCCATCTTCTCTGGAAACGATTGTTATATCATTGGAAGAATCCCAGTCACCTTTGCTGCTCTTATCATCAGAAGAACCACTATCTGAACTTCCACATCCAACTGCCATTGTTGCTACGGATAAAACTGCGATAAACTTTTTCATTTTCATAATCATACTCTCCTTAGATTCTCATCTTTTTTTATTCTGATTTTTTTCTTTGTCGCTTTCGACAATAGCTATCTTATAAGACGTATGTTAAATCCAAAATCTGCGAATTGTTAAATGTGTGTAAAGTGTATGTAGGAAATGTATGGAAATGTAAAATTGAATTTCTTAATTTTTCATGCTATAATTCCTCTGCAGGACTTTTCCTGATCAGCTTTTTCAAAAATTATATTCGATATTAACCTTTATACAAAAAGCTGACAGTAATATGTTCTACAGATTCGAACACAATGAATACAAACATATGAAAACTTATTATTTGAGAAGAAAGAGGATATAATTCTATGTGGATTGCAGATCAATGGAAAGATTATGAAGTAATAGATTGTAGTAAAGGTGAGAAATTAGAGCGCTGGGGACAGTACACGCTGGTCCGTCCTGACCCGCAGGTTATCTGGGATACCCCGAAAACCGAGCGTGGATGGAAACATATGAACGGCCACTATCACCGCAGCAAGAAAGGCGGCGGGGAATGGGAATTCTTCAGTCTCCCGGAACAGTGGCAGATTCATTATAAAGAACTGACATTTAATCTGAAGCCTTTCAGCTTCAAGCACACCGGACTTTTCCCGGAACAGGCAACGAACTGGGACTGGTTCTCTGAGAAGATCAGAAATGCAGGAAGACCAATCAAAGTACTGAATCTCTTTGCTTACACAGGTGGTGCTACTCTCGCAGCCGCTGCTGCCGGAGCAAGTGTTACACATGTAGATGCTTCTAAAGGAATGGTTGCATGGGCAAAGGAAAATGCAGCCTCTTCCGGATTATCTGACAGACCGATCCGCTGGCTGGTCGATGACTGTGTAAAATTCGTAGAGCGTGAGATCCGCCGTGGCAATCACTATGATGCCATCATCATGGACCCTCCGTCATACGGACGTGGACCTAAAGGAGAAATTTGGAAGATCGAAGATGCAATTCATCCGCTGATCAAACTGTGTACACAGATTTTGTCGGATGACCCGTTATTCTTCTTGGTCAATTCTTACACAACCGGACTTGCACCGGCTGTTTTGACCTATATGCTCGGAACGGAGCTTAAGAAATGGAACGGACATGTGGATTCACAGGAGATCGGACTTCCTGTTACGCATTCCGGACTGGTGCTGCCTTGCGGGGCTTCTGGGAGATGGGAAGCGGTTTAACGCAATAGGAACTGACTTTCCCGGTCCTGAATAAAAATATAGAAGCGCTTTCTGTGCTGATTCAATCATGGAGTAACTCATATGCACAGAAAGCGCTTCTATATTTTTATTCAGTTACGTTTTCGCATGCTCTACTCATTAATCTTCCTTCTTCACGGCCACGTTCTATCCCCGTCTTCTGTAAAATCAATCAGCAGTTCGTCTAACGCAACAATATCAACCTCTTTTTCCATTCTTCAGATCCTCCACAATTTCATTATACCGTTTTTTATTTAACCGGTAGAAAAATAATACAACAGCTGTTACAATCCACAGAATCCCCGGAATGGTTGTAAATGCATATTTCATAATACTGATAACCGTATCATTTTGTGCCTGATTTGCCACGTATCCATATTTTCCAAGTAATGCCGCAAGCATCGCTGTACCGATCGCCATTCCAATCTTATTTCCAAGAGAAACGAATGCATATTGAAATCCATCATTCCGAAGTCCGGTTTTCCATTCTCCGTATTCCACACAGTCCGGAATGATTGCATAGATTGCTGTATTAAATCCTGAAAAAAAGAACTGTGTAACACCTGCCAAAATATAGAATACAACTGCTGAATCTTTTACATTAAAGAAATACATTGCCAGCATTGAAATACCTGTTAAAAAGGCAAAT
>OGRN01003822.1_pt1 | contig 10351 bp, 8 predicted proteins | sample 1553401 | NCBI WGS metagenome assembly OGRN01 (sample SAMEA2580096, study PRJEB22360) | human gut metagenome | biome: human gut; feature: human-associated habitat; material: faeces | place: Denmark | collected 2008/2010 | reverse complement strand
GCGACACCTACCTTGTACGCCGCAGTGCGCATCCTGAGCGGAGCGTTTTTTATATATTAGGAAAGGACTTTCCTAATATATAAAAACAAAGAGACCCACGTATGTTCTATGATAAGAGAACTGCCTGCTTGACATAACAAACTCGTCCTCTTATTTAAAACATACATGAGTCTCATTCTTTAAGATTTGCCAGGTGATCTTTTAAAACTCATTCTCACCGGTATGTTGACAAATCACATTTTCATGCGAACTACTCCCTCACGGAATATATTTAATTTATCTTTCGGCTCGGTTCGTCTCATGAACAACTGCCTCACTGACACATCGTTTCTTACTATAACGAATGAATTCTGTTTTGTCAATAAATTTTATCATTTATTCCGAGACATTTCGTTACTGTCACAGTAACAGCTTTCCCCATTAGAAAAGCAGCATTCCGATTCCTCTCGTGATGATTGCCACAACCCATGCGATCAGACACTGCCAGAATACCATTCCGACAGCCCATTTTGTACCAAGCTCACGCTTTACTGATGCGACCGCTGCAACACACGGTGTATAAAGCAGACTGAATACAAGCAAAACACCTGCTGACAATGGAGTCAGTACGGATGCAATTCCACCTCCGAACAATACCTCAAGTGTAGATACTACACTTTCTTTCGCCATAAACCCACTGATCAGTGCTGTACAGATTCTCCAGTCTCCCAGTCCAAGCGGACGAAGGATTGGAACAAGTGCACCTGCAATCATAGCAAGAATACTATCTGCTGAATTCTCCACAAGGTTCAGATGCAAGTCAAAACTCTGCAAGAACCATACAACAATCGTTGCCATCAGAATAACTGTAAATGCTTTCTGTAAGAAATCTTTCGCTTTCTCCCAAAGAAGCTGTGCCACATTCTTCGCACCTGGCAGACGATAATTCGGAAGTTCCATAACAAATGGTACCGGTTCTCCTTTAAACAGAGTTCCTCGATAAAGGAATGCGATTAAAATTCCAACTACAATTCCAAGCACGTACAGACCCGACATGATCAGTCCGCCCTTACCCGGGAAAAACGTACTTACAAAGAATGCATAAATCGGAAGTTTTGCTGTACAGCTCATAAACGGTGTCAGAAGGATCGTCATCTTACGGTCCCTCTCACTGGTCAATGTTCTTGTTGCCATAACTGCCGGAACTGTACATCCGAATCCGATCAACATCGGCACAATGCTTCGACCGGAAAGACCGATCTTACGAAGCAGTTTATCCATTACAAATGCCACTCGCGCGATATATCCACTGTCTTCCATCATAGAGAGGAAGAAGAACAAAGTAACGATAATCGGAAGAAAACTAAGCACGCTTCCTACTCCTGTAAAGATTCCGTCGATCACAAGACTTCGGATTGCCTCATTTACATTGAGTGCGAGCAGTCCCGCCTCAGCCATTCTTGACAACTGATCAATTCCCATTTCCAGAATTCCTTGCAGAAATGCACCTATTACATTAAATGTCAAATAAAATACAAGCACCATGATTCCGATAAAGCATGGGATCGCTGTATATTTTCCTGTCAAGATTTTGTCTATCTTCTCACTTCTGACACGCTCTTTACTCTCTTTCGGTTTCACAACCGTCTGCTCACAGAGACGTTCAATAAAATCGAATCGCATATCTGCGATTGCCGCACTTCGGTCAACCTCACGTTCCGTTTCCATCTGCTGTACAATATGTTCAAGCATATCAAGTTCATTCTGATCAAGCTTTAACTGTTCTAAGATCAGCGGATCTCCCTCGATTGCCTTCGTTGCGGCAAAACGTACCGGAAGCTTTGCTTCTTCTGCATGGTCTTCAATCAGATGAATCACTGCATGGATACATCTGTGGACCGCACCATCATGATCACTTTTATCACAGAAATCCTGACGCAGCGGACGCTCCTGGTATTTTGCCACATGAAGTGCATGACGTATTACTTCATCCACACCTTCGTTCTTCGCTGCCGAAATCGGAATAACCGGAACTCCAAGCAGTGCTTCCATTGTATTCACATCGATAGATCCATGATTTCCAATCACCTCGTCCATCATATTCAAAGCTACTACCATCGGGATATCCATTTCAAGAAGTTGCATTGTCAGATAGAGATTTCGCTCAATATTCGTTGCATCCACAATATTGATGATTGCTTTCGGATGTTCATTCAACACAAAATTTCTTGAAACAATCTCCTCACTGCTGTATGGAGACATTGAATAAATTCCCGGAAGGTCTGTCACATTCGTATTCGGATAACCTTTGATTGCTCCATCCTTACGGTCTACTGTTACTCCTGGGAAGTTTCCTACATGCTGATTTGCTCCTGTGAGCTGATTAAACAACGTTGTCTTTCCACAGTTCTGATTTCCTACCAGGGCATAAGTAAGCACTGTTCCATCCGGTAACGGATTAGCATCTTCTTCAGAATGATACTTTCCTTCTTCTCCAAGTCCCGGATGATCTACCGGTTTCAAACGTTCTCCACGGAAATGGCTGTTTGTTCTCTCGCTGATTTCCTCAACTTCAATCTGTTCTGCCTCTGCAAGACGAAGTGTCAGTTCATATCCATGTACCTGCAATTCCATTGGGTCTCCCATCGGTGCAAACTTTACCACCGTAACTTCCGCACCCGGAATCATACCCATATCCAAAAAATGCTGTCGTAACGCACCGGAAGCCCCAACTGTCCTGATCACAGCACTCTTTCCAATCGCTAATTCTTTTAATGTCATTTTTTTATCATCCTCTTTAGTTTATTGCGATTTTTTATCAATTAGTTTTACAAAACTAGCTTATTCCAGGATATTGAATTTGTCAATAATTATCATTTACAAAATGCTGTAATAAAAAAAGAAATGCTTTATTTCCTCTTATATTTGGGGAAATAAAGCATTTCTTTTTTCATTATATAGCAGCCTCTCGTTTTTTCAGTGGCGCATAAACGATTCTTCTGACAAAAATAAAGCAAATCACCTGCAGGATGATCGTAATGATCCAGGATACCGGATAGGAAATAAACAAAATCTTCAATGATCTGAATCTTGGAAATATTCCAAAGATCCAGACGATTCTCGTTCCGACTGTTCCGATTACGGAAAGTATCATCGGCACAATTGATTTTCCCATTCCACGAAGAGATCCCGGGAACAGATCCATCCATCCGCACAGAAAATAAGTAACTGTTGTATATAGAAGAATCTCCATACCACAGCTGATAACCTGAGGATCATCAGTATAAATCTTCAAAAGCTCCGGTCCAAAGAGATACGCACCTCCACCAAGAATTAATGCAATCGTTGTGGAAAGAATCAGGCAGTCAACTAAGACTCTGTCCATTCGTTTCCATTTTCCGACTCCGTAATTCTGGCTTGTAAAACTCATACATGCCTGTGTCACTGCATTGATCGATGCATATAAAAATCCAAAAATGTTATTCGCTGCCGTATATCCTGCCATCGCCACGGATCCGAAAGAATTGACCGATGACTGCAGAAGTACATTTGAAAAATTGATCACAGTACTCTGAATTCCTGCCGGAATTCCAACCTGAAAGATCTGTCCTAAATATACTTTTTTTATCATTAGCTTCGAGAAGCGAAGCTGATAACTGCTGTCTGATTTATACAGGCAACGCAATACCAATACACACGATACAAACTGTGCTGTTACCGTTGCAATTGCAACGCCCGCTACTCCTAAATGAAAAGCAATTACAAGTAAAAGATTTAAACATGCGTTAATCACACCTGCTACGATCAAAAACAAAAGTGGTCGTTTCGTATCTCCAACCGCTCTTAAGATTGCCGCTCCGTAATTATATAACATAAAAAACGGCATTCCCAGGAAATAGATCTTCATATATAGTGTCGAAAGATTGATCACATTATCCGGTGTTCCCATCAACTCAAGTGCTCCTCTGGAAAAGAACAATCCAACTAATGCCATCACAACTCCGCTTATAATCGCAAATGTAATCGCTGTGTGCACCGTCTCCGACATCTCTTTCTCGCGCCCTGCCGCATAGAACCTGGCTGCAAGCACATTTGCTCCAAGAGATATTCCTATAAATAAGTTCGTAAATACATTGATCAGTGCTGTGGTTGATCCGACTGCTGCCAGTGACTCACTTCCACTGAATCTTCCTACCACAACAATATCCACTGCGTTAAATGCAAGCTGCAGAATTCCAGATATCATCAGCGGAATTGAAAAAGAAATCAGCTTATTCATGATCGAGCCATTGCACATATCAATTTCAAATCTGTTTTTCTTCTTTTCTGAATGCATAATTTTTCCTCATTCTATAAATTATTGTAACTGTTCAAACACTCTCTTAATGCTGTCATAATGAAGGAAGATTCCCTCCTTGGCAAAGTTTTCAATCTCCTCCTTAGTTGCGAACATATATCCATCTGTTTCTTCTGTCTGAAGTTTCAGATCATTCTCATCAATATCAAGCACAAAGCGATATACATCAACAAAATAATTATCACCCTCGCCCGGATTTTCTCGCTTATAAGTAAATACATATCCGCCTTCTGCATTAGAAATATCTAATCCTGTCTCTTCTCTCACTTCACGGCATACCGCTTCCTCAGAAGACTCTCCTGCCTGCGCTGCACCGCCGGATACTTCCCACCAACCCGGTGCCCACGCTTTTGTCATTACACGTTTCGTGATCAGATATGTTCCATCCGGTCTTGCCACAACTCCAAGCACTGTCAGATGGTATTCCCCATCCTTTAAGCACCAGTCATTTCGCTTCATTGTTCTTCCGGTCGGACGTTTCTCTGCATCATAAATATCCCAATATTCCATGATATTTTCTCCTCGTCTTATCTATCTCACATTTTTCATTTTCCTTTCTTATCATACATTTTTAGAAAAAAGCTGTAAAGTCTTTGGCAAATATTTTCCATTAGACTTTACAGCTTTCACTATCATTCGTTATTTACTTCTATCTCAGATAATATGTCATTTCATGCCATTCTTCTCCACCCCAGACAGAATCTGACATTCCCAGATCTACAAACCCAAATCTTTTATACATCTCTACTTTTTCATCCAGGCAGGTAAGAACAATTTCTTTTCTTCCCTTTTCTTCTTCTCTTTGCAGATAACATCTTACAATCTCTCGTGCCAGACCTTGTCCTCGATACTCCGGTAATACATCTAAGCCAAGGATCATAACTTTCTTTCCTTTTGGATTATTCAAAGATGCATCTGTAAAAAATTCATCTCGGAATTTTTCCTCGTCCGTTGCAATTCCATTCAAAAATCCTGCTAACTTCCCAGTTGTTTTATCTACCGCAACTAAAAACAACTCTGGAGTCACACCGATTCGCTCCTTCATGTGTTTCTCAGAACATGCTTCATTTGGCGGGAAACAAATTTTCTCAATTAATACTGCCTGATCTGCCTCTTCCTGTCTAATATCCCTGAATTCAAATCTTTCTAAAATACTACTGTTCACTTCAATCTGTCCTTGCATTTTCTTATCTCCTTCTCCATCAACTTTTGTAATAACATATTTGTAATTTCACACTGTCACCGTAAGTACTGCTCCTACAGATGCTACCAACGACGCTGCTACTGCTAATATCTGGAACGGCAAACTACCAAGTCTTCCGCAGATCAAGCTAGTTCCCGCACGTTTTCTGGAACGATTGTATGCAACAATAACTCCTACTCCGGTCAGAACCTGAACCACACTTGCCATTCTTGTGAAACCAACAAAGCTCTGCACACCCACAAGTGCGATCACAAGACAAGGTAATGTAGCTGCAAGCCAGCTGATCTTTTCGCCCCATTTCGTCTGTTCATTCACAATATCTCGAAGATTCAGTGTATTTGCCCAGAAAGATGTTGCAAGAGCCAGCAAGGAAAATACATATCCGATAATGCTGACCCATCCGCCAAGATGGCCGGAAAGATCTACCAGTGCTCCATTCTCTGTCACATTAGAACATCCCAGAAGCGTCATAAATGTGATCAAAAGAATCAGTCCCATATTCAAGCCCGTGCCTGCTGCAATCGCTTTACGAATACCTTTTTCGTCTCCTTCTAAACCTTTCACAACCTGTGGCACAGACATAACAGCAGATAATGAAAATGCAATCATGCTATAAAGTGCCAGCATATTGTTATTCGAATAGAACTTTGTCGAAAGCTCTGTTGTCTCTGAAAGCATCGTTGCTACAAAAAGGATCCCTATGACTCCAAACATGGAAATCACTGCAATTTTCTCACAAATTCCAACCAGTTTCATTCCGATATAGACCACACTTGCTGCCAATACATAAAAGAGCAGCATTCCGGCCACTGACGGAAGGTGAAACCATGCAGAAAATACAGCTGCCGCACCGGTAATAAATCCACTCACATTCACTACAACCGAAAAGCCAAGCAGCCCAAACGCCAGCCATGTACATACCATCTTCAGCTTTCCCACAAACAGCTCATTTTCAAAGCATTTGATAAACTGCGCGCCATTGTTATTCAAAGACAGTTCCGCAATCATAAAATGCAATAGCAGATTCATACAATATGCCACTGCCGCAATCCAGATAATATCATGCCAGTTATTCCTGGATGCAAGGAATGGGACCGAAAGAATTCCAGATCCCACGCCGTGTCCTATGATAATACTCGTCGACTCTAAAAAAGTCAGCTTTGATTCACCATGTACTTTCGCCATACCTACGCCTCTCCAGTAATACCAATTTGTTGTTTACCACTTATGATGGCGGAAAACAATCTCAAATCTGATATGATAACTCTTTCTATTGTACCTCATTATAGCTTATAATTAAACCCATTTTTAAAGAGCTTTTTCCCAGGCATTTTATATTCTCCAGAAACTATGCAGTTAATCATATTTTATGTTATACTTTTAATAGAAATAGCTATTAAATCTAAACGAAAAACAGAGGTAACTATCATGGAATTCAAAAGCATTTTAATAAAAGACACAACTGTAGAAGAAAGAAAACAGATCGTAAAAGAATCTTTAGGCAACATTTCTGCAAGCTGCGATGGTTGCATGGCAAGACTTTCAGAAATGTACGATGAGTATATCGAAGGTAAAAAAGAGATCCGTGACATTAATATGGAATTCAATGGACACTATTTACGTGGAGACATGGACAAGGGTGAAAGAAGAAGCTGTCCGATGTAAAGTAAATCTACTCCCCTTTTAACCTTCACTCAAGACCTACTGATAGAATGGAGGTGTTTGTATGAAATTTAAGAAAAGAATCGCATTTTTCACAGCAATTATGATGGCACTATTGACTGTCGGATGTGGCAGCAAATCAATGTCAGCATCCGAGGACAGTGCAACCATGGAATCAGTCTACGGTACAGATTATTCAAAAAACGAATACTGCGAAGAACCTGCAGAAACAGCCGATGCAGGAGTCACTTCCGGAAATGGACTGGAAGCTCAGGTAGAAAACGGACGAAAACTGATCCGAACGGTTTCTCTTTCTTTGCAGACAAAAGAATTTGATTCTGTACTCAATAGCCTAAAAACAAAAACTACTGAACTAGGTGGCTATGTCGAGAATTCTTCTATCAGCGGCAATAGTTATTCTTATACAACAACCCGATATGCAAGCTACACCATACGAATTCCGGCAGACAAGTTAAATGAGTTTGTGGATATCGTTGGTGAACTTGGAAATGTAACACAGGAAAATGAATCCGTGGAAGATGTGACACTTCAGTATGTAGATGTCGAAAGTCATAAAAAAGCTTTAGAAACGGAACAGGCACGTTTGATGGAGCTGCTTTCTACAGCAGAAAATATGGAAGACCTCTTATCCATTGAAAGTAAATTATCCGATATCCGATATGAAATAGAAAGCTACGAAAGTCAACTTAGACTTCTGGACAATCAGATTGATTACAGCACAGTGCATGTGGAGATATTTGAAGTCGAACGTATGACAGACGCGGGTGAGAAAGGCTTCTTTGAAGAAATCAAAGAACGATTCGGAGACAACCTGTATAAAGTAGGTCACGGTTTCAGGAATCTCATCATTGGAATTCTTGGTGCATTACCGATCCTTATTGTATGTGCAGCAGTTATAGCTGTTATCGTAGTTATAGTTAAGAAAAGCATCAAAAAAATAACACTCAAAAAACAGAAAAAAGCAAAAGAAAACGATTATGAAGAAAACTTCAAATAGCATCTCTCCTTCGTTTCTCTCGTAAAGCAAAGCACTCAAAAGCGGAAAACCTCTGAATCTAATGAGATTTTCCGCTTTTTGTTTTTCTCTTATTCTCTATTCTTTTTTATATTTTTTCCCATAGCAGCAATTTCCTCTGCTGTATATTCTTCCACTACTGTCTTTGTCACTTGTTTTATATTTTTTTCCTTCAGACGAAGATATACAAATTCCCTGAAAATAGTGTACAGAACCGAAACTAATGGAATGAAAATAAGCATTCCTACGATTCCCATAAGATTGCCACCGATCGTAACAGCAGCAAGCACCCAGATTGATGGAAGTCCAACTGATCCACCAACCACATGCGGATAAATCAGATTGCCTTCAATCTGCTGAAGAATCAAAAATACAATAATAAATAAAATTGCTTGCTTAGGACTTATCATAAAAATCAAAAAGCAACCCACTGCACATCCGATAAAAGCTCCAAAGATCGGAATCAATGCAGTAAATGCAATTAAAGTTCCGATCAAAAGTGCATATGGCATTTTTAAAATACTGAGTGTAACGACAAACATACTTCCGAGAATCACAGCTTCTACACACTGCCCCGTAAGAAAATTTGCAAATGTCTGATAGGTCAGAGAACAAATTTTCAGGAATGCCTCTGCTTTTTGTTTCGGAATAAATGCGAAAAATACTTTTCTTATCTGTACATGCAATTTTTCTTTCTGAAAAAGAATGTAGCATGCAAAAGAAAATGCAATGAAAAATGTAGCAAATCCACTGACGATAGAGCCCACTGCCGACATTGTCGTATTCATCATATTTCCTGCTCCGCTGCCAAGAATACTGATTCCCCATTTAATGGCCTGATCTTGATTAAACTGAACCTGATTTACAAGCTTCATAATTTCTTGATTATTGTGTGAAAAATCTCGAATCCAGTTTTGCATCTGTGGAACAAAATTCGCAATACTTATCATCAAACTTCCCATTGTCCGAGTAAGCTGTGGAATCACACCAAACATTACTAGTGCGATCACACCAACCGCCAATATAATTGTGAGAAGAAGACTGATCGGTCTTGCTAACTTTTTTCCCACCTTATTTTCATCTTTTGTCTTACCGAAAATTTTCTTTTCTAAAAAGCTCATTGGCACATTGATTACAAAAGCAATTGCGCCACCAAGTACAAATGGAAACAGAATTCCCCATATTGTTTTCAGTACATCGATCACTACTTCAAATTTCCACAATGCAACTACAAGCAGCACTGTAAAAATAATCAGTTCTCGAATTTTCTTCATAGATAACTTACTCAAATCCATTATCGTTCTCCTAATTTCTTAAAATCAGCCAACTATACTTTTATGCAACAAGATATTTTTCATCATATACTTAAAATAATATTGATGTCAAGACGCTTTATCAATTCAGCTTGGCATTGTATCCGTCTTATGATAATGTTATTGATGAACGTTATGCAACGAATAAATATCAGATATTGAAAAATAAAACCTGAAAAAATCGAAATAACGAAATTTATACGAAAAGAGAAACAAGAAAATGTCACAAAAACAAAACAAATTGACTCAAACCGGTATTGTAGCACTTCTTGCTTGTGTATGCTGTATCCTGTGGGGAAGTGCAATCCCGGTAATTAAAACAGGGTATCACCTTCTGCAGGTAGATTCTTCAGACACTGCAAGCCAGATTGTATTTGCCGGAATCCGCTTTACTTTAGCTGGGATTCTGGTATTAATTTTTGCATCAATCAGGGAAAAGAAAGTGATGCTTCCTGATAGGACACTCCTCAAATATGCCATTCCTGTGTGTCTTGCCCAGACAGTGGGGCAATACTTCTTTTTTTACATAGGAGTTGCACACACTTCCGGAGTAAAAGGTGGAATCATCACCGGGCTTGGAAATTTTATTGCAATCTTGTTGTCTTGTCTGGTATTTCGAAATGAACGGATGACGAGCCAAAAAATCGCAGGATGTGTATTGGGATTTGCAGGAGTTGTAGTAATCAATCTGATGGGAAATTCCCTGGATATGGGATTTAAACTGATCGGAGAAGGATTTATTCTGATTGCACAATTATCTTATGGAATGTCTACTGTGTTGATCAATCTTTTTTCCAAAA